>Ga0181535_10000874_pt1 | contig 41933 bp, 36 predicted proteins | sample PEATcosm2014_Bin_44_FD_119774 | JGI IMG/M metagenome (GOLD analysis project Ga0181535, IMG submission 119774) | Peatland microbial communities from MTU Mesocosm Facility, Houghton, MI, USA - PEATcosm2014_Bin17_30_metaG | ecosystem: Environmental > Terrestrial > Soil > Wetlands > Peat | place... | reverse complement strand
CGGGGCGCGTGCGCGATTCTTTCAGGACCTACACACCATCACTGCTTACGTCCTGTTTCCCTCATGGCATAGCTTCATGAATACGGTTGTCACGGGGAAAGCACCGCCCATTTAGAACTGCTGATTCATTGACAATCAAGGACGCATGGCGCGCTCTAGCCTCGCTTATACGGCTCAGGATTCAGATTCAGCGGCTGGTACATCTCCAGGAATGCCGGCAGGCTTTTGCGCATTGATGCTTCTCTCAGGTGCTGGTCGTACTCCTCAAGCCGCTCCCGCTCGCTGCCCTGGATGTGCTCGCTCAGGATGCGGCGGGTGGCCACCTCGTCGCCGCGCTCGATCGCGTCCACTATCTCCTGGTGCTGCCGATAGATACGCCCAAGTGCCGGGGCATCGTGGCTCTCGCGGCGGATGGTGAAAATGCGCAGCAGCAGGCGCGTATCGTTAACAACCTTATTGATGCGCACATTTTGAGAAAGCCCGATCAGCAGCGCATGGAAGCTTAAATCGGCGGCCAGCAGGCGGTTCGTCTGTTCGGCGTCAAGCGCATTCTGGCCCGTGCTGACCAGTTCGTCGTGCAATTCCCTGATGGCACTGACAAGACCCTGAAGGTACACTTTGTCGGCAGCACGCATCATCCCCAGGCGCGCGACCTTGCCAACGGCATACATCTCGAGGGCCTCGCGCAACTCATAGGTATCAATGATGTTTTCCCGCGTTAGTTGGATCACTAACACGCCGCCGGCGCCGTTCTGCTCTAGCAATCCCTCAGCCACCAACTGGCTAAGCGCCTCGCGGATCGGCGTGCGGCTGCTGCCCATCTCCTTCGCCAGATCCAACTCGGAAATGGCGCTTCCGGCAGGCAGCTCTCCCGTCGCAATTCGTCTTTGAATCGCTAAGTAGGCCCGTTGCCGAATGGAAGTCTCCGGCGAGCCTGTTTTCCTGCGTCCTCTGGCCATTGTCTCCACCGAACTTGATTTCTACTGCCGACAGGTGATTGTACTGGCAGAAACACTCCGAAGTCCATCTTCCATACGGCAGAATTCGACATCAAGTCGACATATGTGACGTCCCGCCAATGAGATGGTTCCGGCCGGGATTGGACCGCTTGGAAGGTTAGTTTTTCAGCAAGGGCCCGCCCGAGGAAGGGCGAGGGGATTTTGCCGCGAAGAAGAAGTTTTTGGTGGAGCAGGGTATTTCAGTATTGAAGCAGGCCGAGGTGGGAGTGCCGGCGGCGGAGCTGATCCGCAAGGTCCGGATTCCGGAGCAGACGCTGGATGCGGCGATGCCTCAGGATGAGCTTTCATCCCTTTTCATTACGTTCCCTGGAATCCCGATACGGTGGGAAGAAATTGAAGCCCTCCCGCCGCCGCCAAAGCATTGCACGGCCGAGGGCGATACCGAGCTATTATGACCATACTTTGAGAGTCCGATTCTGACAACATCTTGAGCAGGTACAGGCAACGCAGTCATTTGTCAGAGAAAATGCCATGTGCCGATGTGAGATGCCATGCCAATCGGATTGGAAACAAGAACCTGCCGGGTATTTTTCCTGCTTTCAACTGCAGCAGTTCTGGCAGCTCTGCCGGCTATGGCAGCATCGCAATCGTTCACTCCTTTGGAGAATTCTCCTGCCACGCCAGAGCTCACGACCACCGTGCCGATTGACCTGACATATGTGCGTCCAACAGAGAAAACAAAGCTCAATAATTATGTCTTCGATGCGTATGGTCCGTACCCAATTACCGGCGCCGCGCTCGCGGCCGGCATCAATCAGTTGAGTAACGCTCCACCCGAATGGCGCCAGGGTGCTGAAGGATTCAGCAAGAGATTTGGATCAGACTTCGCCATCGCGGCTGTTGGGACAACGACACGTTTTGGGCTGGCAGAAGCCTTCAAGGAAGACACGTTGTACTACCGCTGCGAATGTAGTGGCTTCTTTCCGCGGCTGCGTCACGCCATGATTTCTACCGTGACAGGACGCCGCGGCGAAGATGGCCATCGCGTCTTCTCTGTACCTGCGCTTGTCGCGCCCTATGCGGGTTCGATGACTGCGGTTTACGGTTGGTTTCCCAATCGCTTCAGCGCCAAAGATGGATTCCGCACCGGCAACTACGGCTTGTTGGCATATATGGGCGAGAACATCGGCTTGGAGTTCTTCCATAGCGGACGCCACTCCCTCCTTTCACGCATGCATCTGAGCAGCAGGCATGACGCCGCAGCTCAGGAGCCAAGTCAGTGAGCGGCCGCGGATCCACTGCAGTCGCGGATATGAACCAACCGCTCCCACGTCCGCTCTCTTACCTTGCAAACTCCGCCCTGGGCGTGTGCACAGGGTTCTTCGAGTGGTTCGGAAACCTGGGAATCTTTTCCTGGCAAGTACTCAAGGCCGCTGTTACGCCGCCATACGAGTGGCGCGAACTGGTTCGGCAACTCGATGAAGTTGGATCAAAGTCTTTGCCTCTGGTCGTCCTGGCCGGCTCTGCAATCGGCGTGGTTCTCTCGCTGGAAGCGCGTTACAGTCTAAGTCGATTCGGCGCAAAGTCGATGTTTCCAGTGACTCTCGTTTACTCCGTGATTCAGGTAATGGGTCCCATCATCACTGGGCTGGTCGTATGCGGTCGCGTGGGCGCAGGCATGGGCGCGGAGCTGGCATCCATGAAAGTATCCGAGCAGATTGACGCGATCGAGGCATCGGCGATCAACCCTTACAGGCTCTTGGCCGCAACCCGGATACTGGCCTGCATCCTCATGCTTCCACTGTTGACGGTTGCGGCCGATGCCAGCGGATTGTTGACGGGCTGGTTCGCGCAATCTCTGGTTGAGCCACTCTCGTTCCATCAGTTCATTTCAACCGGCTTCAGTGGCGCCACGTTCAACGCCTTTCTGCCGCCCACGTTCAAGACAGCCGTGTATGGCCTGATTATCGGTCTCATTGGATGCTTCCAGGGAATGAAAACACGCGGAGGCGCGGAGGGAGTGGGCCGCGCAGCAACGAACTCGGTAGTACTCGGCTCGCTTTTCTTGATCATGGCCGACGTAGTGCTGGTGAAATTCATTCTGGTTGTCTTCCATTAACCATTGCCTGAAGCACAAGTGAAACTAACATGGCCACTGCCTATGACAATCCGACGAAGCTCGAAGTTGCCAGGAAAGATGGCAGCGCACAGGTTGTTGCTGTCGAGAATCTGCACAAAAGCTTTGGACAGCTCAACGTTCTGAACGGGATCAGCCTGGGCGTGAGCAGCGGAGAAACTCTGGCCGTGCTCGGGCGCAGCGGTACGGGAAAGAGCGTATTGCTAAGGCTCATCATTGGCCTTGAAAAGCCCGACTCAGGATCGGTGCGCATCCATGGTCAGGACATTGCCGGCCAGGCTCTCGATCGGATGGGAGAAATCAGAAAGAAGGTGGGCTTTCTGTTTCAGCATGCAGCGCTCTACGATTCGCTGACCGTCGCCGGCAATGTTGCGTTTCCACTTGAACACCATCGGAGAGATATGTCCAGAGCGGAGCGCGGCGACCGCGTAAATCAACTGCTATCCGAGGTGGGAATGGAAGGTGGCCTCGATAAGATGCCCTCCGATATTTCCGGGGGAATGCAGAAGCGCGTGGGCCTCGCACGTGCGCTTGCGCTTGAACCGGAGATCTTGCTGCTCGACGAGCCCACGGCAGGCCTGGACCCCATCAGCTCAGGAGAAATTGACGACTTGATTCTCAAACTCCAACACGAGCGCCAGATGGCATCCATCGTAGTGACCCACGATATGCATAGCGCCAGAACGATCGCGAATCGTCTGGCGATCCTTGATCAGGGCAATGTGGTTATTGAAGGCAGTTATGAGGACCTTCAGCAAAGCGAAATCGGATTTGTGAAGGAATTCCTTAAGCAGTCGTAGGAGGATTTATGTCGAGAGTGGCGCGGCTGGGAGCATTCATCGTTGTAACACTGGCGGTTCTGGCGGCCGGGGTTTTTGTTATCGGCAGCAAGGAGTATCTATTCCGCTCCACATACCAACTGAAAGCGCAATTCGACAACGTTGCAGGTCTGGCCGAAGGAGCCGACGTGCAGGTCGGTGGAGTTCACAGCGGAATGGTGCGCAGCATTGCGCTACCTCACAAACCAGGCGAACAGGTCACGGTAATCATGGACCTCGACCGGTCGACGCACGAAATCATCAAGCACGACTCTATGGCCTCTATCGAAACCGAAGGAGTACTGGGCAATCAGTTCGTAGCCATTTCGTTTGGATCTGCAGGACAAGCCGAGGTCAAGGATGGCGAGATTATCGAGAGCGTGCCGCCGCTCGTACTGTCGGACCTGTTCAAGAAAACAAGCGGCATTCTCGACAGCAGCCAGTTGGCAATCAACAATGCGACTCTAGCCACGGCGCATCTGAATTCTGTAAGTGCCAAAATCGATTCGGGACAGGGAACCGTGGGAGCACTGGTGAACGACAAGCAACTCTATGCCAACCTGGAACAGTCCACGGCTACACTGCATGACACCATGACCCAGGCGCAGAGCGGGGTGACGGACTTCAAAGAGAACATGGAAGCCTTGAAGCATAACTTCTTCCTAAGCGGTTACTTCAAGAAGCGTGGCTACGAAGATTCGGCCGACCTTGCGGCAAATAGAATTAGCGGGCTTCCGCAGGGTACGCCTCTGAAGGTATTTACTTACTCCGCCAAGGAACTCTTCGATAACCGCGATTCGGCGAAGATGAAAAATCAGAAATCTCTCAATGCTGGCGGCGACTTTCTGGCACAAAATCAATTCGGGGTTGCTGTCGTCGTGGTCTCAGCCGGCATGAATGGCGATACAAAGAAGGAGATGATGCTCACCGAGGCGAGGGCCATGGTTATACGTGAATATCTGGTCGAGAACTTTGGATTCGATGACAACCAGCTCAAGACTTTGGGGATGGGAAAGCAGACAGGCGCGAACCTTGACGCAGATTGGGGTTCGATCCAGATTCTCATCTTTCCGGCAGGGACCGAGATACCTGCTAACAAACCAGCGTCGGTGGTTAGTCCATCTGCCGCCGATGCTCAACGGCAGATTCAAGTAACGGCAGTGGAAACCAAAAAACCGTAGTCTTCGGTGCGTGGCAGAGGTTAGCCGCGGGGATTCGCAAAAAGAGGATGGAGGAGATATATGACTGGAAATCGGCACAATCACGAAGGAGAAAGCGGCGAACATGGGGAACCTGGTCCCGGACCCTACTGGCAGCGGATGCACCGCGACTGGCGCTTCTGGGTATGCGCATTCTTCATGGCCGCGGCTCTCGCCATCTACGTTCTAAGCGGCGATCTGGCATGGGTCCCGCGCCACTGACTCTGCCCTTTTAGGTGAGCAGTGTAGCTCAGCAATTCCCGCATTGCTTTGGAACAATAAGTATGAAGGCAAGTGAGGTTTCTCCGCTTGCAATCGGTTTCGAGAAAACGATTGGAGTACACGAAATGCCACTTATCACAGTTGTTCTCACGATCTGCGTAGTCGGCGTGTTGCTATGGCTGATCAATCGCTTCATTCCCATGCAAGGTCAAATCAAGGGAATTCTGAACGCCGTTGTAGTGATTGTTCTCGTGATATGGCTGCTCAACATCTTTGGACTGCTTCACTACCTTACCCAGTTCCGCGTAGGCAATAACTAACGTAGTTGCGCGCGCCGTAACCATTACAATCGTCAACGCAAGACAAGCACAATGCAACATGGCAGAGTTATGCCCAAAGGAAATTCCGTGAGACGCATACTTTTGTTAGTGATAGGTAGTGCCTTCAGCCTGAGCGCATTTGCTCAGGCCAACACGCAAGCGACCGTAGTCGTCGAATCAGTCGGCCCTGCATCCCCTTACCATGCGGTTGTAATCAGCCGCTCGGTGCAGGCAGTGAACTACGTGCATCGCAGCGGCGCCACAAAGATAGATTTGGCGGGCACAGCGCTTATGCCTTCGGCCAACGGCGACGTCAAGGTGCGCAGCAAGCGCGGTACGATGGAAGTTGAAGCCGAATTCGGAAGGCTGGAGAATCCCACAACCTTCGGCAACGAGTATCTTACTTATGTTCTGTGGGCAATCTCACCTGAGGGGCGAGCTGAAAACCTGGGCGAAGTGCTCGTAGGTGGAAATGATCGAAGCAAGCTAACTGCAACCACGAATCTTCAGTCCTTCGCTCTGATCGTTACCGCAGAACCTTACTTCGCCGTCCGGCAGCCAAGCAACGTCGTCGTACTTGAGAATGTTGTCACGGCAGAGACCAAGGGAACCAGCGAGGCGGTAAACGCGAAATATGAGTTGATCGAGCGCGGTGGTTATCTACCAACTGGCTACAAATTCGACCCCGTGGTTCTGAGCGCTAACCTGCCGTTGGAATTCTACGAAGCTCGCAATGCGCTGCGTATCGCTAAATCAGAAGGTGCAGAGCAGTATGCAGGCGAAAGCTACCAGCACGCTGTCGAGTCAATGAAGACGGCCGATGATTACGCCGTAAGAAAGCATATGGAGAGAAAGCCGCTGATTGCCGCTGCCCGAGTGGCAGTACAAACTGCGGAGGATGCGCGCGAAATCGCAGTCAAAAGAATCGACGCGGATCGCGCCGCGAATGAACTCCAGGCATCGGGCGACGCGCAGGCAAGGTCTCAGGCGCAGGCCTCTGAAGCTACCCGCCTGAAGGAGAAAGCCCAGTCTGATGCTGCAATGGCGCAAGCCGATGCGGCAAATGCTCAGGCCGCCATGGCCACGAACCAGGTGACATCAGCTGCGGCAGTTACCGCTGCCCAGGCCGATGCGGACCAGTCTCGTTCACTTGCACAGCAAGCGCAGCAGGGCGAACTCAAGGCGGTTAGCGAGAAGGCCGCAATGCGTGCGCAATTGTCAGAGCAGTTGAACAAGATTCTCGAAACGCGAGACAGCGCACGCGGACTTATCGTCAGTATGTCCGATGTCTTGTTCGATACCGGTCAATACTCGCTGAAGCCCGGCGCACGCGAGAAGCTTGCAAAGGTCGCAGGAATATTGATCGCATATCCAGGACTCAACATTGCAGTTGGTGGTTACACCGACAATGTGGGCGGAGACGAAATGAATCAGAAGTTGTCTGAGAACCGCGCAAGCTCCGTCCGCGATTACCTGGTGGCACAGGGCGTAGCAACACTTTCGGTGAGCGCAACGGGCTTTGGCAATACTTCACCGGTAGCCTCAAACGATAACGCAAGTGGGCGTCAGGAGAACCGTAGGGTGGAACTGGTCGTATCCGGTGAAGCTATTGGAAGCCCGGCCAATGCAACCGTTGGAACTCCGCAGTAACGAACGCAGGCCCTCTTGAAAAGGGGAGACAATGGCCATTACCTGTTCAACGGTAGCCTTCCCGAAGCTAGAGTTACGATTCGCCTTCAAATGGAGTAATTCAACGCGCCACGACTTCGAAAGAGGTCGCGGCGCATTTTTGTTGATCCCGCCCAGAGTCCTGTCTCCGAGGTTGATTGAAAAACAACAGCAGATCCTTCGACTCACCACCCCCACGCTCCACCCCAAAGAGCAAAAGCGCTCTTTGGGGACCCCGGAAAGCGCTTGGGGCCTCGTTCGCTCAGGATGACAACCAGTGTTTTGCTGCGAATTTCTGAGACAGGACACTAAGTCTTTATGCTTAAGTTCGTCCCACATACCGCCCGACTCCCTGTTGCGCCGGCGCATCAGCCTTTGATGCCGCATTGGCTTACACACCTGGGAATCCCTGGCCTCTTTTTCGTAGCGGTCATCGATTCATCGGTGATTCCTTTGCCTTTGCCCGGCAGCACAGATTTGTTGTTACTCTGGCTGGTGTCTCACGGTGGAGATCCTTGGCTGCTGGCCCTCTGTGCTATTGCAGGTAGTATTCTCGGCGGATACACCACCTGGGAGGCCGGCAGGAAAGGTGGCGAAGAAGCGCTGAGTCGCTACGTGCCGGCGCGTCTTCTTGGGCGAATCGTCGGGTGGGTCGAGCGCCACCGAATCCTTGCTGTCTTTCTTCCCGCTTTGCTTCCTCCGCCCATTCCGCTCTTGCCGTTTGCGCTTGCCGCCGGCGCGCTGGGCGTTTCACGCATACGCTTTCTCATCGTCTACGGCGCGGCACGCACCCTGCGTTACTCCTTCATTGCCTGGCTAGGTGTTGCCTACGGACGCAAGATCGAACACATGTGGGCGGGAACCCTTCAGAAGTGGTCGACCCCACTGCTTTACGTCTTCGCAGGCCTGTTGGTGGCCAGCGTCAGTTATGGGATCTGGAAGATACGCAGCCTGCGCAAGGCCGATTCATTAGGAAAGTCCGCGCTGTATAACTAGGGTTTTCGTTCGACCTGAACTGTCGACGTTTCCTATTGTGTGGCCCCCATCTAAACAACAAACATCGCTATCCCCGCGACGAACATGGCAATTGTTGTGATTGCGACAACAATCCATCCCATGCGTGAACTCGGTTGATCTTGCATCAATTTCTTATCTGCCGCGACAATAAGTATGGCTACGAGAAGAAAGGGCGCCAGTAACCCGTTGATAACCGCTGTCCAGTAGAGCGCCTTTACCGGGTTCACCCCGATAAAGTCCAGCGCCACGCCCGCTGCGGTAGAAACAAGAATCAATGCGTAAAACCAACGTGCCTGCCTCAGTTTCTTATTCAGGCCCTGGCGCCAACCCAAAGTCTCAGCGAAAGCATATGCGGCCGATCCTGCAAGAGTTGGAATGGCAAGAAATCCCACGCCGACGATACCCAGAGTGAACAAGGTCGCAGCGAAGTTCCCCGCAAAGGGCCGAAGGGCTTCAGCCGCCTGGCGCGATGTTTCGATGTTTGTAATATGGTGCCGGTTGAGGGTAATCGCGGTGGTGAGGATGATAAAGAACATGACCATGTTTGAGAAGAACGCGCCAACACCCACATCGACGTTTCTCATTGTAAGCTCCTCAGATGTCGCCCCTTTCCGCTGCGCGATCGTGTTTTGGCCTACCGATTTCTCCTCTTCCACTTCTTGACTTGCCTGCCAGAAGAACAAATATGGGCTGATCGTGGTGCCAAGGATCGCGACCAGAGTTGACCACTCCTCTCTACTGTGCGGCATTGACGGCACAAGCGTATCTCGCAGTACCTGGCCCCAGTTGGCTCCCACCACAAACGCGGTAATCGGGTAGGCAAAAAGAACAAGCACAAGCCACTTGAGTACGTTTGCAATCTGCGTGTATTGAAGCCGGACTGTTGCCCATGAAATCAGCAGCGCGAACAACACCACAAACCAGTGCGAGTTGATCCCGGATAGCATTGCGGCCGCATCCGCCATGCCGGCAAGATCCGCAGCGATGTTAATTGTATTTGCGGTCAGTAGGGCTATTACGAAGGCAAGAAACAGCCATCTTGGAAATCGTTGCTTGAAGTTTCCGGCCAGGCCCTGCCCCGTTACCATGCCAATACGGGCACACATCATTTGGACAGCGGCCATCAACGGCCACGTCAGTAGCGCCGTCCACAGAAGCTTTGATCCTAGCAGCGCGCCAGCGATAGAGTAGGTGGCGATTCCAGAGGGGTCATCGTCCGCGGCCCCAGTGATAATGCCGGGGCCGAGGGACCGCAACAGCAACCGAATCCATCGAGATGGGGAAAGCCTGGACACAAAAGATGAGGGGTATGTTCTCTTCGTATCTTGGTGTTAATCGAACCAGTAGCGTAGCCGGATTTGCGCCAGGATGCAAAAGGGATGAAAAAGCTCCAGCTACGGCCTGAGCTGCACCACAAGGTCGCCGGCCAGCCTGAAGTGCACAATCGACTCCGCCGGTATGTCGATATCACGGTTGCCCGTCAAACCCGCAACCGCGGTTCCAGCGCCGCCACCCGCGAGTCCGCCTATCAAGAGCCCTGTGCCGCCGCTGGCCAATCCACCTACCAGCATGCCGAGCCCCGTACCGCCGCCAATCATGGCTGCCGAACGTCTGCCTTTACCCTTCTTGCTGCGCATCAGATCCCGCGTCTCCAAGGGATACTGTGTCCCATTCAGCGTCAGCGAAGTCAACCGCAACTCAAGCAACGATCTGCCTTTAAAGTGTCCGCGCCGGTGCGACACATCCACCACTCCAGCTACCAGAGTACCCTTCGGAAGCAACACGCCATTGTCGCTGCCAAGGACAGGATCAACGATTTCACCAGTAAATGTGTCTCCACTCCGGCTGGCCTTTACGCTAATGCGTTGGTCGATCCGGATTGTCAGAGGGGTGCCCGCCGGGATGCTTACGTTAACCGGAACCGGCACAGCTGAAACCTTCGGCTCCGCGGGCGCTGGAACTGGCGCTCCTGCTACTGGAGGCGTCGTCGTGGTCGTAACTGCCGCAACCTTCTGTCCGGTTGCCGGAGGCTGCACTACTGTCGTCGTAGTGGCCCCATTCTTGTCTACTGAAACTATCTGCTGTGCCTGTCCGGTTGCAGCCGCTTGTTTCTTGGCCTGATCCAGCGCTTCATCCTGTTTGGACTTGCATCCGGAAAGGAAAGTCGCTACAAGCACTAACATCAGAACCGGCATTCTGCCGGTACGAGCCAATGAGCGCAAATCAAGCATGTAAATCCCCTCTTACGTGTATTTTGATGCCAGTTGCAGCCGGTATTGCCCGGCGCCTCTGTGGTTAGATGCAATAAATATCTGTTGCAGCGCAAACCACTACTGCTGTTTCTTGCCGGGTTCGGTCTCCGTGGCCGCGCATTCCAGTTCCACTTGAATGCGAGTCTCGTGTTCGATCGCGGCTTCCTGGTTTGCATCGTGCACAACATCCTTCGCCTTACCCCAGGCATTCTCAACCTTGCCCTTTACTTGTTGAACCATGCCTTCCACCTCCAACTGGATATTGCCTGTCAACTCGCCGGCCTTGCGTTTTGTGTTTCCTGCCACTTCGTCGATTGTGCCCTTGACGCGGTCCTTATTCATAGGTCCACCTCCGTGGATTCAACTTTGGAAACCTGGCTTGGGACATTTAAGTACTCAATTGCCTCAAGCCGAGGTGAAGCTGCTTGGCGGTCGTTCAAACGGCGACTTTGCGGCTCAATTCAGATAGAGGACGCAGACCAAAAAAGTCGGCAGTTAAACCGTCTGGATCGGCTAATGATGTTAGCGTTTCGCTTTGCCGTCGTGGCTTTGATACGGTACCTCGACGGCTTTCAGCGTAGCGGCCAGAATCATTGCCGTCTGAGCAGTTTGGACCACTCCAGACGGAAGGCCGCCTGCGCACCCGACTCGCCGAATGAGCGTTTTTGCTCAGACGCCGCAATCGAACCCCGCTAACGTGAGAGCTACCTTGTGCGCCTTAGTGCGCGTAAAGCTTGTGACGCTGCGCATGGGTAGAAAAAGGTGAAATGCATGAAGAAAATTATGACACTTGTAGCAGTACTCAGTCTGACGAGCTTTGGTTGGGCGGCATCCGATCGCGAAGCAACAACCGATCGGCTCGATCATGCAGGCGCAGTGCTCCATGAGATCATGGCGGCGCCCGATAAGGGGATTCCGGAAGAAGTTCTCGAACACGCAAGGTGTGTTGCCATTGTGCCCCACATGCTCAAGGGTGGCTTCGTGATTGGCGCGGAAAATGGCAGAGGCGTTGCCACCTGCCGCACCGCCACCGGATGGAGTGCGCCAGCGTTCTTCGCCATCACCGGCGGAAGCTGGGGCTTGCAGATCGGCATTGAAGGCGTTGACCTGGTCATGATTATCCAGAATGACAAGGGAATGCAGAGGCTGCTCTCCAGCCAATTTCAACTCGGAGCGGATGCCTCTGCGGCAGCCGGACCGGTTGGACGCCATGCCTCTGCCAATACCGATTGGAAGCTCGAAACCGAGATTCTGACCTACTCGCGCGCCAAGGGCGCCTTTGCCGGACTCACTCTGACCGGCGCTTCCATTCGCCGTGACGATGACTCTACCGAGGCCATCTACGGACATGACATCACGACTCGCCGCATTCTGCAGGGCGACATAGCCGTGCCGGTAGCCGCGCACGCATTCCTCGACGCTGTCAGGGACGCAAAGGCGCAGGCGAGCGCCACCAACTAGCTGTCCAACCAAAATCCATGCTTGCGGGCTCTCTGGAAAGAACTTCGATTCCAGGGAGCCCGCGGCGTATAGGAAATAAAAAGTCAGAGCAACAGCACGCTGTAACGGTATAAAAAAGACGCCCTCACGCACATCCGCTATCTGGATTCCTGCCGGGCAAGGAGAGAAAAGCGCGCTCGAATCCGCTGATCGATTTCTCGATCCTCTCCAACGGGATCGTCAGCGACAGGCGAAGGTAGCCGGAACGGCCAAAGCCAACGCCCGGGACGGCAAGCACGCCTTCCTCCGCCAGCCGTTTGCAGAACGCAATGTCATCGGGAATGGGCGTCTTGAGAAATACGTAGAAGGCGCCTTCGGGACGCCTCACATCGTATCCGATGGCTTCCAGCGCATCGCAAAGCACATTCCGCTTGTGCTCATACGGTGCCGTATCGATTGTCACTTCCAGCGATTCCAGCATCACCCACTGCCAGATCGCAGGCGCGTTGATGAATCCCAGGATACGATTGCTGAAGGCGCAGGCACCGCGCAAAGCCGCGGCATCCGCCAGTTGCGGAGACAGCGCCAGATAGCCGATGCGCTCGCCCGTCAGGCCCTGCGACTTTGACCATGAATTGCAGATCGCCGTATTGGCGATGAACGACGCCACCTCGGGCTGCCGCTGCCCGTCATACACTAAGGACTTATACGGCTCGTCGCTGATCACTGTAATGGGCTGCCCGACGCGCGCCAGCATCGCCTGCAAATCACGCAGTACGCTCTCCGGGTAAACACGGCCGGTGGGGTTATTCGGCGTATTGAGAAGGATGGCGCGCGTGCGCGAGGTAATCGCCGCCTCGATGCGCTCCACATCGGGCAGAAACGAAGCGTCAGTTTCTACCGGAACCATGCGGCCGCCGTGGTTGGAGATGTAGAACTGATACTCGGGAAAGAAGGGCATCAAAACGATGACTTCGTCCCCCGGATCGAGAATCGACTTCAAGATCACATTGCAGGCGCCGGCAGACCCCACCGTCATAAAGACGTCCTCGGCGGTAAAGCCCAGACCGGTTTCTCTTGATAGCTTTCTGGCAACGGCCGCGCGAACTTCCGAGTAGCCCGGATTCGGCATATAGCCATGCGAGCCTGCGCGGTTACTGGCCACCACGCGCCGTAACGCATCCATGACCGCGGCGGGCGGCTCCACATCCGGATTGCCGAGCGAAAAATCAAAAACCGCATCGGCTCCGCGCTCGCGCTTCATCCGCACGCCTTCCTCAAACATGCGGCGAATCCACGACGCGTTCTCGAGTTGTCCGGCGATGGTCTTTGAAACGGGCATAGTCGCGGGCCTTAGTCTTTCAGGAGCTCATCGCTCGTCAGCAGGTTGATGCCTGCCGCTTGCAATCGCGCAATGGCTTCATCCGGATCGGCGAAGCGAAAGATCAGGATGGCCTTCCCCGCGCGAACATCGGGAAAGGCATACATGTACTCGATATTGATGCCGGTTTGGTCCAGCGCGCCCAGAACATCGGCAAGTCCGCCGGGATGGTCGATGACCTCGACGGCCAGAACCTCCGTGACTTTGACGACAAATTCATGATCTTCCAGAGTTTTAGCCGCCTTCTGCCAATCCGAAACAATCATCCGCACAATGCCATATTGCTCGGTGTCTGCCAGGTACAAGGCGCGAATATCAATGCCTTCCTTCTCAAGAAGGCGGATAGGGGCGGCGATGTGCCCCGGTTTGTTTTCGGCAAACAGCGATATCTGATGAATCTTCATGATGTCCGCCTGTCGATGACACGTCTTGCTTTGCCTTCGCTGCGCTCCAGAGAATGCGCCTCGACCAGTGCAACCCGAACGCGGATTCCCAGCACGCGATCGAGGGAGTTTTGCAGCTTTGCGTGCAACTCCTGCAGCGCTCCCACCTTGTCGTTGAACATCTGCGGCGTTACCTCGACCTGCACTTCCATCTGGTCCAACCCCTGCACGCGCGTAAGCAGGATCTGGTAATGCGGAAGCGTTCCCTCGTTCTGCAGCAGCGCGGTCTCGATCTGCGAGGGAAACACGTTGACGCCGCGAATAATCATCATATCGTCGCTGCGCCGGCCGATGCGGCCAATCCGCCGCATTGAACGCCCGCATGCGCACTTGCCCGGCAAAATCATGGTGATGTCGTGGGTGCGGTAGCGGATCATCGGCATCGCCTGCTTGCTCAAGGTAGTCAGCACCAGCTCGCCCTCGGTCCCATCTGGCAGAGGCGCGCCAGTATCCGGATCCACAATCTCCGGATAAAAGTGATCTTCAAAAATGTGCAATCCATCGTGCCGGCGGCATTCGCAGCCGACACCCGGGCCAATAATCTCCGAGAGCCCGAAGATATCGAATGCCTCGATGCTGCTCCCGTCTTCGATGTGCCTGCGCATCGATTCGGTCCACGGTTCCGCGCCAAAAACTCCCGCCCTGAGCGGCAGGTCCTTCATATCCACGCCGAGTTCGGCGGCACGGTCAATCAAGTGCAAAAAATACGTCGGCGTGCAGCACATCGCCGTCACACCGAAATCCTTCATCAGCATGATCTGCCGGTCAGCGTGGCCGCCGGATGTCGGAACGACCGTGGCCCCCAGCGCTTCGGCGCCATAGTGCGCGCCCAGTCCCCCGGTGAAGAGGCCATACCCATAGGCGACCTGAATAATATCTCCACGATGCAAACCGCAGCCGGCCAAACAGCGAACCAGCACCGAACTCCACACGGCTATATCTTCCTGCGTGTACGCAACAACGATGGGTTTGCCCGTGGTTCCGCTCGATGCGTGGAGACGAACAACGTCCTTCATAGGACTGGCAAAGAGACCGAAGGGATAGTTGTCGCGCAAATCGCTTTTTTGCGTGAAGGGAAGAGAGGCAATGTCCGCGAGCGAACGAATGTCGTCGGGCAGGAGGCCGCGCTCTTCCATGCGGGAGCGGAAGAGCGCGACCTGCTGCCAGGAACGCGCGACCACGGATTGCAGACGCTGCAACTGCAATGCGCGCAGTTCCGGAGTCGGAGTGAAATCCGGCGTACTTGCGGGATGGCAGTCGGCAGCGCAAGTTTCAAGAATTGAATTCAATTTTCCTTCTCACTGGCCCGCCCGATAGAAAACGACCGGAGATTCGTGTCCTTGAGCTTCGCGGGCAGGTTGCGCGCGATGGCCGCGGTCCAGGCTTCAACGGAAAACGGCAAGTAACGGCTGAGGACGCCAAGCAGAGCCACATTGATGCTTTTCTTGCTGGTGATGCTGGATTCATCGATCTGTGAGGGATCGATGAGGATTCCGCCGTGGGCGAGAGCCGCGCGATTTACGTCGACCTGGTCGGGAGCGATGACGACGAGAAAATCTCCTTCGCCCTCGGGGACCATGGGGCTGAAGACGCGCTCGCCAAAGCGCACATCGCTGGCAACCGAGCCGCCGCGCTGGCTCATGCCATGGACTTCGCTCTTCTTCACGTCGAGGCCCGCGTGGAAGGCAACGTCGGCCAGAATGTCGGAGGCCTTCAACACGCCCTGGCCGCCGAGTCCTGCAATGATCACGTTAGTTGGTTTGCTGCTCATCGCACCTCTCGTACTCGCGGATCGCACCGGCGACCAGCAAGCAGTTCCGGCGGGCAATCACCACGGAAAGCTCCTGCGTATCCAGGCAGGTTTGAATCAGTTCCTTGAACTCCTCAGGCTTCTGCGTGGGGTCGATCACGTGAACATTGCGCACGCCCAGTGACCGCGCAAGATCCTCGATGACCACCTTGCCTGTTTTGGTATGAGCCAGTGTGCGCCCGGTCCCTGGATGCTCCTGCATGCCCGTCATCGCTGTAGTCCCGTTGTCCAGAATCACCAGCACATGACCTGTAGAAGGCGGGTTGTAGATCATCTCCACCAAGCCCGTCATGCCGCTATGCACAAACGTGCTGTCGCCGATCACGCTCACCACGCGTTTCGCTTCCTCGGGAGGCAGCGAGTGGCGCAAACCCAGCCCCACGCCTATCGATGCGCCCATGCACACCAGTGTGTCCATGGCTTCGAAGGGCGGCAGAACCCCCAGCGAATAGCAGCCGATATCGCCTGCGACAATGCAGCCTAACTCTTTCAAAATCGTGTAAGCGCTGCGATGCGGACAGCCAGGGCAGAGCGCCGGCGGCTTGCCGGGCATGCGTTTTGGTTCCGGCGAACAGTCGCCCTTCAGAATGCGGCGCACGCGGCTGGTGCTCAGTTCGCCGAAACGGAAGATCTCAGCCGCACCCTCGACCGCAATGCCCGCGGTGCGCGCGCTCTCCACCAGATACGGATCGCCTTCTTCAATCACCACGCAGCGCTCAACGCTTGCGGCAAAGGCGCGCATGCGCTCCAGTGGAAGAGGATACGTCATGCCCAGCTTCAGCACGCTGGCTTCCGGCGCTGATTCGCGCACATATTGGAAGGCTACGCCCGAAGTAATGATTCCCAGCGTAGTCGAGCCATTTACAACTTCGTTCGGCCCTGCCTCGTTGTTCCACGCAGCGATCTCCGCTAGCGTTTTGCGCAGCCGCAAATGTGCCGGACGAGCATACGCTGGAATCATGACACGTGAGCTGAAATCGTGCTCGAAATGCGCCGCGCGTGTCTTGGGAATATCGACCGCACCGCGCCGCACAATGGTCTTTGAATGACACACCCGCGTCGTCATGCGCAGCAGAACTGGCACTTGCCAGCGCTCTGAAATCTCAATGGCGCGCACCGTAAATTCGTAGGCTTCCTGCGAGTCCGAGGGCTCAAGCATGGTGACGCCCGCTGCCAGCGCATAGCGCCGATTGTCCTGCTCGTTCTGGCTCGAAGCCATTCCAGGATCGTCGGCCGAGACAATCACCAGCGCCCCGTCCAGCCGCGTATACGCTGCGGTGAATAGCGGGTCCGCTGCCACATTCAGCCCCACGTGCTTCATGGTCACCAGCGCTCGGGCGCCGGCAAAAGCCACGCCGACTCCCACTTCCAGCGCCACTTTCTCGTTGGGCGACCACTGCGCTTTTCCGCCGAGCTTTTCAAAGGTTTCCAGAATCTCCGTCGAGGGAGTCCCCGGATAACCCGTTCCGAGTGTTATCCCGGAATCAAAGGCGGCCATGGCAACCGCCTCGTCACCGCTCAGCAGCGACAAGGCATTCTGCTGCTCTAGACAATTCACGCTTAATCCCTGTGTGATTTGAATTGTCCCTAGTTTACACAAGTAGAGCGCCCTGAAAAGGCGCGGATCGTTTGAATTCCCTATTTGATTCACGAGTCTTGAAGGCTCTATGACGGTGGACGGAGTCTCTTTCAAACACCTTTCTGGACCCGATTCCCAGCTTTCAAGGAATAACATCTCCTTCAGGATTGGCGAATAAGCACGCCGGTTGTTTCCGTCGTGCTCATTCGCAGGGAGCGGGCGATCAGACTTGGTTGATAGCCAAATTCCATGGCGGCTTCCCTAACACGCTTCCGAGTTACCTCAGAGATGGAACGGCCTGGAACGTCATTCAGGACGCAAGAAATGGTGGCCGTGCTCAGATCAAGCTACTCGGCCAGCATCGTGAGGCAGACTCTTTGGTCGTCTCCAGTCGAAGCTCGCTTTCTGGAAGCTATGCTATTTTCCGATGCAGAAGGTGGAGAAGATCAGGTTCAGGATGTCGTCGGAGGTTGTTTGTCCGGTCAGGGAGTCCAAAGCCCACAGGGCGCGGTAGAGGTCGAGCAGGATCATCTCATGTGGGATAGAGTTGGCGTTGGCCTGCGTGGCGTCGGCGAGCGCCGACAGCGCGGTTGCAATGGCCTGATGGTGGCGGAGGCTGGTCAACATGCCAGGTTCAGATGCGGCGCCGCCGGTGGCAAGAGCGAGAATCCGCTCGCGCAATGCGGGGATGCCTTCGCCGGTAAGCGCCGAGGTCGGGAGCGCTGAGATGCCAGCGATTTCACTGGCGGCTATGGCGATTTCATTCAGGTCGCTCTTGTTGATGGCGACCAGCGCGGGACGGCCCTGAACGGCTTCGAGCAACTGATCCTCTTCGTCGTTGAGCGGCTGCGTGGCGTCGAGAACCAACAGAACAAGAGCGGCGTCGGCCAGAGCTTCTCGGCTGCGGCGAATGCCAAGTTGCTCGGCCTCCTCAAGGCTCTCGCGCAGGCCGGCCGTGTCCACCAGCTCGAGCGGAATGCCATCGAGCGAGATGCGTTCGGTGACGGTGTCGCGAGTGGTGCCGGGGGTTGCCGTCACAATGGCGCGGTCGCGCTCTACAAGGCGATTGAAGAGCGAGCTCTTGCCAACATTGGGTCGGCCCACAATGGCCAGCGTAAGCCCGTCGTGCACAATACGGCCACGCGCAAAGGATGCTTCAAGCGCTCTGAGAGGCGGTGTGAGCGCATCGATGCGCAGGGCGATCTCTGCTTGCGGCGCCACGTCCACGTCGTCTTCGGCAAAGTCGATTCCGGCTTCGAGCAATGCGATAAGTTCGACCAGCGACTGCTTGACGGGAGCCACGCGGCGGCTGAGCGCGCCGCCCATCTGGCTTGCGGCCAGGCGCGCCTGTGTGAGCGTTTGCGCTTCGATCAGATCGCGGACGGCTTCGGCTTGCGTGAGGTCAAGGCGGCCGGCGAGAAAGGCTCGCTGCGTAAATTCGCCAGGCTCGGCCAATCGCGCACCCTTGTCGAGCGCGCGGCGTAGCAGCAGATCCAGCACAACAGGCGATCCGTGCGCGGCAATCTCGACGACGTCTTCTGCGGTGTAGGAGTTGGGGGCCGCAAAAAAGGTGACGAGCGCTTCGTCGATACGAGTGGCCTCATCGTCGGCGGCATCGAGTACATCGGCCAGCCGCGTGCGGCCGTGTTCCAGCGGTTTGCGGAGGTAGACCAACTGCACCGCGATGGAAGCGGCCTGCGGACCGCTCAGGCGCACGATGCCGATACCACCGCGGCCGGGAGGCGTGGAGATGGCGGCAATGGTGTCGATGTTTGCTTGCGGAATTGCGTCTGCTTCGGGCATGTTCTGGAAATAGTGTAGAAGCTCGCGGCTCCATGGCGCTGCATGGAATTCCCACAGCGGCAGGTTTTCCGGTTACACCCTGACAAGGCTATAATCCTCTGCGATACGGCCTTGGCATCCACTGCCGTAACGAACGATCGCGTTGTCAAGGTTCGACTCACTTGAAAGCTAAGTTGCGGCAAGGCCTGCGCATTCCGAGAGCAAGATGGAAATGGAGAGCATTCTATATGCTGTCCATTGCCGTGTTTGTGATGTCTACGGCTGGTACCTTGGCGCAAACGCCAACAGAGGGCACTTGGCGGGGCGTGCTGCGCAACGCTGGCGGCGCACCTGTTTCGGGGGCGAAGATTCGGCTGGCGGGCAAGGGCGCAGCGGCCGAAGCGGCGACCAGCGCAGATGGCGCCTTCCGGCTGGCTCCTCTCTCAGCCGGCCAGTACCGGCTCACAGTTCAGGCGCAAGGGCGCAAGGTGAATTATGCGCAGCCGATCGATGTTGAGCCAGCCGCGCCACCCGTTGCGCTGACTCTCTCAGAGCGCGGAGAACTCACGGTTACCGAACTTCAAGGGCAAGCGGCGACGGGAGGCGAGGAGCTTTCAAGCCAGGCCGTGAGCGAGCTGCCTTTGAACAAGCGGGACTTCGGCACCCTGCTGCTGCTTGCCGCCGGCACGATGACGGATGCCAACGGCGCCACCAACTTCACAGCGCAGTTTGCCATCAACGGACAGCGCGGCGTTGAAGCGGTGTTTGCGATGGACGGGGCGGACATTAGCGATCCGGAGATGGGCGGGGCGACGTTCTCCAATTTCAACGTCGACGCGGTGCAGGAGATCGACTCCAGCTCGGGCTGGATGCCAGCGGAGATCGGGCGTGGGGCGGCGGGGTTCACCAACATCGTCACCCGGTCGGGGGCGAGCGGCTTTCATGGCTCGTTCTTCGAGTTTGTGCGCAACTCGGCTTTTGACGCGCGCAATTATTTTGACCACGCTACCTTGGCCTATCCGGGGCGGATTCCTCCCTTTCGGCGTAACGAGTTCGGCTTTACGAATGGCGGCCCGGTCTTTGTTCCACACCTCTACGACGGCCGCAGCCGGACCTTCTACTTTGTGCAGTACCAGGGCTTCCGGCAGGTGCTGGGAACTACGCAGGTGATGCCGCTTCCCAGTACGACCGAGCGCGCCGGGCAGGATACGCTGACGTATCCGGATGGCTCGACCGATACTCTGACGGTGCCGGTCGATCCCGGGATTGCAGCGGTGCTGGCGCGGTATCCGCTGCCAAACGATCCGTCCGGTCCGTTCCAGCAGCACACCTATGCCACGGCGTCGAAAGTTGTGACAAACGCAGACCAGTTTTCACTGCGCATCGACCATCGGTTCTCAGCCAAGGACCAGTTCTTTGCGCGCTTCAACTTCGACAATCTAAGCGGCCCGACCACCAATCCCGACCAGACGGCGATCGATCCATCGTTTGCCGTGGAATATATCGACCGCGAGCGCAATGTGGTGGGCACCTACACGCGCACTGTTTCGCCGCGCCTGGTGCTCGAGTCCTCGCTGAGCATCACGCGCTCGACGCCCGGATTTCCGGCGGCCAATCGCACCGACCCGGCGGTCAAGTTCAACGACGGCCTGTTTGAAGCCTTCAACTCCGCGGCGGGAACGGTGATGCAGGCCTACGGCAATCTGTTTCAACTACGGCAGAATGCTGTTTTCACCACCGCGCGGCATAGCTTCAAGGCGGGCGCGGAGATACGGGCAAACCGTGACACGACTTATTTTGGAATAAGCCCCAACGGCGAATACAGTTTTGGGGGCGGGGCGGCGTATTCCAGCAAATCAATCAAGTCGGCGAGTGGAAAGCACGACATCAGTCCCGGCGGTCTCTTTCCGGATACGCTTTCAAGTTTTCTTGCGGGCAATCCTTTCGCGTACTCGGTGTCGGTAGCGCCGGCGTATTTTTCCAACGGCGATCACATAGGCCCTGCGGCCGCCAGCCGCAACGACGTGAATGTCTATGTGCAAGACACGTGGAAGGTTTCAAGCCGCCTGACGTTGGACTACGGCGTGCGCTGGGAACTTTACACGCCGATCAGCGAGCGCGCCCATCGCACCGCCAGCTTCCTCTACGAGAACGGCACGCAGCAGTATGTTGTGAACCCGCAGCCGGGTTACCGTACAAATTGGAAGGGATGGGGTCCGCGTATCCAGGCGGCGTGGCAGGTCCGGGATAACCTGCGGGTACATGCCGGCGGCGCAGTTACGGTGATTCCGCCGAATATCTGGCAGGACAATTTTCTCACGGGTTCGACGCCCTTCGCGGTGATGCCGCGGTTGTTGTCCGCGTCGAATGCGCCCATCAGCTATGGATTTCAAATCGCGCCATCGCAGTTGCCGCGCGTGTATACAACGGCGGGCGCGGACATGTTTCCCACCGGGCACACCAGCACGGTAGCGCCGAACACGGCAATGGACGTGGATCGCTACGAGCAGGACGTTGCGGCGCTCACGCCGGGGCATGTGGTGAGCGATCTGATTCTGAGCGGCGTGGATTCGAAATTCGGCAACGCGACACTTTACACGTGGACGGCGGGCGTGGAGCGAAAACTAGGCAACCTGACGGCGAATGGCAACTATGTGGGCACGGTCGCGGTGAAGTTGCCACGAACCAGCTTTCCGAATGCCTACTCCGGGGCCGACCCAGGATTCGCGCCGTATACGAGGTTCGACAGCGCGGGCAACGTGATTGGCGGCTTCGGATCGGAGAATGAGATCACGGGAACCGCGCACTCCAACTACCACGCGCTGCAGACATCGCTCTCCGGCACCATCGGGCACGGCGGCCCGGGCATCCAGGCGAGTTACACATGGGGTAAGTCGATTGACGACACCAGTCAGGTCATCGGCGGCACCGGTTCCACAGGCGCAGTGGTGCAGGGGTTTCCGCAGAATCCCTTCGACACGCATCCCGAGCGGGGTCCGTCGTCGTTCGACGTGGCTCACGGATTTGGCCTGAGCGTGGCCCAGGACCTGCATCTGGAGAGCGTGAAGCAGCTTAGACCTGTCAGCAGGAAAGTCACGGATGGCTGGGAGTTGCTGAGTATTTCAAGCATCAGCTCAGGCTCGCCATTCACTATTTTCTCGGGGATCCAGCAGACCGGCGCGGGCTCGAGCGGAGTTGATCGGCCAGACCAAATTGCGCAGCCGCATTTGTCGACGGCGCGCAAAGTGCGGGCGGATTATTTTGGCCAGGGGGCGAATAACGCCACGGCGTTCTTTTCCATTCCCATTCATGTGGCCGGCGGCACCGGGCCCAACCAGGGGCGCTTTGGAACGCTGGGGCGCAATACGTTTCGCGGGCCGGCCTATTACAACTTCGATTTTGCGCTCATCAAAGACACACCGTTCGGCCGGCGCAGAAGCGGCGCCGAACGGGCGGATCTGCAATTCCGCAGCGAGTTTTTCAACCTGTTCAACATTGTGAACATGGGCCTTCCCGCAAACATACTGAACGGTTCCGGCTTTGGAGAGATCAGCAGAACCGCGGGCAGTTCGCGCCAGATTCAGCTCTCGCTGAAATTGATCTATTGATTGCGGGAGCATGCGCATGCGCAGGCTTGCCGCCCAGGAGTGCGCCTGCTATAAAGGTTCGGAAAAACGGAGCGGCCCAGTCCGCGCTCTGAGGAAAACAAAATGCGAATGAATCGATATGGAAAGATGGGCCGCATGCTTGTGGTCTTCATTGCCCTTGCTGCTTGGGCTCTTTCATCACACGCGCAGCAGACAGCCACAAAACCGGTGAATCCGCAGGCAGCGATTCGGCACTCGCTGGATATGACGCCGGTCAAGCCGGAGTCGGTTGGGTTCTCGTCCGAGCGGCTGGAGCGGCTGCATGCGCTGATGCAGCAGACCGTGGACCAAAAGCAGATTGCGGGCATGGTCACCATCCTCGCGCGCCACGGCAAGGTTGTGGATTACCGCGCCTACGGCCAGCGCGACATGGCCAGCGGCACAGCAATGACCAAAGACACCATCTTCCGCGACTACTCGATGACCAAGCCCATCACCGGCGTGGCCATGATGATCCTCTACGAAGAGGGCAAGTGGCTACCGTCGGACCCGATCTCGAAATACATTCCAGAGTTCGCTCACCTGAAGGTCTTCAAGGGCGTGGACGCAGACGGCAAGATGATTCTGGTTGACCCGGACCACGAGCCCACCATGCGCGAGTTGATGACGCACACGGCGGGCTTCACCTACGGAATCTTCGGCAAGACCCCTGTCGATGCGATGTACCGCGACCAGCACGTGATGGCATCAAAGAATCTGCAGGAGATGATCGATAAGCTGGCGAATATCCCGCTGCTTTATCAGCCGGGGAAGGCCTGGGTCTACAGCGTATCGATGGATATACAGGGTTATATTGTCGAAAAGCTGTCTGGCCAATCGCTGCCCGACTTCATGCGCACCCACATCTACGCGCCGCTTGGCATGAGAGACGCGGGGTTCTACGTGCCCGCGGAAAAACGCAATCGTTTTGCAACGCTCTATGAAACGAATCAGCAGGGCGAGTTGGTTCCCACCGTGATTGGAAACGGCGGAATGAGCGATGACCTCACGCCACCCTCAATGCCTTCGGGCGGCGGCGGCATGGTATCGACCGCGGAAGACTATTACCGCTTCGCGCAGATGCTTGGTAACAGAGGCGTATTGAATGGCGTGCGCGTTCTGTCCCCAGCCACGGTGAAGCTGATGACCGCAAATCATGTACCCCAGAGCCTGCTGACAGGCGAATACGGTATCGGTCTCCAGACTCTTCGGCCGGGCTTTGGTTACGGCTACAACTGCGCCGTCGTCTTCGATCCGCCGGAGGCCAACCTGCCGGAGGGCAAAGGCACCTTCTTCTGGGATGGGCTCGCCGGAACCTGGTTCTGGGTCGATCCGGCCAACGACATTGTGTTTGTGGGGATGATTCAGCGGATTCAGCACGGCGTCGCCCCCAACGTCGAGTACCTGAGCCGCTCACTGGTTTACCAGGCGCTGGTGGATCCGTCGAAGTGAGCATGAGCTGAGGCGCCCAGTGGTTTACTTCAGCAGGTCGAGCGCCATCGCTGTCGTTGCAGTCACGCCGGTGGGGATGGCCGCGGCAAATACGGGCGCAAACAAGGCCGAATGTGGGCTGGGCAGCGGCTTGCCCGTTTTGCGGCTCTCTGCGAGCTTGTCCGGATCGGCCGCGCCCAGCCAGTACATCGCCGCGGGAATCTTGCCTTCAAGTGAGAACAGGCCCACGTCTTCGCTTGCCATTATGGCATTTGCTTCCAGAACTCGATCTTTGCCCAACACAGCGGAAGCAGAAGCGCGCAGACGCTCGGCCAGGGCCGGGTCGTTGATCGTGGCAGGCGCGCTTTCGCCCAGTGTCACAGTCGGCATGCGGTCGGCGGGAATGCCGTAGGCCTCAGCTAGCCCCTGCGCAGTGCGGCGGACGGCGGCGATTATCGCATCGCGCACTGCCGGTGAGTAGGCGCGCAGCGTGAGGCCCATCGTTACCTCATCGGGAATAATGTTGTTCTTCGTGCCGCCGTGAATGGTGCCTACGGTGAGCACGGCCGGCTGCTGCGGATCGATCTGGCGGCTGACGATAGTCTGCGCCACCAGCACAAACTCGGCGGCCAGCACGATAGGGTCCTTGCCGGCCTGGGGCGCAGAGCCATGTCCGCCAATGCCGCGCACGGTCACAATGATCGTGTTGGAGCTGGCCAGCAGCGGACCGCCTTTGACACTGATGGAGCCTGCCGGCACATCGTTCGAATCGTGCTCGGCGAGCACAAAGTCAGGCTGGCCGAAACGCTGGTAAAGATTGTCCGCGAGCATGGCCGAAGCACCCTGAATTACTTCCTCGGCGGGCTGGCCAATCAGCATCAGGGTTCCATGCCATTGGGCTTTGCGCGCGGCCATCTCATGCGCCGTGCCTATCAGCACTGTCATATGGAGATCGTGGCCGCAGGCATGCATCACGCCCACCTGCTGCCCTTGCGTGTTGACGGTCTTCACCGTGCTGGCGTAGTCCAGTCCGGTCTTCTCTTCCACGGGCAGCGCATCCATATCGGTGCGGATCAGCAGTCTAGGTCCGGCGCCGTTTTCAAGCACGGCCACTACGCCAAAAGCCTGCGTTCCGTCTTCGTATTTACCCACGTGTTCGGTGACCGTGTAACCCAGTTTGCGCAGTTCGCCCGCAACAAAGGCCGAGGTCTGCTCCTCGTGGCGCGAGAGCTCAGGGGTGCGGTGCAGATGCTTGTATGTCTCCGTTAGAGCCGGCACCTGGTTTGCGACCGAGCCGGCAAGATCGGCAGGGGGCACGGAAGTTTGCGCAGACAGAGGCAACGTGGCGGCGAGAACGGCAACACACAAGACACGCAAGCACATGCGGAAGAATCCTCCTGAGGAAAAAGCGAAGACGGCTTATGCGCCAGCCTACCACAGAGAGGCGTTGCAAACTCGTCCCCGCGTACCGTGAACAAGCTGACAAACCGTCCGTGGCGTTGCATACTCCCGACCGGGCCAAATGCTACACTCCGGCAAAAGGAAAGAGTGTATGAAAGCAAGTGCGATCGAGTTTCGTCTTCGGATGGTGATCATGATTTCCATTGTATTTTTGGGCTTCTGGTCGCCGTGGATCGGATTGTTTGGGTGGGGCTCGCGTCGCCCGCTGCTCGAGTGGTTGCCACTTGAATTAAGCCGGATGGGCCTGTTGAGCTTTACCGTCGCCGCACCTATGGTGATTGTTCTAGGCGCATTGCTCGCCGCGATCGGCGCGGTTCTCCGTGTGTGGGGCGCCGCGTACCTGGGATACGGCACAGTGCACCATGGGCAGATGCAGGCGGGCCTGGTAATGGCGGACGGTCCCTATCGCTACGTGCGCAATCCGCTCTACATTGGCGGATGGTTCATGATGGTCGCCATAGATTTCCTGATGCCGCCGACCGGCGCGCTTTTCTCAACGATTCTGCTCACGGTGTTCTTCTTGCGGCTGATTTTGGGCGAGGAGGCGTTTCTCACTGTGCAACTGGGCGAGCCCTACCGCCAATATCTCGGTGCGGTGCCGCGGCTGTTTCCACGCCTGCGCGGTGCACTGCAGGCCGCCGGACACAAGCCGCACTGGACGATCGCTTTTCTTACCGAGCTGAACCCGATCGGCATCTTCATCGCCCTGGCGTTTTTCTCATGGAGCTATGACCTGATGCTGATGCTCAAAGTGATTCTTATCAGCTTTGGCGCGTCGATGGTGGTGCGGGCGCTGATGCCGCGAGTCAAGCCGGAGACGAGCGAGGCGTAGTAGATTTGCCCTTGCCCGCAAGAACAAAGGGGAGAAGCCGATGGCTTCTCCCCTGGTGTCCGCAGTCCGAAAAACTACTTCTTGGGTGGGGCAATGACGTCCTTGGCGGCCTTGGCCACGCGGAACTTGACGACGGTCTTGGCCTTGATCTTGATGGCCGCGCCGGTCTGGGGGTTGCGGCCGATGCGCGCCTTGCGGTCTGCCTTTACGAGGCGGCCGATGCCGGGGATGACGAAAACGCCGTTCTTCTTGGTTTCCTTGACGGCGGTCTCCGCCAGCAGATCCAGGAAGGCAGCGACTTGCTTGTTGGTGAGTTCGAGTTTCTCGGCGAGAAGCCGTGTAAGAGCGGTCTTGGTCAATCCAGTTGCCATGAAATGTTCTCCTTCTTGGCGAGCCCTTGGGCTGCCTGTGTTGCCGGGCTTCCGCCGCGAAATGCGTACCGCATGAAGGTTGCGCGACCAGGGCTGCGCGTGCACGAAACCCCTTTATTCATGCGGCTTCGAAGAACCCGCCGATGGTTACAATGCGGCTTTGGGGTGGGCAAAGTCAAGGCCAAACGCCCGATTTCCACAATTTTCTTGGGGTTTTCTTCGGTTTTTGCCTGTTTTTAGCGTATTTTCCCGATTTTTAGCGATATTTTACCCGAAGATTGAGTGCACGGCACTCTCTGCGCATCCATGTGCGCAACCGTCACAGAAGCCCTTTATCTCAGCCCGAAAAGCACTTTTCTCTTTGGCGCCAGTGCTGCGGCGATGGGCGTGTTCAGTGCATCCACGACCGGTGCCGCGATCTTGAAATAGCGGATAAGGGTGGCGCCGATGTTTGGTTTCAGGGCCTCGGCTGCGGGCAGCGTGGCGGCCAGCCCCCACTGACGGCAGCGGATCAGGTCCATGCCCGGATGTTCGCAGGGAAAGCCCTTGGGTGGGCGAATCAGCGCGTTGCCCTCAAATTCCGTGAAAGTCTTGCGGACGGCGGCCTTTTGGAGGAGTTTCTTGAACTCGGCATGGTGATCGAGCATCCAGTGGCGAATCGCGGCCAGTTGTTCCTTCTCTGGCATGTAGGCTCCGGCGGCAATGATCACTTCCTTGGCGTCGATCTGGAAGTAGTAGCCTGCGCCGGAGGTCTTATCCATCCCCTGGTGCGACCACCATGCGGCCACGTGCGTTTTGTAGGGCAGTTTGTTGTTGCTGAAGCGCGTGTCGCGATAGATGCGGAAAAGGGACTTCTCGGCGGGCCGCACAAACGCGGGCGCAAAGTCCACCATCGCGTCGGTGACCTTGCGAATGATGGCCAGCATTGGTTCTTTGAGCTCGGCTTCAAAGACGGCCTTGCGCGGCGTGAACCACTCGCGGTCGTTGTGGCGGGTGAGATTGCGGAGGAAGGTTAGGCCTTCGGGACGAAGATAGGCTGGGGAAGCTGGAACGGATTTTTGGATGCGAGGCATGACAGACCCAGTCTATCGAATCACCTTCAGCGCGCCGCGGAAAAGCTCGTCGAAGTCTTTGGCGAGAGCTTCGTTTTTCGCGATAGCCTGTTCAATGGCTTTCTCGGCTGCGGGGCGCTGGTAGCCCAGGTTGGTCAACGCGGAAAGCACATCTTCGGCGGCTGCCCCGCGCACAACCGTTTGCGATGGCGCGACGGCAAAATCGTCCAACTTGTCTTTGAGTTCGACCACCAGGCGCTCAGCCAGCTTTTTGCCCACGCCGGGAATGCGCGTCAGTTGCGCGTGGTCCTGGCCGCGGATGGCCTGCACGGTGCGCTCGGAAGAAAGCCCGCTCAGCATCTTGATGGCCAGCTTGGGCCCGACGCCGCTCACCGTGATCAGCCGCTCGAACAGATGCTTCTCCACAAGATCGAGAAAGCCGAACAGAGCAATCTGGTCTTCGCTGACCTGGGTGTGAATGTGCAGCGCGGCTTCCTGGCCCAGCGAGGGCAGTGCCGTAAACGTGGGCACGGAGATGGTGACGTCGTAGCCGACGCCGGCTGCTTCGACGATAGCCTGGCCGGGCTGTTTCGAAATGAGCTTGCCGCGCAAGTGAGCGATCATGGTTGGCCTATTGTAGAATCCCCAGCCGCTTGGCGACACGCTCGAAAGTTTCCAGCGCCTGGTCGAGCTGGGCTTTGGTGTGTTCGCTGGTGAGGATGGCGCGGATTCTTGCCTTGCCTTCAGGAACGGTAGGGAAGGCGATGCCGGTGGCCATGACGCCTTCGTCGAACAGCGCGCGAGAAAACTCCATCGCCACCCGGCCTTCACCAATGATGATCGGCGTGATCGGTGTCTCGGTGGCAGGAGTGGTCACGCCGCCGATGTTGAAGCCTATCCGCTTCAGTTCGCCTTGGAAGTAGCGGGTGTTCGCCCACAGACGCTCGATGCGCTCCGGCTCGCTCTCAAGAATGTCGAAGGCGGCGATGCAGGTGGCCGCAACCGAGGGCGGGTGCGAGGTTGAGAACAGAAACGGCCGCGCGCGGTGGTAGAGATAGTCAATCAGGTCGCGGCTGCCGCAGACATAGCCGCCGAGCGCGCCGATGGCCTTTGACAACGTACCGACCTGCACATCCACCTTGCCATGCATGCCGAAGTGGTCAACCGACCCGCGGCCGTTGCGGCCCAGCACGCCCGAGGCGTGCGCGTCGTCCACCATCATGATCGCGCCGTATTTTTCAGCCAGGCCGGCCAGCTTGTCCACCGGGCCAATGTCGCCGTCCATGGAGAAGACGCCATCCGTGATGACGAGCTTTTTGCCGGGCAGCGGGGCGAGCTCTTCGAGAAGCTGCTCGCAGTGGGCCATGTCCTTGTGGCGAAAGACCTTGATGGTGGCGCGGGAGAGGCGCGCGCCGTCGATGATGCTGGCGTGGTTCAGCTCGTCGGAGAGGATAAAGTCCTCTTTGCCGAGGATGGAGCTGACCGTGCCGGCGTTGGCTGTAAAGCCGCTCTGGAAGACGACGCAAGCCTCGACATTCTTGAAGCGGGCAATCTTTTCCTCCAGATCCATGTGGATACGCATGGTTCCGGCGATGGTCCGCACGGCACCCGACCCCACGCCAAAGGTGCGCGTAGCGGCGATGGCGGCTTCAATCAGCTTGGGGTGGTTGGCGAGGCCCAGGTAATTATTGCTGGCCAGGTTAATGACCTCGCGGCCGTCGTAGTGGCAAACGGGGGCCTGCTGGTCGTCGAGAACGCGGAGCTTGAAATAAGTGCCCTTTTCGCGGAGTTCGTCGAGAGCCGCGGTCAAATGGGCGAGCTGGGGGCGAAGAGCGGCCTGAGTCATGGCAATTCACCTCAAAGAAGAAGCATAACGCCGTCCGGCGGCCCGGACTCTCCATTCCGGGTGCTGCGCGTCCAATTGATGGCAGGGATTTTGAGGGCGAAGTCTCGCGGCAAGGCTCCGTGTGAGTCCCGAGCAGGCCGCAAGGGGTGGTCTTTAGGGCAAATCGCCGTGTGGGGGTTGGCCCCACCGCGCCCCAGCCAGATACAATAGTCTTCTACGCTTAGGCAGACGGGCGATGCGCGATTGGGCGATACCCGACTCTTCTGAAGATTTGGAGCAGGTGCACGTGAGAGGCATGAATCGCCGCAGTCTGCGGCTTGAGATGGTTGCGGGACTGGGCATGGCGCTGGCGCCGCTCGTGTTGTTGGTGCTGCCGTTGACGGCGGCAAGCGCGCAGGGCATTGGCACGACGACGACAATGACGGCGCAATCCGCCACAGCGTCCTCCTGCTCGCTGACGACGCTGACTGTGGGCGTGACCAGCACAACGGGCGTGCCTGCCGGAACCGTCATGATCAATGACGCGGCGAGTGGCAGCCCGGTTTCATTGGGCAGCGAGGCGCTCAACTCCAGCGGACAGGCCTCCTTTGTCTTTGCTCTGCCAAACGGCGTGCACACTCTTAGCGCGGCCTACGCAGGCAACGCCACATACAACAGTTCGGCCTCGGTCGCCGTATCGCAGACCGTCAGTTCGCAGTGCACAGCCTCGTTTGTTGTGACTGTATCGAGTCTTTCGCCGTCGAACACCCTCACGGCTGGCCAGGCTGGAACAGGCACGATTACCGTGACACCCCTATCGTCCTTTGTTCCCGCATCAGGGGCCGCGCCGGCGTTTATCACCTTGTCCTGCTCGGGGTTGCCGAACCAGACTTCCTGTATCTTCTCTCCGGAGAGTCTGGAGATATTGCCCAGCCAGAACGAGGGAGTGACCAGCTCGATGGTGCTCCAGACACAGGCTGCGGGAACGGCGAGGGCAACGCCCCCGGCCTCCCATGGCAACGGAAGTGGCCCGGTTGCATGGGCAATTCTGCTGCCCGGAGTACTGGGTCTTGGCGGATTGGCCTGGGGAGCGCGCCGGCGCGCATGGCTGAGACGGCTGTCGCTGGTGGCGCTGGTAGGCTTTGTCGCCATGCTCGGCACCACAGCCTGCAACCCGCGCTACTACTACTACAATCACGGCCCGCCAACCAACCAGGCTACCCCGTCTGGGACCTTCACAATAACCGTGACCGGGCAATCCAGCAACGGAATTACAGCCGTCACGCAGAACACGACCTTTGCTTTGACGGTGCAGTAGCCAGCAGCCAGAGGCGCCTAAATCCTGCATGAACCGCCGGCATTCCCTTCCCGCGGAAGTGTACGCGCTGGTGGAACAGACGCCGGCCACGGTGCTGCTGGAGTGTGGCCAAACCCACAACACAGAAACAGGCCCCCAGGCCGCAGTCACAGAGACGGACATGGATTCGTGCACGCGGCTTTTCACCGGCCCTGTGCGCGTCTGCGTGGCAAACACGCCAGCGGAGATGCCTGGGCTTTTTCGCGACATTGAAGACGCTGTTCGGGCGGGGCAAACCGCCGCCGGCTTCTTCACCTATGAGTGCGGCAACTGCTTTGAGCCCACGGCCGGCATCTGTGCGGGTGAGATTGGCAAGCCGCTAGCCTGGTTCGGCATCTACGACCGCGGCTATCGCTTCGACCACACGACAGGAAAATTTCCGGACGGCGAACCGCCGGGGCTGTCGCGCTTCTGTGCCAGCGAAAATAAGCCGGCCAGCGAGTTGACGATTCAAGCCGAACTCGGCCTGACGGAGGCGCAATACGCCGAAAAGATCGCGGCCATTCACGAGTGGATTCGCGCGGGCGACGTGTATCAACTCAACTTCACAGTTCCTTTGAGTGTGCGCGTCGATGGCAGCGTGGCTGCGTTGTATGCGCGGCTGCGCACGCGGCAGCCGGTGGAGTACGGCGCATTCGTTCACTGGCAGCAGGGGCAGCGGATTCTCTCATTTTCGCCGGAGCTTTTCTTCCGCGTGGATGAAGAACATGGTGGCCGCCGCATCACCGCGAAGCCCATGAAGGGAACCGCGGCGCGTGGGCGCACGACGCGCGAAGACCGCGAGCGTGCGGAGTGGCTGCGCAACGACCCCAAGAACCGCAGCGAAAATGTAATGATCGTCGATCTGCTGCGCAACGACCTGGGACGGCTTGCGAAGTTCGGCACTGTGAAGACGGAGAATCTGTTTGCCGTCGAGCGCTATCCCACGCTATGGCAGATGACTTCAACAGTGACAGGCAACCTGCGGCCAGAGGTCGGCTTCCAAGAGATCTTCCGGGCGCTGTTTCCCTGCGGCTCCATCACCGGAGCGCCCAAGGTGCGGGCGATGCAACTGCTCGCGGGCCTTGAGGAGCGGCCGAGAGGCGTGTACACCGGGGCCGTCGGATTCTTCTCGCCGCGGCGCACGGTTTTCAATGTTGCGATTCGCACGCTGGAACTCGACGGCGAGCGCGGCACGATGGGCGTGGGCAGCGGTATCGTCATCGACTCCGATGCGGCGGAAGAGTTCAGCGAATGCGTGCTGAAGGCGGAGTTTCTTTGGGGCAGCGCGCGCGCATCAAGCGGCGGTTTTGTTCTGCCGGAGAAGTTCCTTCTCATTGAAACAATGCTGTGGGATCGCGGCTATCCGCTGCTGGAGTTGCATCTCGATCGCCTCATGGATTCGGCGGAATACTTCGCATTTCCTTGTGAGCGGACAACCGTCGAAACCGCGCTCGAAGAGCACACGCGGCGATTCACTGATGCCGCGCCGCGCAAGGTGCGCCTGCTCGTCGACGGCGAAGGAAGCCTGCAGATTGCGGATGAAGTTCTACAACCGGCCAGCGCTGTCGAACGCATCGGCCGCGTGTCGATCGCTAAGGAACGCACCGATCCCGCCGACAAATGGCTCTACCACAAGACGACGCAGCGCCCGCTCTACGCACTCGCAACCAAGGAAGCGCTGCAATCGGGCTACGACGATGTACTGTTTTTCAACCTGCGAGGCGAAGTCACCGAAGGCGCCATCAGCAACGTCTTCATCGAGAAGAACGGCCGATTGCTGACGCCGCCTGTCGCGTGCGGTCTGCTGTCCGGCGTCTACCGGCGGCATCTGCTGGAGACGCGGCCAGGTGCTGAAGAACGAGTGCTCACTGCGGACGACCTGCGCCAGGCGGATGCTGTGTATCTGACCAACGCAGTGCGCGGGCTGCGGCGAGTTGAGATCGACTGGAAAGCCTGAAGCGCACTCCCTACTCCGGCTTCATCACGACCTTGATGGCTTCGCCTGACTGCAGGAGCTTCATCGCCTGATTGAATTCGCTGAGCTTGAGGCGGTGCGTGATCGTTGGCTCCAGGTTGAGCTTGCCGGTCGCCAGAAGCGCCTCCATCTGGAACCACGTCTCAAACATCTTGCGCCCGTTGATGCCCTGCACGATTGCGCCTTTGAAGATAATGTCCTTCGCGAAGTCGAGTTCGAAGGGCCGCGACGGAATCCCAAGCAGCGAGGCGCGCCCGCCGGTACGCAGGATCGCAAAGCCCAGGCGCATCGCTTCCGGATGGCCCGACATTTCAAGCAGCACATCCACTCCCGTGCCGCCCGTGGCCTCAAGAATCTTCTGCTCCACGTGTTCGGTCGCGGGATCGAAGATCTGATCCGCGCCCATCTCGGCGGCGACCTTGCGGCGGTGTGCGTTGACTTCGATCGCGAAGACCTTGGACGCACCGCAGGCCTTGGCGACCGCGATGGAGAACAGGCCGATGGCTCCACAGCCCGTGACGGCGACGGTGGTGGCGGCAATAGGACCAGCCAGCACTGTATGCACCGCGTTGCCGAGCGGGTCGAGCAGTGAAGCGTATTCGTGCGGAATCGACGGCGAGAGCTTCCAGATGTTGGTTTCAGGAATAATGGCGTAGCCGGCAAAAGCTCCGTCTGCATCGACGCCGAGGATGCGCACGTGTTGGCAGATGTGCGCCTGCCCGGTGCGGCACTGGAGACACTTGCCACAAGCGACGTGCATTTCGGCGCTCACCAGGTCGCCTTCCTTCACCGTGGAAACGCCGCGGCCCACGCCCGCCACCGCGCCTGAAAACTCGTGACCTGGAATCAGTGGCGGATGGATGCGCCCCTTGGCCCATGGATCCCAGTTGTAGATGTGGAGATCGGTTCCGCAAACGCTGGCGGCCTGCACCCGAACCAGAACTTCGCCGGGGCCCGGTGTGGGAATCGGTACCTCGCGTATTTCGATACCGTGTGCGGCTTTGGCCTTGACGATGGCCTGCATGGTAGTTGGCATAGCGTGAAGCCTCCCTGAAACGCCCGACAAAAAGATCAAACAAGCAAGTCTATCAATTGAGCGCAGTTGTGGGTGCCAGGTTCGCGATTTCAATCGCTACGGCAAATGCTGGATTTGCACGCGTCACCGCGGGCTACTTGCCGGAGACGATCCGCTCTGCCCGAGCGTAGGAGCCCAGGTTGTAGACGTTGGGACAGCCTAGCGCGATCAGTTTCTTCCGGGCCGTGGCGCTACGCGCTCCACTCTGGCAATGCAGCAGGAGCACCTGGTTCTTATCTTTGACGCGGCGGGAGAGGCTTGTTTCAATCTCGTTTAACGGAAGATTGACGGCGACAGGCAAATGGCCCGCGACGTATTCGCCGGCGGTGCGCACATCGATGACCCTGGCGCCGTTCTTCAGGTAAGCCCGGGCGTTCTTGACAGAGATAAGTCCGGAGCGCCTGAAAAGCAGAAAAGCTACGAGGATTGCAACAGCAATAAGAATGTCTGTCCAATTCATGGCAGATAGATTACTGCGCTTGGCACACGTCTGGCTTGAGCGGAATTAATTATTTTCAGAGCCGGCAATCTTCGCAACTTCCACCAGGGTGGAGTAGAAGGTGGCGCCGGCGCCTATGTCGGTGAGGCGCTCGCTGGTGAGGGCGTTCACGTTGGAGCCGTCAGGATGGAATTTGGACCAGTCCAGACGCGCGGCCACAACGCCTGCGGGCAGGCTTGGATTCAGCAGAGCGGTTAGGCGCAGAGAGCCTCGATCATTGAAGATACGCACCGTATCGCCGTCGGCTAGGCCGCGGGCTTTGGCGTCTTCGGGATGGATTTCGAGGCGCTGGTTGGTGCGCGACTCCATTTTGCGGTGGCTGTCGAGGTTGGCAAAGGTCGAGTTCATGTAGTTGTCGGCCTTGCGGGCCAGCAACTCCAGCGGATAGCGCTTTGCGGCCTCGCCCCAGCGCGATTCGGCTGGCGGCGTGAAGCCGGGGAGCGGATCGAGCCCTTCAGCGGCCAGGGTCTCGGAGTAGAACTCGACTTTCCCTGAAGGAGTCTGGAGTTGCCCCGAGGTGTACGGCAGGAAAGGCTGCGTCTCCGGATCGCGGTGAAAGCCGAGCGGGATGTGCCCTTGCTCCTCGAGTGCCGCGAAGGTGATGTGCTCCATGCCGGGGTTGGTCGAGTGGCCGTCAGCGCCGATGCCGAGCGCCTGGCGGATGATCTCTTCCGCCGTGTCGCGGAAGCAGGGCTCGGGGAAGCCCATGCGCTGGCCGAGCTGGCCGAAGAGCCACACGTTCGAGCGCGCTTCGCCGGGTGGCTCGATGGCCTGCTGCGAGAGCTGCACAAAGTAGTGGCCGTAGGCGCCCTGAATGTCGGTGTGCTCCAGGAAAGTGGTCGCGGGCAGAATGAAGTCGGCGTAATCAGTTGTGTCGGTGAAGAAGAGTTCGTGAACCACCGTGAAGAGATCGGGCCGCGCCAGTCCGCGGCGGACGGCGTTCTGGTTGGGAGCCACTGCACCGGGGTTGGAGTTGTAGACGAAGAGCGCGTGGACGGGCGGGCCGTCTTCGGGCTTCGCTCCCAACTCCGTGAGCGCCTGGCCGAGAGCAGACATGTTGACCAAGCGCGCCTCGCGGCCGAGGGGCGAGGCAAGTTGCAGGTCGGGGCGGCGGAGTGCTTTTTCGTTCCAGGAGAAGGCGCCGGAGGTGGAGAGCACGCCGCCCCCGCCGCGATGCTTCCACGCGCCGGTGAGGGCCGGCAGCATGGCAATGGCGCGCACGGCAGCCCCGCCGAACTCCGCGCGCTGCACGCCGTAGTTCAAGCGCAAGGCGGCAGGGCGCGTCGTTGCGTATTCGCGCGCGAGCTGTTCCACTTCAGCGGCAGTCATGCCGGTCCAAGCGGCTACGCGTTCGGGCGTATACTCGCGGGCGCGCTCGGCGAGTTGCTTGAAGCCGTGCGTCATGGCTTCGATGTAGGCGCGGTCTTCAAGACCCTCGTTGAGGATCACATGCATCATGCCGAGTGCGAGCGCAGCGTCCGTGCCGGGGCGGATGGAGATGTGCCAGTCGGCAAGCGCGGCGGTGCGGGTGCGGTAGGGATCGATGACGATGAGGCGAGCGCCATTACGCCGAGCCTGCTCGATCATGGGCCACAGATGAACGTTGTTGCCGTGAATGTTTGCGCCCCAGGCGAGAACAAGTTTCGCAAGGCGGAAGTCTTCGGTCGGTGTGCCGAGCTTCTTTCCGTAGACGGTATTCCAGGCCACGCCGCCGGCTTCAGAACAGATAGTGCGGTCCAGCCGGCTCGCGCCCAGGCGGTGAAAAAAGCGGCGGTCCATGGAGCCGAAGCCGAGTTGGCCGATGGTGCCGGCGTAGCTGTAAGGCAGAATGGACTCGGGGCCGTATTCGTCGCTGATCTGCTGGAGCCGCGCTGCGATTGCGGTGAGGGCTTCTTCCCAACTCACGCGCTCAAAGGCCTCGTGCTCGCGCTCGCGTGGCCGTGCACCCTTTTGCGCTCCGGGCTTTCGTCTCAGCGGGTAGAGAATGCGGCCGGGAGCGTAGACACGGTCCAGGCATTTCGCGACCTTGCCGCAAAGAAAGCCCTGCGTCACCGGCTGCGAGGGGTCGCCCTCAACTTTGACGGCGCGCCCTTCGTCGTTGACCGTGACCAGAACCGCGCAGGAGTCGGGGCAGTCGTGGGAACAGACTGTGTGCACGATGCGGAAGGGGGATGCGGCCGCGGGCATGAAGCTATTTTAAGCCGAACGCGGACGACAACGGATGAGAGAAAAAGAGCGCCGGATAGGGAAGCCGCTTCCCGATGTGAAACCAGTGTGCCGGTGTTTTGCAGAGATTTCGCGGATAGCGGGTTTCGCACGGCAAAAGAGCGCGTGTACACTGGTGTCGTTATGAGTTGCCTGTTCTGCAAGATCATTGAAGGAACCATCCCCTCGACGCCGGTCTACCAGGACGACCTTGGCTATGCCTTTGCCGACGTCAATCCCCAGGCGCCCGTGCACATACTGATTGTGCCGCGTGAACACATCAGCTCACTGGACGCGGCGGGAGAGGACAAATGCGCGCTGATGGGCCACCTGTTGTTAGCGGCGGCGGAGATTGCGCGCAAGAAGGGTCTCAAAGACGGCTACCGTGTTGTTGTAAACACAGGCGAAGACGGCGGCCAGACGGTGGAGCATCTACATCTGCACCTACTCGGTGGCCGGGCGATGGCGTGGCCTCCGGGATAGGTTTTGGAGCCGGGCATTTAGCCATAAACGTGAAGGGCGCGCTCATATCGAGTGCGCCCTTCGCGTTTATCTGTTTGCAACCCGCCTACATCATGGGTTGCTGTGCGTACTCTTCTTCCTCTTCCACGCCGTAACGGCGGAGGAGATTGGGAAGGCTCTGCGAAAAAGCCGAGCGTGGCATCACCGTGTCGCAGCCGGCTTCGACGGCTTTCAGCTTCAGGTCGCCCTGGAGATGATTGAGAAAACCAACAATTGAGGTGGCCTTCTTGAGCTTGGTCTTGAGCTTGGGGATCAGGGTCATGGGCTTGGCGTTCAGGTTGTTCAGGTCGAAGACCAGCAACGCGGGCTTCTCGCCCTCGGGCAGATCGAGCAGGCGCGCAACGGACTCCTTGTCGCCCTTGATGAACTCGACCTTGATGCCGAGCTTGCGCGACGTCTCCTGAATCTTGGCCTGGAAGAAGAGATCTTCAATGAAGCAGAAGATGCGCGTAGGAGCGTCTTCACGGACGGGAACAGGCGGCGCAGAATAGGCGTCAGGATAGTAGTTGCTGCCGCGGTTGTTGTCCATCATCTGGATGGTCGAGGGCGGACCGTCTGCTACATTGCCGTTGACGATGCGGTAGCTGTGGTCCATAGGACCGACAAACTCGCGCGGTCCGCGCTGCTTGCCTCCCTTGCGCTTGCCCTGCGGAGGTCCGGAGATGCTGTTGCCGGGCTGAGCGGGCGGTGCGGAACTCTTCTGGAAGAACTTCTTTTTCTTGCGCGGCTGGTTCTGGTGCTGCTGCTTCTGTTGCGGCGGCGGAGCCTGAGCCTGTGGTGGCTGCGCTTGCGCCGGCGGTTGCTGCTGTTGCATGGGGGCCTGCTGTGCCTGCGGTGGGTTCTGCTGGCTGGACTTGTTCTTACGGCGGCGGCGGCGGCGGCGATGCCCCTGCGAGGGCGCTTGACCGTTGTCAAGCGCGGGCCCCACTTCAGGCTGGGGCTGGGTTAGTTCTGTCGTCATGCGGTTACTTCCTGGAACGTCGCTAATGGATGCATCGAGTTTTGAGATACAACTGCTTTCTTAGAATCTGCCAAGGTCCCTTACCAGACTCATACCCAGACTGGACCGTGGACACGGCGGTTACCGGTGAGGCCAATGCAAAGCACGGAGAAGATTGCCGGGTGCGCGATATGCTCTGCAGATTATCGTCAATCCTTGGCATGCCGAACACCTTTGGGAGGCCTGCCGTTCAGCCTGCGGCAAACTTCACTGGCCGCCGCTCTCACCACCCATGAACCGAACCCCTTTAGGAACGGCCCGCAATTCGGCGGGCGCAACGGTTCAGCTTCTTTGGCCCTACATTTCAAACTCTGTGAAAATGCTATAGCCGCCCCATACGCAGGAGCCTTGCGTAGGCTCCGCCCGCTTGTCAGGATCGATACGGTGCGGCCTGTGCTTTTCTCAGGTGATGCTCTTCCTATGTGAGCTTTCTCCGCGTGCAGTTTTTGTATGAATTGAACTGACCGGCGAAGTTTCCTTGCTCGGCGGCGAGCTTGCTCTACCCCACCCGGGGTGGCCCGCGTCAGCCGCTTGATAGGCAACTCCGATACTACAGCGAAGCGTCCCGGCTGGCAAGTGTACTTTGGAGGTACCGGACAGGGAATCTACCGGAAGCGCCGGCAGTGCCAAATAGGCACGGAGCCCGAAAAGGCTGCCAGATGCTCAAAACGCCGCTCCAAGCGGAGCGGCGTTTCAGAGGATCTTGCACTGGGCACTGGCCTCCCAGATAATCGTGGCCGGCAGTTTGTTCTGCCGTACCTATTACAGACTTCCCGGCCGGTTTGTCCCTTTTGAGGGCCGCTTCGTTGGCGGTTGCTCTTACCGGGCGTCTGCTGTTCTTGGCTGTTCCTTCTCCGAGGCAGCCGGTACATCACTGGCACCTATCTAATAGCAATTGGGTGGCCGTTAGGAGTGGCGTTTATTTTCATATATTTGCGCCGGGACCACGGCGACGATTGTCTCGATTTTGGAAGGTTGGAAGGCTAATAATTCAAAAAACCATAGAGGGAGATTTTTATCGCTGGCAATTGGGGCAGAAATGAGTCCCGCGCCCGGCCAGCAAAATGCGCCGAATCGGGGTCTCGCAACGGCGGCAGGGCAGGCCGGTGCGCAGATAGACGCAGTGTTCCAATTGGAAGAAGCCACGCACCCCGTCGGCATCCACGTAGTCGGAAACGGACGAACCGCCCAGCCGGATCGCATGCTCAAGAACCTGGCACAGGGAGAGCCTGAGCCGTTCAAGTTCGGCCTTGGTGAGGCGGCCCGCCATCCGTCGCGGCCGGATGCCTGCGTGAAAAAGGCTCTCGTCCGCGTAGATGTTTCCCACCCCCGAGAGCAGTGTCTGGTTCAGCAGCGCGGCCTTGATCGGCAGGCGGCGGCCGCGGAAGAGAGCGGCAAATTCCTCTGGAGAAATCGTCAGCGGCTCGGCACCTGATGCCGCGAAGGCCTCGTCCCGGTCCAGGCTCCGGAACTCAAGCCGGCCAAAGCGGCGTGGATCCACAAAGCGCAACTCCCGGCCGCTGGCCAGACCCAGGCGCGCATGGGTGTGCGCGGCAACGGGGGCCTCGGGCGTGGTCACAAGCAGCCGTCCGGTCATGCCGAGATGGACAATCCACTCAGCTTCCGGCGAAGTCGAGGGCAGAGCAGCTTTGTTTGCCTTGCGCGGCGTATCGAGCGAGCTGTTGGAAGTACCTTGCGCCGGTCCCAGTTCGCAGACGATATGCTTGCCCGTGCGATGCACGGCCAGTAGCAGGCGTCCCTCGAGGCCGCGAGCCTGCCGTGCCCGGGATGTCTTGAAGGGCTCCCGGTGGGTCCCGAACCACACGTCAACAATGCGGTCCCCGCACACACGCGCGTGGACGCCGCGGGCAATGGTTTCCACCTCGGGCAGTTCTGGCATTTTTCTATTGTAGGGGTATGGCTGTGTCAGGAAGTGTTAACAGGCCCTAGTGTCCTGTCTCCGAAGTTGTTTGAAAGACAACAGCAGATCCTTCGACTCACCACCCCCACGCTCCACCCCAAAGAGCAAAAGCGCTCTTTGGGGACCCCGGAAAGCGCTTGGGGCCCCGTTCGCTCAGGATGACAACCTATATTTTTGCTGCGAATTATAGAGACAGGCTCTAGCCCCGGTCTTCCAGCAGCTCACCGTCTTCTTCGCGTGCGCGCGACTGCAGGCTGCCCCACTTTTCCAGATACACCAGGCCCAGTCCGAGTCCGATCACAAAGACTCCGACCGAGGAATACTCAATCAAATTGAGCCTGCGATTTTCCGCCGGGGTCTGGTAGACAACGATGCCGTGGATTTCGCGCGGCACAATGCGTCCATCGTCCAGCATGGGGCCTCGCGGCATAGCGTCCAGGTAGTGTGTTGAAATCATCGCGGAGACGATTAAGCCCCCAAGGCCCGGCAACAGGAACAAGAGCGCGAAGAATCTGAGCACGGCCAACTGTGTGGTTTTCATTTGATAGCCCCAGTTCTGATCAACCCGCACTCAGGCTTGCCCAGCAGGTTGGAGCAATCTCACGGGTTGATCCAGATCGTTCACGATCAAGAAATGCGACGCCCCTGAAGTTAAGGCCCGGAGTGAGGATTCTGGAGTAGTTTCCACGAACAGATGCGAACGCATAACGCGCGGCCCATCGAAAAATTAGGGCTTGGAAAAGGGACGATCCAGACACACCCTTGCTACAGATGGTACACCTGGGCAAAATGAAACTGCCTACTGGTTATGTGTTTTGTCTGAATACGGGAGTAACCAAACTCGCATCACTAGAGTTATTTGCTTTGAGGTTACTGCGCGCCCATGATTCACTTTGCCTGGCGGCGCTGACCGGGAGGGCGAATCCTGCTGGCCTCGAAGCTCACAATCTTCCACTGCTCCTGCGCATCCCGTACGTAAACACGGGTGTAGCGAAAGCTCCCTGAAACGTCGCCGTCGGTTGTGGTGCCCTCCACAACGGCCAGGGACGTGACTAGCGCGGTTTTTCCGTAAAAGCGCAGTTTGCGGTCAGAGAAATTGAGAGCGGTGAGGTGGACCCGCCGGTTGCGGATACTGGCGAGAGCCTCGTCCTTGGTTTGCAAAGTCCCGGATGCCGTTATGGCAATGTAGTCGTCCGAAAGCAGCGCACCCAGGGCAGTTGTGTCGGACTTGAGGACGGCGTTGCGCCAGGCTTCCTCGAGCTGTTCGATTTCGTGGCGGTTATCGTGTTTCTTGGGCTTTGGTTGTCCCGCATAAACGATGTTGCAGCAGAACGCCAGTGCCAGCGCGAAGGCCATCAGACGATGGACAACAAGCCTGCGGCCCATTGGGAGTGGGTTAGAGACGGCGGCGAAGAATTTGTTTTCGGTGCCCGGCATAAACGTATCGGATAGTATCCCCGGATAGGTCTGCCGGTCAATGCCACTCAGCACAGTGCATTGTGCTGTGTCGTTTGGATTCCCACCGGACACTGCCGCATACCGAACCGGTTCATCCGCCGATTGGACTCAGGAGGCCCTTAAAAGAGAGCAGTCAGATTCTCAAGATTGCGTTCTTTCATCTTCTGAAAGAGCCCTTCGACAGCATATTTATCCTCTTTCCGGCAGTTGAACGGTTGAAAACAACCCGAACGATAGACTGGGAGCAGGTTTAATCGTCACGGGGGTGTCACCCGATGGGTGAGTCGCAGAAGGCAGAGATTTCCGTCTACAGT
>Ga0181535_10000872_pt1 | contig 42064 bp, 33 predicted proteins | sample PEATcosm2014_Bin_44_FD_119774 | JGI IMG/M metagenome (GOLD analysis project Ga0181535, IMG submission 119774) | Peatland microbial communities from MTU Mesocosm Facility, Houghton, MI, USA - PEATcosm2014_Bin17_30_metaG | ecosystem: Environmental > Terrestrial > Soil > Wetlands > Peat | place... | reverse complement strand
CAGATACTCGCCAGGATCGATGGGCGAGAACACATACTCACCTCTTCCGTCAGTCCGTCTGGTCGTTTGTTGCCCAGTTGCAGAGCTCTCAAGATCGATCACAGCTCCGGCAACGACCGCCCCGGATGGATCAGTGACGCTTCCGCGCAAAGCTGTCGTCGCCGTCTGAGCGTTCAGAGAGGAGCAGATCGCCGCAACGGCAAACATTCCAACAAGCATTCTGGGAGATGAACTCATACGTCATTCCTCCAAAGCATTTGACTATCGTTCACGGTTGGGGAGCCTTTGGCGTCCGGCTCCAGCTGACAGTACTTCCGTTGCGATCGTTCAAGAAGATCCATTGGAAGTCACAGATCCGAGACCACTGCCCGCGGACCCATCCCTTCCGCAGGCAGCAGATCGATGAATCCGAAGTTCACCGCCTTCGGGTAAGCCGGCATCAGGGCCATCAGCACAGCTGACAGCAGAGTGGGGAGAGCGAATAACTGTATTCCCCACGATTGATAGCCACCTGTCGATGAGTAGAGGCGGCCCATGAGAATCGGCCCAACAGCAGTGCCTGCCGCGAATGCAGTCCACGCTAGGCCATAGAGTGTCGAGAAGCCCTGCAGGCTGAAGTAGCGGGACAACAAGTAGGGCGTAATGTCCGATTCACCGCCAGCCGCAAATCCGACGATTGCCGCACTGAGAAATGCGGATGGGGCGGAATTCAGGCTTAGGAAGAGAACACCTGCCGCAGTGGCGGCGAACAGAATCAGCGAAACGCGTGCCGCAAAGAACTTATCCAACAGCAAGCCGGTAGTAATTCGTCCGAATAGACCGGCAGCACCCATGATCGATAGCGCTTGAGCCGATGTCCTGAGGGAAAGCCCACGGTCGGTCAAGATAGCGGAAAGGTTCGAAATCACTCCATTGAAGGTGACCGAATAAAAGAAGATTGCCGCCAGTAATAGCATGAATGGTCTTGTACGAATGGAAGGCCGAATCGTTTGAATTGTGTTGGAGACACGCCTAACGGGCAATCCGTTTCGCGATTCTTTGACGAGCAGCGATGCGAACGGCAGACCCACGGCCAGAACCAGCAGACCAAGGACGCCATACGCCATTCGCCATCCGTATATTCTTAGGAGCCACGCAGCCAGAAGCGGCAGGATCATGGCCCCGGCTCCGGCACCGGATGAAACCAGAGACAGGGCCATGCCGCGACGCGCGAAGAACCATGTTGAAACAGCTCGAGAATAGGCAAGTTGAGTGGTTCCATTTCCAGCAAGTCCGAGGAGGATAAACGTCAGATAGAAGTGCAGCAGGCTGGAAGTAAGAAGTGAGAGAGATGCAAACCCGAGCCCAAAAATCACGAGACAGGGCACGACAGTCCGCTTTGGCCCAAACATATCGAGAAGCCTGCCGATCAAAGGCGAACAGAGTGCAACCGTAATTGCAACGCAGCCGAATGCGACCGATATCTGGTCCCGCCTCCAGCCGAATTCCGCACTGAGCGGTTTGATGAAAAGGCTGAAGGTATATGGAATCAGGACCGAGTATCCAACTATCACTCCAAAGAATGCAGCTGCCACGACACGCCATCCGGGGTATCGAAGGCTCGATTCACGTTGCACACCGATCAGGTTTCGCGGCAAAGTATCCTTCTCAGTCAGGGCTGCCGCGAATTCTAATAATTAGGAATGGCGATGTCTTCGTCCACCCGGTGGGCAAGACTGTCCACCGTTCGGTCGATGCGACGATCAAATGTGGCGCATAAGCTTAACTGCGAATCACGGCGGCGGCTCAGTTTAATTACAAACTGCCACAATAGCGCAGCCTGCAGGAGCAGGTTGACGATTTCTCCATTCATTTGAAGGCAACCCTGAATATCCGTCCCTGGCAACCAATAACGCAGTAAGAGAGAAAGGGGAGCTATGTCAGACCAAGAAGTTCTAGCGAATCAGAAGACCATCCTTAGCCATCAAGCATCCATTCTGGAGAATCAGAAGACGATCCTTCATAACCAAGGAACCATCGAGAAGAACCACAAAGCGCTCGAAGAGATCCTCGCAAATCAGAAAGAGATTCTCGCGAATCAGAAGGCGATTCTGGCTGCCGTCAAGAAATAGTGTTCTTCGCCAGGAGTGGCCAGGCAGCGACTTCAGTGCTTACCTGGCCACTCTATGGCCTGCGGTAAAGCCTGTATGGACTCATGACCTGAGTGCCGGGCCCTCGGCCAATTCACTCCCAGTGCGAGGCTTCCCCATGCTGTCATTCTGGACGCCAAGAAGATTGAGGCCCGGAGTAGTACACATGGTAGTTACCAAAGCCATAACGACCAGCATGGTGAACAACGTCGGCGAGAAAATGCCCAGGTTGTAGCCGATGTTGAGCACGATCAACTCCACGAGTCCTCGTGTATTCAGGAGCACGCCAAGAGCCAGCGATTCGCGCCATGGTTGCCCGGTCCAACGTGCCGCCGCCGTCGCCCCACCGACCTTTCCGAGTGTGGCTGCCAGGATGACGATCACTGTCCAGAGCCACATCGATGGCCTGTTCAGTAGATCGAGGCGCGTGCGCATTCCTGTCAGGGCAAAGAACAACGGTAGAAGCAAGACGTAAACCAGCATCTCGAGCCGCGCTCGGATCGTTTCCTGCCACGAACTCGCGCGCGGGAAACATACGCCGGCCAGGAACGCACCGAATAACGGGTGAACGCCAAGCGCATCCGTTGCCGCCGCCGACACGAAGGCGAATGCTACCATGACGCCCAAGAGTTCGATGGAAAGATCTTGTCGTTGACGCATGCGAAGAAGACGAGCCGCAATCGGACGAACCACGCCAATCATCAATCCCACATAGAACGCCAGGCCGATGAGCCGAACAGGCAAGGAGGATGACCCACCACCCGCTCCAACCAATGCGACAGTAACCGCCAGCAGTATCCACGCAACCACATCATCCACCGCGGCACACATAATCGCCGTTGTCCCTAACCTGGTGCCTTGGATTCCGCGCTCCTCAAGGATTCGCGCGAGAACTGGAAATGCCGTGATGCTCATCGCAATTCCAAGAAACAGGACGAAAGGGGCGCTCCCGATTCCTTGCGCGGCAAACCTTGTGCGCAGCGGATGAGCCAGGAGCGCGCCTATGGAAAACGGCAGTAGAATACTCATCGCGCTGGATAACGCCGCTGTGCCTCGCTGGTGATAGAGGTGTTCGACGTTCGCCTCTGTCCCGACAAGAAAAAGGAAAAGAATGAGGCCGACCGTCGAGAGAGTCTCAAACGACGCCATTGAAGACTGGGGAAAGAATGCTGCTGCTGCCGCGGGATCGATACGGCCAAAGACCGAAGGGCCCAAGAGAATACCGCCGACAATTTCGCCGATGACGCGCGATTGGCCGAGTCTGCGAGCCAGCGAACCGCAGGCAAGCGTCACAAGGATTACGACAGGGATCTGGAAAAGGAGCGACATCGTCATCAAGTTGGCAGGATATTGCACAAACTTCAGATCACTCTTATATCAAAAGCTGCCCCGTTTCGAAAGCACCTGCCATCGATAGCACCGAGTTCCCCACCTTTCGATGGATGCGCGGCGTCGATTCACACGAGATGATGCAGAGTCCGGCCTTTCCCCAATCCTCGGTTCGCAAAAACCCTCGGAGATTCAGCGGCGCATGTCAACCCAAGCACAACAGCTGTCCGCGAGAAACAGGGCCCCATTGAACCAGAGAATGCCCAAAAGAAGCGCGCTCCACTTCAACCTGACCATCGCGCTGCTCGTTTGGGCGATATGGCTGGCTTTCGGACGTGGACTGGCGATCCACCACCTCCTGGCGGACTGGAAGGTCGCACTCACAATGGCATTCGGTTCTCTCGTTGGTGGCGGCACCAGCGAAGGAGGAGGAGCGATCGCATTTCCGATCTTCACGAAGCTGCTGCACATCGCTCCGCGAGATGCACGCAATTTCTCCCTCGCGATCCAAAGCGTCGGCATGGGTGCCGCCTCATTAAGCATTCTGTATCTCCGGATCCCAATCGAGCGGCGCGCGCTCTTCTACGCCGGCATTCCAGGCGTGCTTGGAGTGGTTTTCGGTGCGTACCTCATTGCGCCTCTCGTTCCACCCGTCTTTGTGCGCACATCGTTTACCGTGCTTGTCAGCAGCATGGGTGTGGCTCTGCTGCTGGTCAATCGCGAGAAGTCAGCGCTCCGCAACGAGCGAATGCCGATCTTCGGGGCAAGTGAAAAGAGCGTACTCATCCTAGCGGGGTTCCTGGGAGGCGTGGTAAGTGCACTGGTCGGCACCGGTGAAAATTCCGTCATCTTCATGGTCATGGTGCTGCTTTTCCGGGTTAGCGAAAAGATCGTCACGCCGACCACTGTCATTCTCATGACCATGGTGACGATTCCGGGTTTTCTCCTGCACGTTTTCGTTTTGAGAGACTTTACTCCGGCCGTGATGGGTTATTGGCTGGCGGCCGTGCCTGTTGTTGCCGTTGGAGCACCATTGGGTGCGTTTATCTGCTCTCACATGAAGAGGCACGCCATCGTACTTCTTCTGCTCTTCCTCATCGCGCTCGAGTTTCTCAGCACCCTGTTACTCGTTCCAATGTCCCGGCCCGTGCTTTGGGTGTCTCTGGCCACGCTTGTTGTTTTCGGTACGATTGATTGGGCGATGAGCATGGCGCGACGGTATCGTCCGGAGAGCCGCCCATTCAACTGGGACTCGGATCAAACCGAGACATAAAGAAGGTCGCGGCCCAATTAGCCAACCCAGGCATCTCGGAAACTTTGTTGGCTCAAACTTTTGATGGATGCCTCTCTCTATCGGGCTATTGTAGGGTTGCCCATACGGTGGGGTGCGCCTCCCAACCAGCGCGGGCAACTCAAACAACTGATGGAAGACAAGAAAGTCGACGACAAAACGGAGATCCAAACCGATGCCGTTGTCATCGGCGGCGGTCTTGCCGGACTGGCGGCGGCCATCCACCTTGCTCGCGGCGGCCTGCGCGTTATATGCCTCGAACCACGCGAGTCTTTCCAGCAAATAGTGGGTGAGTCTCTCGACTGGTCGGCCCCCCAGTTGTTTGCGGATCTCGGCTCGACAATGGAGGACCTGGTGGCATCGGACGCCGCCACGTTCAAGCGGCATATCACTGTGACTGCTTCTGACGGTTCACAGCAGGAATACCTTCCGGGCGCATGGCTGACGAAGCGCCCATGGAATGTTGAAATACGCACACTCCACCTGGATCGCCTGCAAGTTCACAACCGGTTGGAGCAGTCGGCACATGCTCACGGAGTTATCACACTGCATGAGCGGGCCATTGGATTCGAGATTCGGGATCGCCGCATCCTTGCGGTCGAAACATCGGACGGACACTCGATTCGGGCGTCCTGGGTCATCGACGCGTCCGGTGCCGCAGCCAGCGTACTTGGGAAGGAATTCAGCTTACCGTCGGTTGCGTACGGACCGCGCAAAGTCGCGTTGTGGGCTCACTTCCCCACGGCAGATTGGGTCGAGGGAACTACCTTGTACATGCTAAGTCCGGCCAGCGAGTACATGGAGTGGATCTGGGAGATCCCTATCCACGCGGGCATTAGCAGCATCGGGTACATTGCACCAGGATCGAAAGTCAAGATTGAACGCGCCCGTGGACTTGGCAACGCCGATATCCTCTCCGGGAAGATGCGGAAGTTCGCGCGACTTAGCTCTCTCGTTGACGACGCACCTCCCGATCGGGTCGCGGTCACATCCTTCCTTTGCCGAACTTACAGCGGCGTCTGCGGACCAAACTGGATCATTATCGGAGAAGCCGCATCTCAATCAGACCCGATTACTGGCAACGGAGTTACCGCAGCACTGCGACATGCGTCGGAGGCAAGCGCCCTTGTTTGCAGATATCGGCAACGGGACAGGATTCCGATTCTGGCGAGAGCTGCTTATAACATGCGTGTAACTGGAATCGGTCGCTATTTCAACAGCCTGATCGAGAAGTTCTTTTATCAGCCTTCCCTGCGCGCTCGACTGGGTTTGTTCGGCACGGCGCGGGTGTACACCGTTCCCGCCTGGCTCACCAATCTTTTGTATTCTCGCTTCCGCCCGCGGCGTCTGATAGGATCTTTGCTTTTTTGTTCTGCCCTTGTAGCAGTACGGGCAGTTGCATGGGGCCTGTTTCAACTTAGTCGCATCTTTGACTCCGGATCAAACAAACCACGTAAATCTGCTGTTGATAGAGAGGGGCAGCGCCGTGCATTGCACTCACCAAGGTAAGGGCGACGCCATTGTTTTCATCCACGGCATGCCCACCAACAGTAAGCTGTGGAACGGCATCATTCGTGAGCTTTCCAGCCATCATCGATGCTTTGCCGTCGATCTTCCTGGCATGGGAAAGACGCCGTTCATCCCGTACAGCCGCGACTATCTCGATCGTCTCGCAAAGCAGATTGACTCGCTTCGTGTGCAGCATGGCATAACAAAGTGGCACGTAGTTGGGCACGATGCAGGCGCTGCCATAGCGGTTCAATACGCAAGCCGCTTTTCACGAAATGTAGCATGTCTTGCGCTCCTGTCCCCGGCGATATTTCCCGAACTTAAGCCGTTTTATCTTCTGAACGCACTGCGCAAACCGGTGATCGGCGAAGTGCTGGCTCCGTTCTTGAGTTTTGTCTTCTGGCAGGTTGCAATGCGCAGGGCCATTGCGGTTAAATCGAACGCCCCGTTGCTCCGCGACTTTTACCAGCCATTCTCCGGTCTGGCTGGAGCCTGGCAGCTCATGCGACTGGTGCGGTGGGGAAGACCTGATGATATGTTGGGTGGAATCCCGGGGTTGCTCCCGGGCTTACCGATGCCCACACTGCTCTTCCACGGGATGCGCGATGTGTTGCCTGCCGCGTTCGCAGAGCGGGCAGCTTTGCTCATTTCTCACTCAAGGGTCGTCGAGCTAGACGCAGGACACTTCATCCCTCTCGACAAGCCGAACGAAGTTGCAGCCTCGCTTCGCAGCTTCTTCGCTGAGAACTGCACTACGATACCCCTCCGAACACAATCCCGCAAGTTCAGAAAACTGAGCACTCAAGTGCGCACAGCGGTTGCCGAACCGCTACGCCTGAAAGAGGATCGAACCCTCGCGAGTGTTTGATAGCTCAGGATCTATCAAATGAGGCTGCTCCAGTAATCAACGCAACGTGGCAGCGATACTCACGATCGTCGGACAGCCGTAAGGTAGGGCTACACATCCGTGATTCCTCGGCCGTCATCCTGCCCGGACTTGCCGATCGATCCATTCAAGGCCTCGGCCGAGCGGCCCTCCATAGTCAACAATCTGCACGGAGAAAGCCAGCAGACTCTAGTCGACCTAAAGAAACTTCAATTTCTTCAATCGTCGCAAGGCGCTTTAGTTCAAGGCGCTTCTCAACCACGGCCAGTTGATCTCCGAATATTGCGCATTCTGAGATCTGGGTCACCCAGCGCCTGCATTCCGACCAGGTTCCGAATCCCTCATATATCGTCTGCGCTTTGCTAGTCTCGACTAGAAGAACTCGGACCGTTGGATTGGGCTCAGGCCCAATGATACGCATGAAATGGACCCGGAATGATAGTCGATTAGTCGGAAGGGCATCGTTCATCGAAAAGAGCCAAGTTTCGTGCCGTTTGAAAGAACACGCTGCGTACTTTTATCGATGGTTCGCTCAGGCTGAGTGTCGGCGTCTACAGTTAACAAGAGCAATTCCCATTGCAGATGCATTACGCGCTTTCCGGATTCCGATCTTCGGAGAGAACCGAAGGGTCACTGAGATGCGAACCTTCAGTTCAGATTCGTTCCGCAAAGAAACTCCTTCGTCAATTACTCCAAGAGCATCTCTTCGGCGCATACTGAAACCCGTTAGGAACTGATCCTTGCGCTTAACTGGATCTCACGGCCAGGAGTGGCGGCCTCAGTGATGCTGCCAGAGCTGGCCGTGTTGACGAATTGGTTGGGGGCTCCCAGGTTTGTTTGGGAGCCGCATCAGCGTTGCAGTTTCAAAGCGAACTGAAGCACACGCGGGGCCTGCGCCTCAGTGATTTGACCGAAGGCAGGCGAGTTGATATCGAATACGGGCGGGATCAGGTTGACATGGTTTGTCACGTTGAAGGCCTCGGCCCGGAACTGAATTTTTGTCTTCTCCGTGATGGAGAAGTTCTTGTCGAGTGAAGCGTCAAGACTTCCATAAGCAGGGCCATCGATGCTGTTTCGCCCCTCGTTTCCGAACTGCCCGGCGTCCGCGACCGGATCGAGCCGCTTGAATGCCGAAGGAGATACCCATTGCGAGACCTTGTGCGGCGCTCCATTATTCGGGTTACCGACAACATTGGGCCGGTCTCCGAACATGCCGGAAACTCCGGGGTGCGGCGCCTGCAACGAGACATTCGCCGAGTCGTAGACCGTGAACGGCGTGCTGGAGTTCACGGCTAACAGGGCATTGAACTGCCAACCATCCAGGAGCGTGCGGGAGACGCCCGTGAAGCTGCGCGCGAACGGAGCCGCGTAGGTTATGCATCCGGCGAAACGATGGCGCGAATCGAAGAGCGAGCGACCATGTTCGCCAGCCAAATCCTGGTTGTTCTGGGCTATGTCAAGCTCCCCAAGCACAAGCCAGGGTGCTGGGCCGGACATGTGCAGGCTCGACGAGTAGTCCAGGTCCTTGGAATAGGTGTAGGCCAGCGTGTAGTTCAGGTCCGACGTGCCGCGCCGTGTGAGCGAGACCTGTGCGGAGTGGAAGGTCGAGTTTGCATTCCCTTCAACCAGCCCGGCCGTGCCCAACGTGCAGGTGCCTGTCGTCAGCGTGCAGCCGGAGTAGATGCGGCGCCGCCCGGAGTTGGCGAAGGTCGCACCAGGTTCATAAACGGCAGGATTCGCCTCGACCAACCGCGGCATGCGGGTTCCTTTGGACCCAATGTACCCGACGGACAGGTTCTGTTTCCCGAAGCTCTGGTCGATAGTAAAGTTCCAGTCCTGCGCATAAGGAGGCAGCATCTTGTTATCGATGGTGAAGGTGGAGGCGGGTAGCGCAAACTGGCCGGGAGTAAACGGGTTGGTTACAGAACCGAGCGGGTTGGCGTAGTTGATCTTCGCGTATCCGGTTAGAGTGCGTACCACCGTTTGCCCGAGGGCGCTGCTGGTGGCGCGGAACGGCATGCCAACACCGTTCAACAACTCATCGTAGAAGATGCCATAGGCTGAGCGGATCACCGTGTGGCTGTTGCCGAGGGGGTTCCATGCGAAGCCGATACGGGGCGCCCAGTCATTCTTGAAGATGGGGGCAATGGTGTCGGATACACCGGAGTCGCCGGGAAACAGGAGGCCGGTTGGAGCGTTCGGGTAAACAGTGGATTGGTGGCCCGGAGCAAACTCCATCATGCGATTGTGGAGGTCTCGGAACGGCGTCGTGATCTCGTAACGGACGCCGTAGTTCAGCGTAAGCGTCGAGCTGATGCGGAACTCGTCCTGCGCGTAGGCGCCCAACTCCCAGCCACGCAGTTGCCGCGTAAAGTCTCCCCCAGCCTGAGTGAAAATGTCCGGCTTGCCCAGCAGGAAGTTAGCCATCGAGTTGTTGGTGTAGCCCTGCGTGGTAAACGAAAATGTGCCCGAGGCAAAGTTCGACTGGTATCCGTTGAGCTGGGTCCGGCGGAACTGGCCACCGTAGCTGGTGACGTGTTTGCCCTGCGTGTGGGCCAGGTTGGCGCTGAATGCGTAGTCGTTCTGTGTGCTGTCGCGCGGGTTGATGACCGGGTCGCCCACGTTGGAGTAGCCCTGGGTCATGATCAGCGGCGCGCCCGTGGCCGAAGCCCATGTTGATGCGTATCCGAAGCCGAACGCCTGAGGGCTGAAGCCGGAGAATCGCTTATCCAATACAACGTGGTTCTGGAAGAAGCTGACATTGGCAGTCAGCACCGTATGCGGAGAAAAGGTGTGCGTTTCCGTGAGTCCGCCCAGGTGTGTGTTGGAGAAGTAGCCAACGGGAAACCCTGGAACATCGGCGCCAAGTTCCGAATACGGACTGTGGAGTCCCATCGTCGAGTAGCTGTAGCGCGCGCTCAAAACATCCGCGCTCCGCAGCAACCAGTCGGCTTTGGCGCCGCCCTGGTCACTGTCTAACTGGCTCAGGTTTGTGCTTTGGGCCAGGTGCGGATTCTCGGGCGTGTTGGGGACGGGAAAGTACTGGAAGTATTTCTCGGTGATCGCGTTGACCTGACCGGAAAGATTGTTGCTAAAGGGCGCATGTGTGGAATTCAAAAGAATGGGCGCATCGGCCGAGAAGTCGCCCGTGCGTTCCGCCATTGTCGGGACCACCACGCCATGCGTGATGTCCTGATTTTCGCGCAGGCCTTCGTAGTACGTGAAGAAGTAGGCGCGGTTGTGCACCAGGGGGCCGCCGATCGTGCCGCCGTACTGGTTCTGCTTGAGCTCTTCCTTGCGCGGCGCGAAGTAGTTGTTGGCATCGAGCGCGTCGTTGCGCAGGAACTCATACAGCGTTCCGTGAATCTGATTGGTGCCGGAACGGGTAACGATCGTGGTGATGCCGCCGCTGGTTCCACCGAACTCCGCCGGCGCGGTCGTGGTCAGGATGCGGAACTCGGCCATCGAGTCGGCTGGTGGCCGGTATGCGTACCCTCCGTCCATGCGGTTGATATTACGCATGCCATCCACGAGGAAGGTATTGGACTCCGGACGCATGCCGTTGACTTCATAGTTTTGTCCAATGCGGCGGAAGTTGCCTTGCACGGTCAAACCCGAGGAGGTGGGACGTACTCCGGGCTGGAGGATTCCCAACTGGGAGAAGTTGCGCCCATTGAGCGGCAGATTTGCAATCTCGGTCTCGCTCACCACGGCGCCTTGCGCGATCTCATTGGTTTGCAGTCCGGCAGCCTCAGCGGTTACCTCGACGGTCTGCTGGTCGGTTGGGGGAACAAGTTGCACGGCGATCTGTGACTGGTTTCCAACATCGAGGTGAATCCGCGAGTTGGCCCACAGTGCGAAGCCGGGGGACCGCACTTCGACCCGGTAGTCGCCGATGAACAACTCCTGAAACGAGAACTCGCCACGGCTGTCTGTTCGCTCCACGTGCTGCTGCGCTGTTCCGATCGACGTGATCACGACTTCAGCACCCGGCACAACAGCCTTGGTTGTATCGGTGACGACGCCTCTCAAAGAGGCTGTTGCACTTTGAGCGTGGATTGTGATTGGGATTATCAACAGACAAAGAACAACGAACACGATTTTACGAATCATGGCTCTCCTTCAATGAAGCACTGCATGTTAAGAAACGGCCCGCGGATGAAGGCTGGGATCCTTGTAGGGCGCATACACTGTGCGCCAAGCCTGACCTCTTGTTCCGGTTCTGCGCACTTATGATGCGGCAGAAGCACGGCTTCATCTTGCGATTGAATTACCAAGTAGTGTGCGAACCGATCGCTCCAACGTCCTCGACAATTTGATTGACTGCCGCACCGTCCCATTGAGGGAGTCAGAACGGCGAAGCATTCAGAGTGACTCCCTGAATATTTAATGAACCCATGCGAAGTGTTGGGCGGAAAAACAGTTCGCATAGTCTCAACGTTCCTCAGCTCGGTTCTTCTGAATAGTCGGAAGTTTTGCCATGGATCAAGGCAAAACAAATCTGCAACCAGACTTTGCTGGTCGCAAAGACCAGCGAACAATCTGCGAGAGAGCGTACGGCAAGATGAATCCTGCACGCATGCTCTGCGGCAATTAGTCTGGGGAATATCTGGAGTGTATGCTGCAGTTCAGGCGAGCGCATCGGGACAATGATTGAGAGCGGGGTCCACCGTAAGTACGAGACAGAATTGTGAGTTGCATCACAACTATCTGGTTCGCCGGCGGCATTTTCCGTAACCTCCGCGCAAGGAAGCAAACCGTGATTCGTTTCAAATTTAGCGGGACACGTAGAGATCTCTCTTGAATCACTCTTCGGTAGCCGAGGCCGCGAGCATTTCGAGGTTCGTTTCAACGACCGGCTGTTGGTCGTATTGCGGCAGGAAGTGAGTGAGAAACACACCGGCCCTGTAAAGCAGAGAAAACTGCTTGATGAAGCTGATCTGAGACCCCGGCGCAGTCGAATCTTGTCGCGCTACGGCAATGCCGAGTGTCGAAGTTGCTGGTCTACACGCCGCGCCATTCTTCGGACTTCGCATTCCGCGTGGGAACGATGGTTGGGCGGCAAAGATTTACCGAGGCTCAGTTGGCCTTCAACTGGCCGCACCTGAGACAACTGTTGAAGGCACGCAACATCCGGACCCATCCCCGGCACAGCATCGACGAGGAAGCTTCCTTCGGCGTCCTTGATGCCAGGCAAAGGCTGGGATTGAGCCAGGAGCACTTGGCGAATGCTTTGAACGTAACTGCCCGGACCGTGCAGAATTGGGAGGCCGGAAGGGGGACCAGCCAGATGAACAAGAAGACGCGCGATCTCCGCGAATTGCTCTCTCGCATGGAAGACTATGTTCTCGCTCCCGAGGAGAAGGATTGGCTCAGTACGCCGCTTGAAGCTTTTGCCGGGAGGACTTCACAGGAGTTGATCGCGGACGGCCGCATCCGTGATCTGGTTATCGAATTCGACCGGTTGCGCGACGGACAACCCGTTTGACCTTCAATGCCAGACAGCGCGCGGCGATCAAGCGCTGGATGGGCCAAGCCGTTCCCTTGAAAGGGATCTATTTCCACAGCGTCGAATATCGGTATATGGACCCTGCCGATGTCCTGAGCGGCGCCGGAACTCGGGCTCACGGGGGACGCTTTGCGGCTATCGGGATCCATGCGGTTTACCCTTCTGCGACCGACTCAGGAGCGAGCAAAGAGATCACGGCCCGAAAGGCGCGACTCACAATTCCCACCTGTCCATTTCAAGATTAGCGACACTTTGGACATGTTGACGGTTGAAGAAAGCCTTTAAGAGATTTCTGGGAGAAGAATCTTAGATCCGCTCGATGGGGAAATTGTTTGGGATTGTGATTCAACATTACCGTGCGATTCAACAAGACGCCTCAGAATGGCAGGCGTCTTGTTGAACCTCGCGTTCAAAGAAATGCAATCACGGAATTGCCCCGGTCGGCATTTCAAAACCATTGGCTCTCTCGGTCTTAGAAAATCACCTTTAATGCGAACTGCGCGTTGAAGGGTTCTCCTGCACCAATTCCGGGCGCGCCGTTGAAGCTGCCAATGGTTGTGAACAGGGATAGCCCGTTGTCCGGAGTGAAAGACGGATTAAAGTTCCCCTGTAGCGGAGGAGCGTAGTTGGTGCGGTTGAAGAGATTGAACAGTTCCGCACGGAACTGCGTGGAGATTCTCTCCGTGACGTGTGTATTCTTAAAGATCGAAAGATCCACGTCGGCAAAGCCAGGACCAGTGTAAGCGTTGCGCTTTGTCGTGCCCCAGGTGCCGGCAGGAGCATCAACAAAGGCAGCCGGGTTCAACCAATTGAGTCCGACCCCTCCCTTGCGGAAACCCGCGTAGGGATCGACTCCAGGAACTGCGTTAGCCCGCTGGTTTCCATCGTTGGTGCCGGAAGTGTCAGCGGAGCTATACACAGAGAAGGGCAAGCCGCCGTGGAAGGTTGCCAGACTGTTCAACTCCCAGCCCCCGGTCAGAAGCGGCAGGTGGTCGGATCCCGGTACCTGGTAGGAGATGGAACCTACAAAGATATTCCGGTTGTCGAAATCGCTGGGTCCGTAGTCTCCTTTGAAGTTGAGACTATCCTGGGGCAGCGCGCCGCGATAGGCGGTAACTTCATCGAAGCTATGCGACCACGTGTAGGCTGCCTGCGCCGAAATCCCATGGAAGCCCGAAGCTCTGATGGTTGCCTGCAGCGAGTTGTAATTGGAGGTACCAATGCTTTGGATCTCGTTGATGAAAGTTACGTCCGGGAACTGGCCCTGGTAGGGTCGCACGCCACTGCCCGTTGTTGAGAGCGCTGCCTGGTTGATGTCCCTGATCGCAAGAAGATGACGCCCACCTGTCCCAACATAGCCCACCTGCGCAACGACATTCTTAGACAGGCTCTGCTCAATCTGAAGGTTGTAATTCAAGTTGCGCGAAGGGACGAAGTTCTTGGCGATCGAGAACAGACTGTTTGAAGGCGAACTTGAAGTGAATGGATCCACTCCCGCAGCTAACCGATAGGAACCAGCGGTGGCGGTGACGACCGGATTGGACCCTCCGGGGTTGCCTTCAACGCCGTTTGGAGCACCGTTGCCTGGACGGTTGTCGAGGAAGGGATTGAGGTTTGGAGTGTCAAAGTAGAGGCCGGTGCCAGCGCGCAGCACTGTGGCCGGAGTCAATTGATAGGAAAAGCCTATGCGTGGGCTGAAGTTCAAGTAGGTTGGGTCATATAGGTTTTTGATCTGGTTACCCTGATAAACAACGCCGCCGAGGTTCGGACGGAATACAGAGAGATCCTTCTTGGAGTCATGAAGTGGCCCCTCGTAGTCCCAGCGGATTCCGTAGTTCACATTCAGTTTTGGGTTGATCTGCCAGGAGTCCTGACCAAAGAACGATAAGGTGTTTACAAATACCTGACGGTCTGGATCTCCCAGCGCAATCGATGAAGTCTCGACATCGCCGGCTAGAAAATCCGCGAGAGCGTCGATGCGAAGATTTCCAGTGTCGTAGGAGTCGCCGCTCAACGCTGGATTCTTGTCCGGGCCCTGTGTCCCGTCAAATGTGAATGCGCCCAATCCGTGGCGATGATAGAACTCGTCCAGTTGCGCCTGGCGCAATTCGCCGCCGAACTTGAATTGGTGCTTCCCAATTGTCCAGGAAAGGTCGTCTGTCAGGTGTCCAGTGATGTCGTTCCGTCCTTCGGGAGGTGTCTTCCCGATGGCATCGAATCCGGAGATTTTGATGTTCGGGGCTCCGTGAAGATTGGAGCCGGTCACCAGGCCCAGCGATGCAACGTCAAAGCTGTTGTTGGCGTCGTTGAATATCTGGTTGAAGTAGTTCACGCCTGCCAAGACCTGATTGGTAATCGTAGGAGTGAATACGTGACTGTAGACAATCGCGTAGTTCTGCACGTGGATGGGAGCAACTTCGTAGTAATACGCAAGCGTAGAGCCAACCGGCGCAACCTGATTGCCCTGGCCCACAAACCAATGGGCCGTCAAGCTGTTCCTGTCGTTGATGGTGTAGTCGATCTTAGCCAGGCCGTTGTAACTATAACCAAACTCCGGCTGCGTGCTCGTGTAGTTGTCTACTTTTGGGGTGCCGCTCCCTGAACCTGCGCCGGTTACTGCAGAAGGCCAAAGCGCTGCGAGTAAGCTTGTCGAAACGGGATTGATTGGGATGTTTGCGCTTGCCAGCGCCTTTTTGGCGGCACTTTGCCAATCCTGGTCCGGTTCAGTGGCATGGTCGGGGACCCCAATGGTAAAGCGCTGGTGTTCAAAGGTGGTGAACCAGAACAGCCTGTCCTTCACGAATGGACCACCGGCCGAGAATCCGTAATTGTAATTGCGCACTTCCTGCTTCACCGGAGCAGTGAACGGATTGGTGGCACCGAAGAATTCATTCCTGTTGTAGTAGTAGAGGCTTCCATGAAGTTGATTGCTGCCGGACTTGAGCGAGAGATTCACGCTGCCGCCGGGATTGCGTCCGGATTCTGCCGCCGCCTGCGTCTGGGCTGAGAACTGATCGACAGCATCGATGGGAAGGACGATACCTGCGATGCCTGAAACACCGCCCTGGTTGACTGCCGGAATGTTGTGCCAAAGATCGTTGTTGTCGATACCGTCAATCTGCCAGTTGATCTGGTTTGCCCTGGTGCCGTTCAGAGAGCCGTAGCCGCCGGCGCCGCTGTTCGAGAAACCTGGAGACAAAATGATCAGCTGTGTAAAGTCACGGCCGTTCAAGGGAGTGTCTTGCAAGGGTTCCCCGCCGACCACTTCGGTTTGGGTCGTCGATGTTGTGTCCAGCGTGATTGCAGCGGCATCCACTTCCACCGTGGTGGCCGCCTGCGCCAGATTCAGCTTTACCGGCAGGGTGTAGATCTTGCCTGCCGTGACCGGAACCTTTTCGACTTTGGCCGTCTGGAAACCACTGGCACTTACGGAAACGCGATAGGTCCCAAGGGGAAGGTCCTGAAAAGTGAACTCTCCCGCGCTTGAAGTAATTGTTTTGTGCGTAGCACTGGTGGATACTTCGGCGGCTTCTACTGCCGCTCCTGCCACTACCGCACCGGTTGGATCAGTCACTGTGCCGTTGATCCCGCCGCGAAATGTTTGGCCAACCAACATCGCCGGCGCAGCCATCAGCACTACGAGCGCCATAAGCATGGCCGTCACTTGACTTAGAAATGATCGATGTTTCATTGCGTATATCCTCCAAGGGAAAGTGTTGATATCCGTAGTTAAGCGCCCGCTCAAATGGGGGAAATAGCCTGGTCGAGAAGCGAGTCGCCTGAAGCCTCATGAATATGGTTTGCCTCTTGAACATCGACAACCGCGGCGTGATTGCAAATCTAGCTGCATGTAAGAACTCCCTTCTTTTTGCTGTGCGGGCCTAGCTGGTCTAAAGCCCGATTTCGTTGATTGCTCCGCTGCCGTTCATTCGTTGACCAAAGAAACATCTCATTTGGCATCTTAGAGTGAATTGCGTCATGCATTCCGTGTGCTGGAAAACGGATTGTCGGGGAAACGAATCACGCTGTATTTCCCGCGCTCAGCCAGATGCACATGCAGCAATGCAGCGCCAACACCGGAAGCTCCGATGGAGTATCCGGTCTCTGCGCTCACTTCCCAAGGCTTGACGCGCGTCCAGGCCTGATACCAGCGGCTGCCCTTGCCGTCGAGATTGGTCTCGCGACTTACAAGTTGGCGGGCGACGCGCTGCGCGAAGGCGAGGTAGTCAGCCCGGCCTGTCGATGCCCACAATCCCACGAAGAGATCGATCACCGCGGCCGAACCGCAGCATTGGCATACTACATTCCAGTAGCCCGGAGTCAGGCTCTCCGGAATCCCACTTTGCAAAACTCCCTGCGCAAGCCGTTCCGTCCACAACTGGTATTCCGGCTCGCGTGTGATCCGATGCAGTTCGAAGAACGTGCGTGCGCTTCCCGCAGGTCCATGGCAGAAACCCAGGTAATAGAGGTCAGGGAGATCCGGAAGCCTATATGGAATCAGCGCGGCATTGCCGTGCAATGTGGCGATGCTCTGCAGGTGCAATGCCCCTTGCTTCGCGGCGAAAAGATACTTGGCTTTGCTGGTCTCCGCATACAACCGAGCAAACATATACGCCACACCCGCGGTGCCGCCCTCAAAGTTAGGGAAGTATGCATCTTTGGGCAGCCCCGGAAAAGGCGGGAAGCCGCGCCAACTAAATCCGCCTTTGCGTTCGTTCGTGGCGAGTTCAAGTATGCGATCGCCTGCGCTTTGCGCCGTGGCGCTGTACTGTTGATTGCTAAACTCGCGTGCCGCATAGAGCAGATAGAGAGTAATGCTGCCGTCCGCCGCGATGCCCGGAGCGCCAGACCACGCATCGCCGGAACCGGAAGGTTTTGCAGCTTGCACGATGTAGTCCGTCGCAGCTTTGGCAGCCTCACGGTACCTGGCATTTCCAGTTGCTTTGCCCGCTTCGTTCAGCACGAATGCAACGCCTGACAGTCCTCCATAGAACGACAGGTTCAAACCCAAGCTGGAGAGCAATCCCTCGCCGGGATTATCTACCAAATCTCGCCATGTTGCGGCCAGGTAGTCCGCTCCGGAGGCCGCAGTTTGCAGATATCGCGACTCTCCAGTTGCGTTTGCCAACTGGATGAAGAAGAGAACTGTCCCTGCGCTGCCGCTGTAAACAGCGTTCGCAGCGGAAACTGTTGTTGTCTTTTCGGGATGGTCTGGCTCCGGAAGCCAGTAGACTCCACGTTCATCCTGCTTCCGCGCGGTTTCGATCCACTGGGCTGCGCCCTCCGCAGACTTCAGGAAGTCCGGGGTCGGCTCGAATGCGTGCTGGCTCGCAGGTTTGGTTGAGGCATCGGCACTTGGCTCCGCAACACCTGTGGCAGAGATTGCAGGAACCGCAGCTGCAGCCAGCGCTCCGGACCGAAGGAAGTTTCTTCGTGAAATGGTGAAGGAATGATTGCGATCGATGATATGCATAGAATTCTCCTGGTCAAATCCTTCAGCATCCATGCACCACGAGCAATTCTCAATGGCCAGTCATTGGCCCGTGAGGAGTCTGAAGTGCAATATGGATGGTTAGGGAAGAGATATGCAAAATCCGCAGTAATCAAGCCGCGCGAGAGAGGCTTCAGGCGCGGATGTTATCCGCGACCGAATGCTCGTCAGCGTCGGGTACTAAGCGGCAATGTTAGGTATTTACGCCAGGAAGGGACAACACAGGTTCTCGGCAGCAGGAAGGAAGGAGGGCATTGCGCCGCGTGCTTGCCGAGTAAAATGCATACTTAACTAGTTATCATCCGCTGCATTCAAAGTCAACAGGATTTCGCTTACTGCATGAAATTGAGTGACATCTCTACCGGACAATCGCAACTCTGAATGCGCGCGTTGCGAACCCGCCATGATTCCTCAATACGGTTCAATGCAACAAGCGGGTCTGTGTAATGATCAACGTCATAGGAGTCCAATAGCACGGCCCGCAATACCGACTCCAAGCCATAGTGCAAGCGAGACGACAGCCGCGGTTCGCGACCACAAATTGGGTACATCCTTGTCCGTCCGCAACAGCGCCCAACGGTGCAGGGTGAAGTAAAACAATACCGCCGCCGCCAGCAGCAGCATCTTCCAGCGAAACGCCGGACTGAAGTAGCATTTGCCGGCTTCCTCAGACAAAAGAGCGATCCCAGTCAGAACCATGACGGTGAGACTGCCAATAAGAATTCGGCTCAAATCGCGCCCAATTAACCGGGCAGACTGGCCCTTGAGGGTAACGCCAAGAAGGCGCAGGTCGACGATAAGTACCGCTCCGCCCAGAAGCGCAAGAGCGATCAAGTGCGCCATTTCGACCATTGCAAACCCCCACCTTGAAGTTTGCATGAAATGGCCCAGTGAGGAGTTTCCCAGCGCGATGAACCATGAATGCAACACGGTAATTGAAGTCCCCTTCTCAGCGACTCAGAAATAGGCGATGGCGCGCCCGGCGATGATAATGCCGCTCCAAAGGGTGAGCGAGGCAATGGCCGCGGTGCGAGCCCGCCACGGTGTTCGATCATTGCTCTCCCACTCATGAACGCGTCGATACACGGTGCTGTGAAAGATCAGCGGATTCAGCCCAACCAGCGCGAGCAAAATGAGTTTTACGCGGAATGAGGGATTGCCGTACATCTTTGCCGATTCCGCCCAGAAGAGGAGGAAGCCGCTGAGGAAACTAACCGCGAAGCCTGTCCATGTGAGCGGGAATACTGCCTGCGCGATCTGGGTAACTGCGATGGGGCGCAGGACAACTCCCAGCATGCGAAGGTCAAGAATGGCAATTGTTCCAACCACGAGCGTAATCGCAAGAACATGCACAGACTCGATAATGCTGTAGGCATAGTCCGACTCGCGAATCATAGTGCCAAGGCTTGAGTCGTTGAGCAACTGGCATAGATGTTGCAGCAAGGGCATGCGGCAGAATTCCAATCAAAAGAGCGGGTCGCTTGTTGTGCGGCGGGATTTATTTGGATGGAGTCGTGGGAAGCGCCCCTTGGTCTGTGCCGTTGTCTCCTGGGCCGCCATCTCCCGGACTGCCTCCGTAGACCGTGCGCCCATCGGGAAGAGTCACCCTGCGTGCATCGACAAGGTGGGAGCCATCCTTGGCACGATAGCCATCGACGACGATCGTATCGCCAATCTTCAAGTCACCCTTCTTCCAGCCGCGCCGAGTCAGCGCGCCTGGACCCGCGCCCTCGCAACCCCAGTTCGTCACCTGACCCTTGGCGTCAACGACATCCACATAGAAATACGAGTGAGGGTTGGTCCATTCCACACGCGTGATCTTGCCGACCAGACGAGTTGGCTTGTTGCCGTCAAACTCGGCTGCAAAGGAGTGATGCGCATATGCCGCCGGAACTGCTGTAAGAGCCGTAAGCAACGCAAACGAAAGAGCAAGCTTAGATTTCATTGGGAGTCCTCATCTGATGGAACTGAAAATCGGAAAAATGCGAGAAGCCCGCTCCGAATGCGGGGCGGGCTTCTTACGTCACAAATATTGGGAGAGTCACGGGTATGGCTTAGAGAGTGCCGCCCGGATTCCGAATACAGGTCTGTGCGCGCAAGGTGCCTGCCCTGTCACTCAAAAGAGCAACAGCGACAACAGCGCACAGTGGAAACAGACCGCATGGCCATTGTTTACGCGATCTTCGCCGCAAAGTCAAGGGTCCCGATAGCGCGGGATTTCGCTTGACAGCATTTGAGCAATATGAAAACCTCGCCCTATGTTGACGCGCCGCATGGTCGGTTGTTCGCTCCCGTGTTGTTGTTGCTCATTCGCCTGAGTGCCACGCAGGAGTCGCGCCGACGCGCCTCGAAGTTCCCCAACATTCCAATCCAAATTTGTGGTCTTGCATTTGCCGTGACAATTGCCTGATTGGCGACTCGGCGCCAATTTCGCCCGTGCGGTGCTTAGACGCACAAGCATGGCGATCCCTTCATTCGTCAGCTCGCTTTCGGAGTTCGTAATGATCGGTACGATGAAACCTGCTTCGTCTCTGGGAACTGCCATCAGTGCGCTTCTCTTCTATCTCTTTTCGTTTCCCGCTGGCAGTGCAGGGCAGGTTTCATCGCTGCCGTCCGGTGTTGAAAGAGTCTGTTCCATCCAATTCGATAAGGACGCCAAGCGTCCGGCACGCGTGCAGGACAATGCACTTCCGTGCCTCCATCAGGCTGCGCGGAAACTGCGAGAGAACCCGGGAGTGAAGCTGGTTCTGGTTGGCGAAGCGGACCCGCTTAAAGACCATGAAGCGGAAGAGAATGGCCAGATGCGGGAGACAGAAGATGCGACAGGTCTGGATGTCCGCTGGGAGGATCTGGCTGCCTATCGGTCGCTCAACACAAAGTGGTATCTCACAAGGTGGTTTGGAATCAAGCCTGCGCGCGTCCTTCCAACCACAGACGAATCAATTCAGGCACAGGAGGTTGCGTTCTATCTTGTTCCCTCCGCCGCCGATTTCAACCACAACTATCTGGGCACCACAAAGACAAATGAAAGACCTTGCACAGTGAAACCGTGCTATTCCGCCGATGAAGAAAGCCTCAAGGCCCAGCCGCGTTCCCGCATCCCGCAGCCGGCCGGAACAAGCAACGGCAAATGAGCTTTTGAATTCGACGAGATTGTTTCATGTTCGTGTTCAACCGATCGAATTGAAAAGGAGATCCCCATTGAAAACTCCGTTGCTATTGCGGGCGCGCATGGTGGCAGCACTCTTGCCCTTGGTGCTGTCGAGCGTTCTGTTGGCCCAGTCCCCTGCGAAGAAGCCGGCCGACACCACAGGCAGAGAGAATGCGCCGTTCTCTCGCAATGAGGAAGACCTGCCGAAGGGACCTGCGCCACGACTTGCGGAGCATCCCGACCTCTCCGGCTATTGGGTGCCGTCACGCAAAGACAAGCCAGTGGGCAATCTCGGAAAGGATCTCCCCGGCTTTAAATTGCCGTTTACTGCCGAGGGAGCAGCAGCATTGAAATACAACCTTGAGCACACGGTTGATCCGGAAGCTCTCTGCATCGTGGGCGGCTTGCCACGCCACAATGCCAGCGGGTTGCCTTTCCAACTGCTTCAAGGCGCGGACCACGCGGTCTTCCTCTACTGGTACACAACCTATCGTCTTGTGCCATTCGACGGACGTAAACACTCCGACGATCCCGATCCATCCTTCTTCGGCGAAGAGATCGGCTCATGGGAGGGAGATACTCTGGTCATCGACTCGATCGCCTTCAAGGAAAAGAGAACGTGGGGAGATGAAAACGCGAATCCACATAGCGATCAGCAGCACGTTGTGGAGCGGTGGACGCGTCCCGACATCGGCCATTTGCATGTGGAGATGGTAGTGACCGACCCCAAGTTCTATACTGAGCCAATCCACTACCAACGGACATGGCTCCTGGGCAAACCGGGAGACGAGGTTCGGGAGTACTCCTGCTCTGAAGACAATGTGGATGCGCCGCACCTGCAGCCTGGCCCTGGGCCTATCGGCCCGGATGGACAGCGCGGCTATGAGAAGCTGGCCCCCCTGCCGCCTCCTCCCAGCAAGGACCACCCCGCCGTCACGTCAATTCCTGAATAGCCATTGAGGAGAGGAACTAGCGCTTGAAAAATGACCCGTGCTCATGTTCTAATCCCACCAATGTCTCCTAATTTCAAACATCAGCTCTGTTCTCTCAAGTCTTGTTGGCTGCGCAGGTGCATGCGCGCCTCACACGTGGGATGAGATACGAGAGCGAGACACTTCAAATTTGCAGGTTCTTTTCTCGACGGCCCACGCTCCCATACGTGGGCCGTGTTGTTTGCTTCTAGCACGAAAGGATGCAATTCCGATGAATCAGCCAAGTTTTCAAAATTCAATGCAGACGCAGGTTACGCGCGGGTTTCAAACATTGTGCGCAATGGCTGTTCTGCTCGCAGCGTCATTACACGCGCAGACTCTTGCGCCCGCTGATCCTGGCCGCTATCTCCAGGACATCAAGACCCTTTCAGCGCCCAACATGGAAGGCCGCGGCGACGGTTCCAAAGGCCTCACCCGCGCCCGCGATGTTCTTGTGCATCGCTACGCCAGCCTGGGACTTGAGCCCAAAGGCACCAGCGGTTTTTTGCAGCCGTTCGACATCATCACCGGCGCGGAGCTCACTTCAGGCAATCTTTTTGAAGTGGAAGGCGCGGGCGCGAAGCAAAGCCTCAGGCTTCGTGAAGACTACGTCCCGTTTGCCTTTTCCGCTGCGGGCAAGGCGAAAACAGGCCTTGTATTTGCAGGCTATGGAATCACGGCGGAAGAGTGGAAATTCGACGAATACAAGGGCCTCGATGTTAAAGGCAGGATCGTTGTCATTCTGCGCAAGGAACCGGCCTTCGCAACTGCCAATGCGCCCAAGGGCGAGCCCTCATCGCATGGCGACCTGATCGGCAAGGCTATCCTCGCCCGCAAGCACGGAGCAGTTGCCGTAATCGTGGTGAATGGAAAGACCGGCAAGGGCGAGGAAGATCTGCTGCCCCGCTTCGGCGGTGACGGCGGGCAGGAGGACATTGGCATTCCTATCGTTCAAGTCAAAAACGATCTGGCCGCGCAATGGTTCAAGTCTGCCGGCCAGGATCTGCTGGCGCTGCAATCCAAGATCGACGAGTCCGGCGACTCCGCCTCATTCTCCTTTCCTGATTCGCTCCGCGTCACGCTCGATACCGGCATCAAGAAGAAGCACGCAACCGTGAACAACGTGCTTGCCTATCTGCCTGGCAAGTCCGACGAGTACATCATCCTCGGCGCGCACTACGACCACCTGGGCCGTGGTGAATATGGCGGCTCGCTTGCCCCCTCGCTTATCGGCCAGTTCCACCCTGGCGCGGACGACAACGCTTCGGGAACGGCTGGCCTTCTGGAGCTGGCCCGTATTCTTTCGCCACTGAAGGGCCAATTGCCTCGCGGCATATTGTTTTCTTCCTTCGCCGGCGAGGAGCTTGGGTTGCTTGGGTCGGCGGCATGGGTGCGTCAGCCCACTCTCCCTCTCGACAAGGCCGTGGCCATGATCAATATGGACATGATTGGCCGAGTCGCCAAGAACACAATCTACATCGGCGGCGTCGGCACAGCAGCCGACTTCCGCTCCATCCTTGAGAAGGGCGTCGCTCAGACAGGCCTGACGGCCGAGTACTCCGAGAGTGGATACTCCTCGAGCGACCACACCTCCTTCGTCGTCAAGCAGATTCCAGTTCTGTTCTTTTTCTCCGGTCTGCACTCGGACTATCACAAGCCGTCTGACACGTGGGATAAGATCGACCCCAAGTCCGCGGTGCATGTGGTCGATCTGGTTGCCGACACCGGCGTTCATATCGATGAGTTGCCAGCCAGACCGCCGTTTGTCACTGTCGTTGAATCGCATCCCACCGGCTCCGGGTCCGGAAGCGGCTCGGGTTACGGTCCATACTTCGGCTCCATTCCGGACTTCGGACAAGTGGAGACCGGCGTCCGCTTTTCCGATGTACGTCCCGGCTCGCCCGCAGCCAAAGCCGGACTCAAGGGCGGCGACACCATGATCCAGTTCGGCGACCAGCAGATCAAGAATCTCTACGACTTTACGGCCGTATTGCGTGGAAGCAAGGTGGGCGATGTTGTGGATGTAACTGTCTTGCGCGATGGCAAGCCACTTACGGTAAAGGTCACATTGGAGCAGAGGAAATGATAGAGGGGTACCGAGATCAGCAGCAGTTCGCCATTACCCAATGTGCCGCCCAGTTGCTTGTTCCCAGCGAATCTCAGGTGTAAGGCAGGCGGAGACGCACAAGCATTTCCGCCCGCGCTTACACCGGCGCTTGGCATCGGATTTGCATCCACCGCCGCTTCGCGATATATTGCAGAGTAACAAGCCATGTATTACGCCTATCCCAAAACCGCAATCTGTTGTCGAGGCCGCGAGTTCGCGCGTGCACTCGGCAAGGCGGTGACATTCATTCGAATCACTTAGCCAAACCTGCACTCATCGAGCTTTCAGGCGGCCCACGATACCCATCGTGGGCCGTTCTGTTTTCGTGCTCATTTCCAGGCCTTCCATCCACCTTCAGATTCAAGGAGACTATGAAAGTGAACGTCCATCTCCGCCTCATTTCTCATGTCAGGATCATTCTTGCCTCTCTGTTCCTGGCCGTTCTTCTCACTGCGTGGCCCGCGAATGCTCAAACGTTTCGCGGCGCCATTCACGGCACCATCGTAGATCCATCTGGCGCATATGTCGCCGGTACAGCAATCTCCGCAACCAACAGCGCAACCGGCCTGGGCTACGCCACCCTCTCGTCCAGTGCGGGAGACTTCGCTTTCGACGATCTCCCGATAGGCACTTACACCGTCAAAGCTCACAAGGACGGGTTCCGCGAATCCATTGCAGAACGCATCTCGATCAATGCAGGCGCCGTTTACAGCTTGCCTGTCCGGTTGCAGATCGCCTCAGTTCAAGCCGCAGTTGTGACCACCGCCAATTCGCTGACAGTGGAAACCGCGTCTACAATCGAAGCCGATGTGCTGGATTCGGCTACGGTTGAAGGCACGCCTCTCAACGGGCGCGACTTCACACAATTGCTCGCCCTGAGCCCGGGATATTCGGGTTATACAGTCGGCTTTCTGGGCGCCATCAACGGAACCCAGGCGTCGCAAATCAACTGGCAGATCGAGGGCGCCGACAACAACGACCTGTGGAACAACACTTCCGCTGTCAATCAGGGCGGCGTTTACGGAGTACCCGGCGTGTTGCTGCCGCTGGACTCGGTGGAGGAGTTCTCGCTCGTCACACAAGGAAATGCGGACTCTGGCCGCAATCCTGGTGGAGTGGCGAACCTGCTGCTGAAGTCGGGGAGCAACCAGTTTCACGGCGCGGCCTACTACTACAATCGCAATGAAGCACTGGCGGCTGGCTCTCCCTTTGCTCCGGCCGGCGCCGACAAGCAGAAGATTCGCAACCAGCAGTATGGAGCCTCGGTCGGCGGTCCCATTCTCCGCGACAGGACCTTCTTCGAGGCCAGCTTCGAACGGCAGAGTTTTGTCATCGGTATTCCAGAGCATGTTACTGAGCCTTCCGAGGCCTACCAGACTGCGGCCTTGGATCTGCTCAACAACCCCGGCGGCAAATATGGTACGTATGATGCCATAGCTGTGAACCCGGTTTCACTTAAGCTGCTTCAGACCCTTTGGCCTGCGAGCGCTCTCACAGGGCCGGCTTCTCCTGGCAACTACTTCAACCCCGGTGTCGAAAACGGATACAGCAACAACGGCGTCGTCAAGCTCGACCATTCCTTCAATCAGAATCATCGCCTGTCGCTCAGCGTGTTTGTAGGGGATGGAACCCAGACCGCACCCACCAGCTCTTATCTGACCCCCTACTTTGAGCAGGCTCCCCTGCACGATGAGAACTGGGCACTGGTCTACAACGCGACACTTACTCCTCGTCTTGCCAGCCAGGCTACCTTCGGCTTCAACTTCTTCCACCAGACCTTTGCCGATGTGAATCACAGTTACGATCCCGTCTCGCTCGGCTTCAATACCGGCGTGTCGTCACCCCAGCTTTCCGGCGCGCCGAACATTACCATCGGCGACTTCGATCCCATCGGAGTTACTCCCTCTTCGGGGCGCGAAGATATTACCGGACATATTACCGAAGCCCTCTCATATGTGGTTGGCCGGCATCAGTTCAGGCTGGGCGGAGAGATCCGCCGAGGCCAAGTCTATGCCGACTACCACACAGACCAGCGAGGTACATTCAGTTTCCAGGAGCTGGCTTCCGATCCATGGTCTCAGTCGCCGCTGGTCACCGACGGAAACGTGGCTGCACTGGCCGACTTCCTCTGGGGAAAATACTCTAGCGCCGGCATCGTGCAGGGCAACCCCGTCAGAAAGGTCTTCGAAGACAGCTTCTCTCTCTACACCCACGATAACTGGCAGGTCAACCCAAAGCTCAACCTCAACCTCGGTTTGCGCTACGACTCCACCAGCCCGGTTCGTGACGGCAAACAGGATCTCTCCGCCTTCCTGCCAAGCCAGGGGCTAGTACTTGTTGGCGTGGGCCTGAAGTCACTGTACCCACGCGACTGGACAAACCTCGGCCCGCGGCTCGGGTTCGCCTACCAGCCTTCCGGCAATGGCAACCTCGCAATTCGCGGCGCTTTCGGCGTGTATTTTGATACCGTCAATGTCTCCCCGTTTCTCGGCAACAGCTTCGTCTATAACGGCGGCCCCAACGGCGTGGAAGAGAACCCGATTGGAAAGTACCCCGTGTCTTCCGTTTCGCTGCAGCCTGGACTCTTGCTTCCCTCGGACGGTTCGCCGATCTTTGCGCAGGCCAGCGCGGCCGGTTTTGCCAACATCTATTCTGTCAGCCAGCATTTCCACACGCCGTATACGTATAACTTCAGCTTGAACATCCAGCAGGCGATCGGCAAGTCGGCCGTCTTTGAACTCGGTTACGTAGGCAGCCAAAGCCGTCATTTGCTGCAACTGATCGATCTCAACCAGGCCGCTCTCGGAAGCGACTTCGACCCCACGGCATTCGACGAGAACGGAAACAATACCACCCGACCCTATTACTCGCAGTTTCCGAACTATGGAGTCATCGATGAGATACAAACCAGGGCTAACGCGAACTACAATTCGTTGCAAGCTTCGTTGCGCGTCTCCTCATGGCACGGCATCGTTTCTCAATTCCACTACACCTGGGCCCACACCCTGGATGTTTCAAGTTTCGGCGGAGCGCCGCAGGACAGCACGAATCCGAACGGCGACTATGGCAATAGCGATTTCGATACGCGTCACAATTTCACCGCTTTCTTCCAGTATGAAGTGCCCAGCGGTGAGCGCGGCCCGAAATGGATTACACACGGTTGGACGGCGAATTCGACGTTTGCATTCCGGAGCGGATTGCCATTCTCTCTCGACGCGATAGGAGACTGGAGCGGCACCGGCGAGAACCTCGACCGCCCGAACCTCATTAGCAACCCGTACGCCGGCACTTCTCACCGGGCGTCCAGCGACGGAGTCTATTGGTTCAACCCCTATGCTTTTGCATTCCCGGATCCGGGCAGCTTCGGCACTTACGGCCGCAACCAGCTGTTTGGGCCTGGCTTCAGCGACATAGACCTCTCGGTGGTAAAAACTACCCAGATCACCGAGCGTGTCCACGCACAGTTGCGAGCGGAACTGTTTAACGTTTTCAACCACGCCAACCTGGGAAATCCCACTTTTCTCGGAGCAAATCTTCTTATTCCAGCGGGACCGGGGGTCAACTTTACGCTCCCCATTACCTCAACCAACGGCGAGCAATTCGGGCTTCCCGGCATCGGGCCGGGAGAGCCTTTCAACGCACAACTTGCGCTTAAGCTGATCTTCTAAAATGCAGCGGAGAGCCTTTGCAATCTCTCCGCTGGTTGCACTGTCAGGAAAGGAAAATGCTGAATGAATCCCTTCGTCAATCTTCGTATCCGCGTAAGCTTGCGGCATGCAGGCATCGCACTCTCGGTAGCCTCAGCGCTGGGCCTTCTCGCTTCAATTCGCGGCGCAGCACAAGCACCTTCCGCAGAAAAACCGGTCGCCGTCGCGGAGGGCCGGGAACTGCCCGTACATAGAATTCCAAATCTTGGTGCTGGAGCTGAATTCTATTTCTCTCCCGACGGCACGCATATTATTGGGAATGCGAAGCGCGATGGCGACACCAGCTATCACGTATACACGCTCGCCATCGACGGCACCGACATTCGCCGCATCAACGACAAGGGCGACGATGCCTGCTCGTTCTACTTTCCCGATGGCAAGCGCATCATCTGGACTTCGTCAAGGGACCACCCGGAGCTGACCAACTCCAATTACTCAAATCCCAGCGATTACCCGGAGGGTGCCGAGCTCTACACCTCAAAACTTGACGGAAGCGATGTAAAACGTCTGACCAACAACAATGTCTACGACGCTGAAGTGTCCGTTGCTCCCAACGGAAAGTGGATCCTCTTCGGCAGCGAGCGCTCCGGCAAGATGGAGCTCTGGAAAGCGGGCATCGACGGCTCCAATCCCGTTCAGATCACTCACCTGGACGGCTGGGAGCCTGGCGGCTCATTCCTCTTTCGCGATGGCAAGACCATCATCTTCCGCGCATGGCGTTCAGAAGACGCAAAGGCCAACAAGAAGGGTCTGCCCATGACACTCTATACAATCCAGTCCGATGGAACCGGATTGAAGCAGCTCACCCACGACGACGGCACCAACTGGTCTCCGTTCCCCGCGCCCGACGGCCATCACTATGTTTTCGTCAAGGTGCTTCCGCCGCATAACTATGAGATATTCCTTGGCGACCTGAATAGCGAGAAACAAGTACGGCTGACATACAACGACGCCTTTGACGGTTACCCTTCCATCTCGCCAGACGGCCACTGGCTCATCTTTACTTCAACGCGCGACTCCACTCCGGGATCGCACACCACCGGCGTTTACCTCGAAGATATTTCGAGTCTTCACATCGGACCGCAGTAAAGCGATCCCTTATCTCGGGTTCCTTGAATCGATCCAAAGAGAATGGCCAACCCTCCGCTCTAACGGGCAGGGGGTTGGCTTTGTGCCTGCTGGCTGGATGATGCCGCGAAGCTGCGAATAAGCAAGAGGATGCGATCGATCTGTTGATCAGAGAAATCTCGGCCGAATGCGGGCATGTTCCCTCTTCCGTTCTTGATCACCCGTCGCAGCAAATCGTCGGCATTGTTTTGAACTTCGGCGGAGCGCAGATCGGGTACGTTCAGACTCGCCCCCACTTCAGAGCCCTCCCCATGTTCGGCATGGCAGGTGGAGCAACGTGCTTGAAATGTTTCGTCGGCCTCTTGTGCGGTGGTCTGTCCGGAAGCTTGCTGCGATTGCGTCATGAATCCTGCGAACAGAGCCGCGCACAAGCTTGCGATGGCGAGCGCAGCGAGTTCTTTTCTTTGTATTCTTCGGTGCACAGTCGATTCCTGAATTCAGTTTCCTTCGGATTTGCGGTTCGTTTCGCAACGGCAATTCACGAACAAGTTGATGCCGGCGACTCGCTACATTCGAACGAGCCGCCGGCAGTCGAAACTCACATCAATACTTGGTTGCGGGGGCCGCATCGTTTTGAGCAACCGCGGCGGATGCCAGTTGAGGCGTGTTGTTGCCCGCCAACAAACTCTCAATCGTAGAGGTAAACTCCTGCTTGAGTTGCTGGTTGAACTCACCGCTGGCGGGGGCCGCGAATCCAGAGTGGATAAGCTTTACGCGCCCATCGCGACCGATGAACAGCGTGGCAGGCCATGTGTTGAGATTGACGGCTTGCGGCACCTTCTCCCACATCTCGCTGGGTGCGCCGGCGATCAAGTAAGTGTAGGGAACCCCGTACTTTTTCACGAATGCTTTCTCACGGCTTAGCGAGTCTTGCTGCTCGGGCTCTTCAAAGTCAAGCGCCACAATCTCCAGTCCCTGGTCATGGTACTTCTTGTAAAGCTGTACCAGGTACTGCGCTTCATCGTGGCAATTGGGGCACCACGTTCCGGTCACAATAGCCAGCACAACCTTGCCCTTGAATTGCGGATCGTCGCTTGAGACGAGCTTTCCGTTCACGTCTGGGAATTTGAAGGCGAACACTTCGTTTGCGTCGCGAACGGTTGTGTGCTTGAGGAAGTCATCCGGCTGAGGAAGGCCCTTTGCCCGCGCGGCATCTGGACGATAGGCGATGAGCGGCTTGTCGGGGGTGTATGCGCCCTTCAACTGCAACTGCAGCGTGCCATCGGCCTCAGGCGTCACTTCCGCTACCAATGGCCGTGAGCCGTCAAAATGGCTGAGAACGAACTTGCCATCCTTGTAGCTACCCACCAGCGCGCCGGTGTCGCCATCGATGCGGAGGATTGAAGCGGTTACTGCGGCGCCGTTTTGCTTCACGATGAAGCGCCATGCCTTCTCGCCCTTCTGACTGTCATACTCAATTTCCCATACGCCGTCGATCCCCGGCACACTGCCCTGAAACAAAGGTTGATCGACGTGGGGCACAGCGGTGAATGGCTCCTCCGAAATGTATGTCTCGCGTTCAAAGCGGCCCAGCAACTTGCCTTCCAACTTGCCGTCCTTGGAAGTGGCGACAATCTTTGTCAGATAGTGCTCGAAGTTCAGCGTTACCACTCCGTTTGCAATGGATGCGTCCGTGGTGGTCTGCTTGTCTTCGCCGTTATAAAGGGTTCCTGTGACCGAGTTTCCCTGGCTGGTGATATCGAGGCGGAAGGGGATGATCGTACCCTTCAAGTTGAGCGTTGCGTCATAGCGGCCGTCGATGGAGCCGGCAGCAAAAGCTGTGCCGGCGCCCAGGAGCAGCAGCGCGAGGCCTGTAGCGGTGCGGGGAAGAATACTCATGGATCGATTCCTTTCGGTGTCTGGTTGAGGGCATGTGAGGAAGTTGCTGTTAAGGCGAGCGAATTGTCTTGCTGGCGTGCAAGGTTGGCGTCTGTACGCGCCGAGCGCCGTTCGTACTGGCGCCATTCAGCAGGCAGGCCCTTCTTGGTGGCCAACAGGATTTCGAGTATGTTGCGGCGATCGCGATGGCTTAATCGCGCGAATGCCGGGCTGGTGTCCTGTTCGGTCAACACTTGCAACAGACGGTGATAGATGAATTGCTTTGCAGGTTCGGGAAGCGCATCGAAGGACTCCGAGTAGATGAGATAGCTGCATGGGTATTTGAAGATGCGGGTATGCAAATCGAAGTCGCGCAGGGAGCGGCCGCGGGAGTCGCGCGGACCAATCGCGGCAAATTGCTCCGCAAAGCCGGAGGTTCCGCGTATGCGATCGGTCAGTGGTACTTCATTTGCAAAGAGCAGATATTCGACAAGCGCTTCCGCCGGCTCTTCGAATTGCTTGCGCGCCGATTCCGAGAGCGTGTTCGGCGAAGCCGCGTTTGTAGCGCTCTTATTCCGTTGTTGCTCGTCGTAAAGAGCGATGCGGGTTTTGTAATTCGTCTCTGTAATGAGGTTGTGCATTTGCGTCTGATGCGCGAGAACCAAGTGAGCCACTATGTCGCTGTCAGCGGTGAGATAGATGGACTTGTCGAAGCGGTCGCTGAGATGGGTGATATTCGTGCCGGAGGCGCGGTCCAGCAGTTCCGGATGATCGCGGTCCTGAACAATCACATTGCCCATGTGCTGCTGGCGGCCGCTTGTCCCTGTCACATACCAGCCGCCCCAGCGGTCTTTTAGAGGTGAATCCTGTCCGGTGACGAATGAAGCGGACTTCATCATTTGCGTTCCGGTCGCACTGGGAAATATGGATCGCACTAGAACGCCGGGCACGTCGTGCGTTGCCGGCGCAATGTGGCACTGGGTGCAGTCGAGTTCTGCCCGCTGAAACACGGGCTTCTCTGCCTTGTGCGCATCGAGAAGGTAGAAGATCGCACCCTGCAACGGATCGAATGACACCACTTCAAGAGCCTTGCCATCATGGACAAACCCAATGTAGACGTCGTCGTTGAAGTAAAGAGCGCGCGGAGTTTTCGGCGCAATCTTCTTGTATTGAAAGCTGGTTTTGGAAAAGACAAGAGTCTGAGAACTTATGGGTATGTTCAACTGCTCAAGTACCGATTTGAGATAGCCCTGACGATCGTCGAACGCGAGAGTCGCCTGGCCAGTGTCGAGGCGCCTCTGCAGTTTCGCAACCGGGTCGTGCAAGTCGTTGGACCGGTAGTTGATGGGCGCATCGCTGAATGGTACGTAGCCCTGATTTCGCACGGCGATTTGCGCGCAGACCGACTCTATCAGCAAGGCGGCGGAGGCCGCAAGGATGGCAGCCGGCGCAAGCGCCGGGAAGAAGTTGCGATTGTGATGAGCGAGAAAAAGCGGCAGACGCATGCTGCGGAATCCTCGTGAGAACCTCGTGGCGAAATCGACGCCAGGGCTTCCGGAGAAGTGAAGCTTCTGCATTCTATGCAGCGCCCAAGGGGCACCTGCGTCAGAGACAAGAAGCAGCAATGAATCGATACTTAGGGGAAGTGCCTGCACGGGTGGGCTTACAGGAATTCAGCGAATGATCTGAAGCCGGCAGCCAGAGGATTCAGCGGAATCAACAACCGTGCAGAGTGTTTGGGCAGCAACAACAAGCGCCAGCCGGGGAGGCTGACAGCCATGGAGCAGGACTGGATTGAGCGCCCATCAGGGAGCACTTCGCGGCGAATTGTATACCGAGTTTCATCAGTCCATATCGCCTTCTGTTGAGTCTGCCTGCAGCTTGCAGCAAGCACAGCATTCGAGCCGCTCCGCTGCGAAGAGCATGTGAAGACTATTATGCACGATTCTGTTTTGATTGCAAGACACACTCTTGTCCAACGCAAATAGTGATTTGAAGTAAATGGAAAAGCCGGTTGACTCTACACCTCCTCTCGGGTACGCTCTACCCATGTGGATTTCCTCTCCCGTCGGTTGTTGTCGCTCCCGCGCTTAGCTGGTTGAGCAGACGCACCGCGCTTGAAGTCTCTTTGAATTTTCGCAGACACTTCCGCTCAAATCAGTGATTCCATCGACCACGGGTTCTCTGCGCGCCGCCCTGCTGCGTTGCTGGAAGAAGACGCATTCGGCGCTCATGTTTCCGTTGACTTGAGGCCGCTATTCCCGGCCCATTGGAGAAGATTAGATGAAGCCCAATTCCTTTGCATTCGCTTCCACGTTGGAAATGACTCTTGCGATCGCGGCTTTCGGCATTGCCTTCGCCGGAGCAATGCCAGGGGTCGCACCCGCGCAACAAGCTCGGGCAGATTCGCCATCCACGGCTTCCGCCTCGGCTGCCAAAGAATTCACCGAGGAATGGGTCTACCGCGTTCAATACGGACACCAGGACGAGTGGTTCCGCATCTTCAAGAAGTACCAGCTGGCGATTCTCGAACGGCAAAAGCAGCTCGGCTATGTGAAGCAATACACAGTCTGGGCACCTGGCCTGCATACCGCTGAGGAGTCGCGCTGGGACTATCGCGTCATTATCGTTCGCGCTTCTTACGATGCGCCTCCCGGCCAGTCTGAAGATGAGGTTGCCAGGCAACTCTTCCCGGACCAGGCGACCTTCAAGCAGGAAGAAAACCGCCGCTGGGAACTCACAGCAAACCACTGGGATCTCCCCATCCACGTGGTGAGTCTCGACACGGGAGATTGACCACGTCATTGTCCCTTGATATCTACCCAACTCAACCAGGAGAAACCAATGAGTACTGTTCTCAGTGAGGTCTTAATCGCCAACGAGAAATACAGCGATTCGTTTGGAGAGAAAGCGAATCTCGCCCTCCCACCTGCACGCAGATTTGCCGTGCTGACCTGCATGGATGCGCGGCTTGATCCTGCCAAGTATGCAGGCTTGTCAGAAGGTGACGCGCATGTTATCCGGAATGCGGGCGGACGGGCCAGCGATGATGCCATTCGTTCGCTTGTCATCAGTTACAAACTGCTTGGCACGCGGGAGTTTTTCGTTATTCACCATACCAATTGCGGCATGGAGTTCTTTACCAACGATGTGATCCGCGGATTGCTCAACAACAGCCTTGAGACTGCGGAGCTAACTTCCTCAGGATTCCAGGATATTGGAACAGGGCCGGGGTCGCGCGCTGGGGAGTTCATCGAGTGGCTCACAATTCCTGACCAGAAGCAGTCTGTCGTCGATGACGTCCTCCGCATCCGGAATCACCCGTTGGTGCCTCACTCCATTCCGATTTACGGGTTCGTATACGACGTGAAATCCGGCAAACTGATTGAAGTGGAGGCCGCGACCCAGGCTGGCGCTGCAAAATAGAGCTGCGTCGACGCTCGCACCCGGTCCTGTCGAATCCGCTAAGGCGTCCCGTACCTCTATCTCAAACGCCACCCAGATGGCTCTGAAGTTCGTGCACCCGATGGGGATTGCGGATACGAAACCATGATGGTATGCTCATTTTGTGATGAATTTCGCCGCCAAGAACGCCGGAGTCTGTTGTAGCGCAATGATGTGTTGCGTACGCATATCTTCTGGCGTGAGGAAATGGCAGGGCTAAAGCAAGCTAAAAGCCGGCACCTCAATCGGACCCACCGCCAGAGATCGAACTGGCAGGTGGGTTTTCTGTTTTGGACTGAAATCGAGGCGGGTGCGGCCGATAGACAATCACCGAGTCGCCTCCTGGGATGGAGAAAAATGGGCGTTCCTGAGATTAGAGCGGAAGACCTGAAGCAGCGGCTCGATGCCGGCGAGAACCTCTTCCTGCTCGATGTACGCGATGAGTTCGAATTTGAAACCTCCAATATTGGCGGCCACCTGATTCCGCTCGCTGAGTTGCCTCGTCGCTTGAATGAACTCGATGCCAGTCAGAAGATTGTCGCCGTCTGCAAAATGGGGCCTCGTGGTGCGAAGGCAGTCCAGGTTCTCCATAAGGCCGGTTTTGATCAGGTTTGGAACCTGACTGGCGGAATTCACGCCTGGTCCGATCGCGTCGATCACGCCGTAAGGAAGTACTAGCGCCCTCCCCTTCCCGGCTATCTCCTCATTGACTTTCGGCCTCGCTGGGTGCGCCTTGACCGTCACCAGACGTTTGCCACGAAGGCCGAGTCTGGAACTTTGCTTGCTTGCGGAGTTCAGCCGCAAGCTCTAGAATTTGCTTGCCATTACCTAGAAGGAGGCCAGCTGTGCCTGAAGATGTCAACCGCGTTTCGTTGCGTGAAGAAGCGGCGTTTCAACTAGCGAGTGTTACCAAAACTGCCCCGCAATTTGGCGCGATCACGCCACGCTGGCTCGTTCGCCTGCTCGATTGGAAGCCTCTGGAGTCCGGCACTTTCCGGCTGAATAAGGTGGATGAAAGCAAGGCGATTGAGTCCGTCTGCAGCCACGAGGACGAGTCCACGATTGCTTCCACTTTTGTCGACTATCTGGATGAGCCGCGGGAATACAGGCTGAGCAGCATCAATGCTGTGCTCAATGTCCACACCCGCGTCTCCGACCTGCTCAGCAATCCGTACGACCAAGTGCGCGAGCAGTTGCGGCTCTTGATTGAGAGTGTCAAGGAAAAGCAGGAGAGCGAGCTGCTCAACAATGCAGACTATGGGCTGCTGAACAACGTAGCTGATTCGCAGAAGCTGAAGACGCGCAAGGGCGCGCCCACACCGGACGATCTGGACGAATTGCTGACCAAGGTCTGGAAGGAGCCATCGCTCTTCCTGGCCCATCCGCGCGCCATTGCCGCATTTGGACGGGAATGCACACGCCGCGGAGTTCCACCACCCACGGTCTCGCTCTTCGGCGCGCCCTTCCTTACCTGGCGCGGCGTTCCGCTCATCCCATCCGACAAACTCGCGGTCAGGAGCAAAGACCAGAAGTCGAAAATCCTTCTGCTCCGCGTTGGCGAGAAGAAGCAAGGTGTGGTTGGCCTGTTCCAGCCAGGGCTTCCCGGCGAACAGAGCCCTGGCCTGTCCGTGCGCTTCATGGGAATCGACCAGCGCGCGCTGGCTTCCTACCTGGTGTCGCTCTACTGCTCGGCGGCCGTGCTTACCGACGATGCAATTGCCCTGCTGGAAGATGTGGACGTAGGACAATACCATGAGTACAAGTGAGCGGACACTTGTAACAATGGCTGCTCCATTAGGCGCCAGTGAAACTGCGGGATCGCCGGTGAGTGGAGGCTTCCCTCCCGGCGTTCTGTCCCCAGCAGAGTTGGCGCGCATGGCTAACGAAATGTTCAATGCGCTTCCGGATTCGGCGCAGCAATCGGCAATAACGGCAGCCCGCGCGGTGTTACCGCACAACTCTGCCTTCTCCGGGAATCCCTACGCGGCCGTTCCCAGTCCCACTGCGCCCGCGGTTCCAGGGGTTTTGGCTGGCGTGGCTGATTTGCAGCCCGGTGCGTTTCTCGCTGCGCCGGACCGAAGCGTGCCGCCAGATGCCCGGACCATCGCATCAACTCCCTCAGTTCCAGAAGGCTCGCGCTCTGGGCATGGCGCGGCAGAGGCTCCGCCCGCCGAACCAGCCTTTGCATTCCTTGCGGATGCGCGCCCTCTTTTCAGTGAATCCGTTACCGAGCCTGCGCCTCTGCACACGCCTGCCCAGGCCTTTGGAAGCAGTGCGCCCAGCGACGAGGGGTTCGCTGCAATTCCCGCTTCGCTCTTCACAGATATTCAGCCTTCGAATCTTGCAGCAACTCCGCAGCCTCCGGCGCCGGCCATTCCTGGCGCTTTTGGCGTTGTTGATTCTTTCGCGGTTCCGGCATTCTCGTTTATTGAAGATGCACGCCCTATTTTCTCTTCTCCTGCCAGCTTGCCCGGACCTGTTCCCGCTGACTTGAAGGCCGGCAACAGTGGCGGCTCCGATAAAAAGATTGCGACCAGCGCCACTCCTTTCGCAGCGCCGCTCGACTTGAACGCGCCGCCGCTTCCTGGCACTGTGGCACACACGCCTGATTTCCGCACGCCGGCCTCACACGACGCCGCAAGCCAGCCCCGGCCCCTCTACCCATTCGATGGAGTGCCTATCGTTGCTCCGGGAACCGGGCAACCTGAGTTGGCCAATGACCTCGGCCTTTCTTCCTACTCGTTCGATGTCGAGGCCATTCGCCGCGACTTTCCCATCCTGCGCGAAACCGTAAACGGCCGTCCGCTTATCTGGCTTGACAACGGAGCAACGACGCAGAAGCCGCAATCGGTCATTGACCGAATCAGCTATTTCTACGAGCACGAAAACTCGAATGTGCATCGCGCCGCGCACGAGTTGGCCGCGCGCGCTACAGACGCTTACGAGTCGGCGCGCGAGAAGACCCGCCGCTTCCTCAATGCCGGTGCCTCGCGCGAAATCGTCTTTGTTCGCGGAGCAACCGAGGCCATCAATCTTGTCGCGCAAAGCTGGGGCCGGCGAAATATTCAGAAGGACGATGAGATCGTCATCAGTTGGCTCGAACATCACGCCAACATCGTGCCATGGCAAATGCTCTGCGCGGAAAAGGGCGCGCGCCTTCGCGTTGCCCCGGTCGATGACTCCGGCCAGGTTCTTCTCGATGAGTACGAAAGGCTGCTTGGCCCAAAGACGCGCCTGGTTTCCATCACACATGTCTCCAATGCCCTTGGCACCGTGGTTCCGGTGAAGGAGATGGTTGAAGCCGCCCACCGCCATGGCGCACGCGTGCTGGTGGATGGAGCGCAAGCCGTCTCCCACATGCGCGTCGATGTGCAGGCCATCAACTGCGATTTTTACGTCTTCTCCGGACACAAGGTCTTTGCGCCCACCGGTATTGGTGTGGTGTATGGAAAGTCCGAGGTGCTGGACAATATGCCGCCCTGGCAGGGTGGCGGCAACATGATTCAGGACGTCACCTTCGAGAAGACTCTCTACCAGCCTCCTCCGCAGCGCTTTGAAGCGGGCACCGGGAACATAGCCGACGCCGTCGGTCTTGGTGCGGCCATTGATTACCTCGATCGCGTTGGCATCGCGAACGTAGCCCGCCACGAACATACGTTGCTGGTGTATGCAACCGAGGCACTTCAGCGCATACCGGGCCTCCGCCTCATTGGCACCGCGAAGGAAAAAGCTGGCGTCCTCTCTTTTGTGATGGATGGTTTCCGCACTGAAGAGATCGGTGACTACCTCAACCGCAAAGGCATCGCCGTGCGCGGCGGCCACCATTGCGCACAGCCCATTCTGCGCCGCTTCGGTGTGGAGAGCACGCTTCGCGCTACGCTGGCGCTCTACAACACCTGCGAAGAGATCGATGCTCTGGTTGCGGCGCTCTGGGATCTGCGCCAGGGCCGCAGTACAGGAATTGCCTGATAGCTCGTTGAACTCAGAAAGAGAGCTGGGCCGGGATCTCGATTGATCCTGGCTCAGCTTATTGGTTCCTCCGCCACAACCGATCGGTCCCTAAGCTCAATCCGACGATCAAATGTCATCCGCGGCCAAAGATTCGATTGACACGATTGACTCGCATCCTTGACTTTGAAGAAGTCCTTTTGTACGCTACAAACTATGTCGAAGACCCATCAGAACACGATGCTTTGTATGGCTTGTTGCAGCGCTTGTACGCGCGGCAGGATGTGTTCTGGCATGGAGAGGCTGGGCCGAATCGACTGAGGCCTTAGTTTAGCTAAAGATACTTTTTTAGCCCACCGCTGGAAGCTCATCCGGCCGGTGGGTTTTCTGTTTTGTGCCCTCAAAACCGACGACCAAACATTTGCTTCGCTCCGGACCCAATGAATCCAATGTTCCGTCCGCATCGGAAATCCTCGTGCCGTGCGGTCGATCCACATGCTTCCACTTCGAGGCTATGGGTCGGAAGATCACCGCGAAAAAACGCAACTCACATTTAGGGAGAAAGCCTTCATGAAGCGCATTGCAAAAAATATTCTGGTAATACTGGTTGCCTCGCTTGTCGTGGTGGATTCGTCATTCGCCACGGACGGATACTTCTTGACCGGCTATGGCGCCAAGCAACAAGGACGCGGCGGAACCGGAGTCGCGTTGCCCGGAGATAGCCTCACCGGGGCAACCAATCCGGCCGGTCTGATCTTTGTCGGGGATCGCTTCGATTTTGGGCTGACGCTGTTCCGCCCGATCCGATCCAGCGCAATCACCGGCAACCAATTGCCTCCTGGATACCCCGACGTAAATGGAAGCTACGATGCAAGCCGCGTCAAGAACTTCGCAATGCCTGAGCTGGGCTGGAGCCATCAGTTACGGCCCAATCTCGCGGCAGGCGTGGCGCTGTATGGCAACGGCGGGCTCAACACCTCCTACACCAAGCCGATCTTCCTGCTTGGAAATACCCGCGGAGGCGTTGACCTTGAGCAGCTCTTTGTCTCTCCCACCCTGGCCTACAAAGTTGGCGCGCACAACTCCTTCGGCGTTGCGGGAAACATCGCGTACCAGAGATTCTCCGCCGAGGGATTGCAGAACTTCGCCAATGCCAACGAGTCCAGCGATCCTTCCAATGTCACCAATACCGGCCACTCCAACGCGTTCGGAGGCGGCGTGCGTGTAGGATGGATCGGAGAACTGAGCCAATGGCTCAACGTGGGAGCGACTTATCAGACCCGTACTTACACCAGCAGATTCTCTCGCTACAGCGGATTGTTTGCCGAAGGTGGAAAATTCGATATTCCCGCGAACTTCGCAGGCGGCGCAGCGGTCAAGTTGGGTTCCAAAGCTACCGTGCAATTCGATGCTGAGCGGATTCTCTACGGGCAGGTGAAGTCGATTGCCAACTCCGACGCGAATCAAGCCCTTCTCGGCACCGCCAACGGTCCGGGCTTCGGATGGCATGACATCACGGTGATCAAGACCGGCCTCGACTGCAATTTGATTCCTGGGTTGACCCTTCGGGCAGGCTACAATCACGCTGGGCTCCCGTTTGACAGCTCTCAGACGTTCTTCAATCTGCTCGCCCCGGCTGTCACCCAGGACCATCTTCATCTTGGCGCAACATGGACCCTCAAGAGCGGAAAAGAAATTAACTTTGCATATGTGCACGCATTCGATAACTCGGTCAACGGAGTGCACTCGATTCCGCCTTCCCCGGGCGGCGGGAACGCCAACCTCAGCATGTATCAGAACTCGATTCAAGTCAGCCTGGGTTGGAAAAAGAGCAAGAAGTAGCGTGCCCAGGAAAGGATGGTCAACCAAATGACGGCCTGGTTATTCAACGAGTGGCCCTGGTATGTTGCGGGTCCCGTCATCGGACTCTTCGTCCCCGCTTTGTTGCTCGTCGGCAACAAGGCGTTCGGTGTCTCGGGAAATCTCAGGCATCTCTGCGCGGCAATCCTTCCAGCCAAGGTGGAGTTCTTCCGCTACGATTGGCGGCGGGTGGGACTATGGAACCTGGTGTTTCTCGCAGGGATTCTTATTGGCGGTTTTCTGACTTTCCACACCGGCGCGGCGAACGACATTGCCATCTCCGCGGAAACCAGGACGACCCTCGCCAGGCTGGGGATTCACGACTTTTCTGGTGTTGCACCGCATGAGTTGTTTACCTGGCACGCTCTCTTGACTGCGAGAGGGTTTGTGTCGGTTGTGGTTGGCGGCTTCCTGGTCGGCTTTGGAACCGCCTACGCAGGGGGCTGTACCTCAGGCCATGCCATCAGCGGCCTGGCAAACTTCGAGTTGCCCTCCCTGATTGCAGTCGTCGGGTTCTTTGCCGGCGGCCTCGCCGCTACCTGGTTCATTCTCCCCTTTGTGATTGGAAGATAATGACAAGGCCATTGCTTACAGAATCAGAGGGCTGTGGTGCGGGCACCGACGACGCGCCAGAGGTCCGGCCGGCCTACCTGGCCGTTTACCTCCTGCTGGGCATTGCCTTTGGAGTCGTGCTGACCCGATCGGAAGTGCTTTCCTGGTTCCGCATCCAGGAGATGTTCCGCTTCCAGTCATTCCGAATGTACGGCATCATCGGCTCTGCCGTCGCAACCGCTGCGGTTTCAACAGCGATTCTCAAAAGGTCGGGACTTAGATCCGCTGCGGGCGAGGCCATCTCCATTCCAAAGAAGGAACTGGGCAGCGGAGTGCGATATGCAGCCGGTGGAACGATCTTTGGGCTAGGATGGGCACTGACAGGGGCTTGCCCTGGGCCGCTCTTTGCGCTCGTCGGCAACGGCGTTTCCGTGATGCTTGCGGCCGTTCTGAGCGCGATTGTTGGAACCTGGATCTACGGATTGTTGCGGCCGAGATTGCCACATTAGTTGGAATCCACATCACGGGATCGACGGGGGGAAGGTGCTGGTCTACACGTCGTGCCATTCTTCGGATTTCGCATTCCGCGTTGGAACGATGGTAGGACGTCGGAAGTTCGCCGAGGCTGAGTGGGCTTTCAACTGGCCGCACTTGAGGCAGCTCTTGAATGCACGGAACATTCAGACCCACGCTCGGCACGACAGAGGTGGAAGTAACGACTTAGCCCTGTTAGAAGCGAGACAAAGGCTCGGGCTGAGCCAGGAGCAACTGGCAAATTCCCTGAATGTGACCGCGCGAACCTTGCAGAATTGGGAGGCCGGTAAGGGGACCAGCCAGATGGCCAAGAGAACAAGAGACCTCCGCGAATTGATCTCGCGGATGGATGATTACGTCGTTGCCCCTACGGAGAAAGAATGGCTATCAACTCCACTCGAGGCATTTGCTCGACGTCCTCCGCGACAGTTGATCACCGAGGGTCGAATTCGAGATCTGGTCATCGAGTTCGACAGAATGAGAGAAGCGTACCCACTCTTTCTCCACCGGCGATATACCCGCGATGAAATTCTCGTGGGATTGGGTCTGGCGAAGCTTGTCGGAGCATTCAATACGCAAACCGGCCGATTTTGGATCGAAGCATTGAATACCGAAGTTTTCTTTGTGACTCTGGACAAATCAGAGAAAACTTTCTCACCATCCACTCGATACGAGGACTTCGCGCTGAGTCCGACCCGAT
>Ga0181535_10000870_pt1 | contig 42119 bp, 45 predicted proteins | sample PEATcosm2014_Bin_44_FD_119774 | JGI IMG/M metagenome (GOLD analysis project Ga0181535, IMG submission 119774) | Peatland microbial communities from MTU Mesocosm Facility, Houghton, MI, USA - PEATcosm2014_Bin17_30_metaG | ecosystem: Environmental > Terrestrial > Soil > Wetlands > Peat | place... | reverse complement strand
GCAGAGGCTCCAATCAATAGAGGAGACCATCAAAATCTCAGGCAGCATTAGGGGTTTCCTCCTTGCACAGAGAAATGCACGCCGGTCATAGCCACGAAAAGCTCCCTAAGGATTCGGTGAAAAAGGATTGATGATTGGGTTTCTCATCTCCAGCGCGAGGCTGCTTGGCAACAGTGCCGTATCCCAGCCGCCGCCAAGCGCCTCGATCAATGCGACGGCGGCAAGAAAGCGATCCTGTCTCACGGCCAGCGCTGATTCCTGGTCGGCGAGCAGCTGTGCCTGGGCCACGACGACGGCGGTGAAGGCGATGGTGCCCGCCTGATATTGATTGAGATAAACATCGACCTCCTGTTGGGCCGCCTTGACCGCATCATCAATGACCTTCTGCTGGCGCGCCAAGAGGCGTATCGCGACGAGCTGGTCCTCCACCTGCTGAAAGGCCGTCAGAACGGTCTGCCGGTAGGTGGCGACGCTTTGCTGATAGGCCGCCACCGCCGCCTCGACTTCCGCTTCGCGCAGGCCGGCATCGAACGCGATTTGCGAGGCGGACCCAGCGACCGACCAGACTTCATTGGCGAGCGAAAGCGCGAGCGCTCCGGTCCCCGTGAAACCGAACAGGCCTGTAAGGCTGATATCCGGGTAATAAAGGGCAATGGTGGCGCCAATGAGGGCATTTTGCTCCTGCATCGTGCGTTCGGCCGCGGCTATGTCCGGCCGCCGCTCAAGCAGCGTTGAAGGCACGCTCACCGGAATATCGGGAAGCCTGAAGCCGAGCGGCGTTGGTTTGATGGTCAGATCCGCCGGCGGCCGGCCCATCAAGGCCGCGATCGCATGTTCGAACTGCGCCCGCATGATGCCGACATTGACCGCCTGCGACTCTGTCGTGAGAACCTGCGCCCGCGCGGTCGCGACGTCGGCGATCGAGGCGGTTCCGGCGTTATATTGATTTTGCGTGATGTCCAAAGTTTTCTTATAGGCCACGACCGTTTGATCGAGGAGTACCTGCAGCGAATCCGCCGCGCGCAAATTGTAATAGGCGGTGGCGAGGAGCGATTGGGTGGAGAGCTTGGCATTGTCGAGAAGGGCGTCCGAGGCCTGGGCACCGGCGATATTGCTCTCCACCATGCGGCGAATTTTGCCCCATACATCGAGGGTCCAGCTGCCATTGGCGGCGAGCGTCGAAAGCACGTTGGTTGACGAAATACCCCCCGTGCCGCCGCCCACCGACGCTCCGGCATGCGAGCCGGTTGATGTGTAATTTATGGAGACTGTTGGAAATAGACCGGCCTGGGTTTCCTTGATGATGGCGAGCGATTGCACATAGGCCGCCGCGGCGGCCGCAACCGTCTGGTTGGAGATTTCAACTTGCGGTTCGAAACCATTGAGCTTTGTGTCCTTGAACACCAGCCACCAGGGGCCGCGATCGATATCATCGAGAGGCGTCGCGCGCTTCCAGCCCTTGAGCTCCTTGTAATACGCCGGGACCGGTGCTGGCGGGCGATCATAATCTGGTCCCACCGTGCAGCCAAAGAGTCCCACACTCAGAACAGCGGCAGAAAAGCCCGCCCAAGCTTTCGATCGGCGCTTGAGCATTGGCCACATTGGATATTGTTGCTCCGGACATCGCGGCTTGAGAGGCAAGATTGCGCTATTGGCGACGTGTGGCCGCTCTTAAATCGTTGATGGTTTATGTCGAAATACCCAGCCAATGCGGCAAGACTAAAGCCAAACCGGGCGATACTAAGGCTCACGATTTCTTGAACCCAGCCGCGATCGCACCAGGAAACGTTGCGCCGCTCGGCACCGTATGATGGATAGAGGGCGGATCCTCACCATTTTGCACGAGCAAGCTTCAATTGGTATGCAGCTTGTCTGTGGGTTGGTTGATGCCGCAAGATTAAATTTAAGAAACTTTTTCCCGGAGCGACGGAATGTTGCCATGGACCGACCGATTTGGGCGTTTCGTCCCGCTTAAAGGCGCCGCCTTTGCCGGTGTCCTCGTGCCTGCGGCTTGGATCGCGATCGAGGCGAGTTCTGGCTGGCTCGGCGAGCGTCCCATCACGGAAGCCATTCATCAGTCTGGACTTTGGGCGGTACGCCTCCTTGCTATGACTTTGGCGGTGACGCCGCTGCGGCTGGCATCGCACTGGTCCAAGCTGATTTCGATTAGGCGCATTCTCGGCGTCTCGGTTTTGGCTTACGCGCTCCTGCATTTCGCGCTCTATATTCTTAATCAGCATTTCGATTTGGCGCATGTCGCGACCGAAATCCTATTGCGGATTTATCTCATTATTGGCTTCGTTGCATTTTGCGGCTTGTGCGTGCTGGGCGCGACTTCGACCGACGGCATGATCGCCCGGCTTGGAACCGAGAGATGGACGCGTCTGCACAAGTTCGTTTATGTGATCACGGTTTTAGCGAGCGTGCATTTCTTCATGCAATCGAAGCTTGATATCACCCAGCCGATCATCATGGCGGGAATTTTCTCGCTTCTGTTCGCTCATCGGATCGCGCGGAGCCGGTATGGTGATCTGTCGCCTTTGCAATTGGCCGGGCTTGCTTTCGCGGTTGCGTTCGCGACCGCCCTTGGCGAAGCCCTCTACTATGCTTTTTCCTATGACGCGCCACTGGTCCAAGTGCTTGCCGCGAACCTCGACTTTTCCTACGCAGTGCGGCCGTGCTGGTTCGTGCTTGGCGCTGGACTTGTGATTTTTTTCGCACGTCTGGCGCGGCCTTGGATGGCAAGGGACAAAGCTTCTTCGGTCCCTAGTCTTCGAAAATCCCGTCTGCGGACCGGAGCAAGGCCGCTGTGAGCCCATGAACAGCCGCCTGGGCACCTTTTCCGAGCCCAAGCCCAAGAGCCTGATCGTTGCGGTTCAAGTCCTTACGCGCACAATCGCATGAATGGGTTTGCCGGTGGTTCACCGTTTTTCTCTGTCATCAAAAAAATCATGCATCTTGTTAAGATCACGCTCTAACCAAAACGGCGCGGGGCGGTAACTTCGCGGGGCGGCCCCGCTTCGCGGGCCCGCGGCAAACTCCCATGTTTGGCGACCATCCGCGCCACGCGCTCGGCCGCCAGCGGGTCCGAAAATCTTTGGCCCTCCATGACGTTGAAAGGGCGATCGGCAGAGAAAAAATTGAAGCTAAGGCTATGCGCGTCACGAGCGACGATCCCCGCTGTGCGGCCGCCAACTTCAATGACATAGGCGTCAGGCATGGTTGTATCCTCAGAACGATTCGTAATGTTTAGTAATTCTATGAACTAACTGTAGTTTAGTCAATCCCAGGCTTTCTGGCAACGGGGCCGTCCTTATGGCCAAATTCGAAAATTGTTCTGGTAAGCTAACGCGAACAGGACGCAAAAACGCCATTTGAAATGACAATATTTGAGCCGCTTTCCGGCCTGCTTCCATCTCGCAACCGCAGCAATTTTAAACGGTTCTGCCGCGCCCTAATCCGGACCGATGATGGATATAAGCATTTGATATGCCACATTACAGCCGACAACAAAGCAATGTGAGGCAAATCGAACCGCCGGCGCCCGTCCGCGGCTTGCGTGGCCATCAGCGCCGCGTCCGTTTTAGCGGTGGTCTTTCGTTGGAAGACAGTCCTAAGCCGAGAAACTTGCAGACCCTTTCAAAGACCGGCGTAGCCCATGCCCTTTTCAGCAAGATGACGTTAATTGGCCCCGGCGGCTCTCTGTATCTATTTGATTTAACTTATAATCCTGTCCATAAAGGCGGCGCCTTCCGGGCTCAAGCACTAGTCGAAAAGGCTTGAAACACTCTCTTCCTTGGCGGTCCGGGCGATTGCCTCGCCGATCAAGGGCGCGATCGAAACGACCCTTATATTGTTGGAAACCCGGATCGCTTCGGTGGCTTGGATAGTGTCTGTCAGCACAAGCTCCTTCAGCCGCGAGGCCGCAATGCGCGCCACTGCGCCACCCGAAAGAACGCCGTGCGTGATATAGGCGTAGACTTCCTGGGCGCCCTCATTCAGCAAGGCATCGGCAGCGTTGCACAATGTGCCTCCAGAATCGACGATATCATCGACGAGAATGCAACTTTTTCCGGCAACGTCGCCGATGATATTCATGACTTCCGAATCGCCCGCGCGTTCGCGCCGCTTATCGACGATGGCAAGCGGTGCGTCGATGCGTTTCGCCAAGGCACGAGCCCGTATCACGCCACCGACGTCGGGAGACACCACCATCACATTATCGAGTTGCAGCCGTTCCTTCATATCTCGGACCAGAACCGGTGCGGCATAGAGATTGTCGGTCGGAATATCGAAAAAGCCCTGAATTTGGCCGGCATGGAGATCCACTGTGAGAACACGATCGGCGCCGGCGCGCGTGATGAGGTTGGCGACGAGCTTGGCTGAAATAGGCGTGCGCGGGCCTGGTTTGCGGTCCTGCCTTGCGTAGCCGTAGTAAGGAATCACAGCGGTGATGCGCCTGGCCGAGGCGCGCCGCAACGCGTCGGTCATGATCAGCACTTCCATCAAATGATCGTTCGCCGGATAGGATGTCGATTGAACGACGAATGCATCCTGACCCCGCACATTTTCCTGAATCTCGACGAAAATCTCCATATCGGCGAAGCGGCGAACCTGGCATTTGGTCAAGGGAATGCCGAGATAGGCCGCGATGGCCTCCGTCAGAGCCCTATTCGAGTTACCCGCTAGAATCTTCATCGCTCTTGCTACCCGTCCGATAGATCGCTTGTGCGGTCGCCGCCAAAGGCGGTCAGCCGATCTTAAAGTGTATTGGTGGAACTGCCATGATCAAGCTTCCCATGGCACCGCGCAATCGGGCCGATCCTCCGTTTGACACGATGGTTTCCGGTGCGCACCTCATGCCGTACCGGTCGCAAAATTCAACCTCTTACACAATTTGCAAAGGGAAGGGATAAGCGCATGCGACAAAACAAAGTGATAGAGTCCATCAACGATCGTTTGCCCGTCTAACTCCTCCAGAAGAGGGAATCACGGCGCCATTCAAACCGCATCACCCAAATGCACTGGCGTTCAACCCGCATTCAGCGCGGCTCCTTGCCCGTTCTGACTCGCTCCCATTCGTGAGCGATGGCCCTTTGCGTCGCCAGGTCATGGTAACCGGGAACGAAGAGCTTTTGCATGACGGCGGCATCAGGGTAAATGGACGGGTTGCCGGAGATGGTTTTGTCGATCAAGGATTTCGGCACGAGGACGCCATTGGCGAGATGGGTAAAATTCGTGTTGCGTGCGGCGATCTCCGGCCGCAAAAGGAAGTCAACGAATGCATAGGCTTCCTCGACGTGCGGGGCATCCTTTGGAATTGCGAGATTGTCGAGCAGGATGGGTGCGCCTTCCTTGGGAATGGCATAATCGATCTTGATCCCGTTTTCCGCCTCGCGGGCGCGGTCGCGCGCGTGGAAACTGTCTCCGGAATAACCGACTGCCAGGCAAATATCGCCATTGGCCAACGCCTCGGCATAGTCAGAGGGAGACGTCCCGAAATTTTTCACGTCGCGCCGGATACCGCTTAAAACATCGGCGGCGCGCTTGAGATCGGTTGGGTGAATCGAAACGGGATCCAGCCTCAAATATTGCAGCACGATTGCGAACAAATCTTCGGGGCGATCCAGGAAATCAACGCCGCAGCCAGAGAATTTCTTTACATTCTCCGGCTTGAACACAATGTTCCAAGAATTGAACAAGGCAGCAGGGAGGGGCGCGGCTGCGGCCGCGAGCGAAGCATTGGATTGTGCCTCACCCGTAAGTTCCTTGGCGATTTCGACATTGTATGCAATGCCCGCCGTAAACCACATATAGTTGACCGCAAATTGGTTGCCTGGATCATGGGTCGCAAGATGCGCCATGACTTCCGGCCAAAGTGTCTTGCTGTTTGGAAGTTTTCTTTTGTCGAGTTTTAGAAAGTGTCCCGCCGCAATTTGCCTTTGCAACACCCGGCCCGAGACAATGACGACGTCAAAACCCGTCTTTCCGGTCTGGAACTGTGCCTCCAATGCCTCGTCTGAATTGTAAGTATCATAGGCGACCTTGATCCCGGTCTCCTTGGTAAAGTCCGCCATGACCTCGGGATCGACGTAGTCGCTCCACCCATAGACGTTGACAATCCTGTCTTGACCGAACGCAGGAAGAAGGATGCCAGGCATCCAAAGCCCGAACGCACAAACGGCAACGCGAAAGACTTTCATTCGAACCATTGTGCCAGGGCGCTGTTGTGAATCAATCCGTCTTGTACGAAGGAAAAAGAACTTGTGCTAGAGCCTGAGTCCAAAAACTTGCTGACCGTTTTCATAGTTCCTGCGCGACAACGAAATTGATCGTCCAGCATCGCTCGCCCGTTACGGCCTACGGAATGGCGGTCCTGATTTCACTTTGCGGCGCATTTTCCTATCCCCCGCTCACGCGGGCGCGCAAATTTTCTTCGATCTTATCAAGGAAACCGGTTGTCGACAGCCACCGCTGATCGGCACCGATCAGAAGTGCAAGATCCTTAGTCATATAGCCGGCCTCAACCGTTGCGACGCAGGTAACTTCGAGCGACTCCGCGAATGCCGTAAGTTCGGCATTGCCGTCGAGTTTCGCGCGATGCGAGAGCCCGCGTGTCCAGGCAAAAATCGAAGCGATAGAATTGGTCGATGTTTCCTTGCCCTTTTGATGTTCCCGGTAATGCCGTGTCACGGTGCCATGCGCGGCCTCGGCTTCGACCGTATTGCCGTCCGGGCTCATGAGCACAGAAGTCATCAGGCCGAGCGATCCAAATCCTTGCGCGACGGTGTCGGATTGGACGTCGCCGTCATAGTTCTTGCAGGCCCAGACATAGCCGCCGGACCATTTGAGCGAAGAGGCGACCATATCGTCGATCAGACGATGCTCATAGGTGATACCGGCCTCAACAAAAGCGGGTTTGAATTCGGTTTCGTAAACGTCCTGGAACAAATCCTTGAAGCGGCCGTCATAGGACTTCAAAATCGTATTCTTCGTTGAGAGATAGACGGGATATTTGCGATTGAGCCCGTAATTCATCGAGGCCCGGGCAAAATCGCGTATCGATTCGTCGAGATTATACATCGACAAAGAAACGCCAGGACCTGGATAATCGTAGACTTTTCGTTCGATGACCGTGCCGTCGTCTCCTTCGAATTTGATGGTGACGCGGCCTTTGCTGGGAACCTTGAAATCGGTTGCGGCATATTGATCGCCGAAAGCATGGCGGCCGATGACAATTGGCCGTGTCCAGCCGGGCACGAGGCGCGGAACGTTCTGGCAAATGATGGGCTCGCGGAAAATCACGCCGCCGAGGATATTGCGGATCGTGCCATTCGGCGATTTCCACATTTGCTTAAGCTTGAATTCCTCCACCCGGGCTTCGTCTGGAGTGATGGTGGCGCATTTGACGCCAACGCCGTGCCTTTTTATGGCATGGGCGGCCTCAACGGTGACCTGATCATTCGTCGCGTCCCGGTTCTCGATCGAAAGGTCATAATATTCGAGCGCGATGTCGAGATAGGGATTAATGAGCTTGTCGCGTATGTAATGCCAAATGATCCGAGTCATTTCGTCGCCATCGAGCTCGACAACCGGATTTTTAACTTTGATCTTTTTCATTGTTGCTGCCTTCGGCTAGAGCATGATCTGCAAGAAAGGTGCGGACTTTTTGGATAAGATCATGTGACCAAACAAAGAGAGTGAGACCATGAGCTTTTCATCTTGAAGCGATCATGGTTGAGCGGGGACTGTTCTGGGCGAAAGGATTTCACTTTGCTAGAGTGGGGTCATGAAAGCTTCAAGGCTCCATTCACAAAGTGTGATCACGGTCTTCATCCTCGTGGAGGCGCTTGAACGCCTAGCGAATTTAATGCCGGTTTTCCCGGCGATGGTCCAAACCCGCTCGATGGTTTATCAATTTGGCTGGCCGGGATGCAGCGATCGGGCCATGGCGGAATCGACGTCGACGACCAGCGATTCGAATATGGGCTTATTCTGCGGCAGAGCGCTGCGATAGGCTGCAATGATGGCTTGTTGAAATTCCGGCGGCCGTTTCAAAAGCTCCCGAATATCGCTTTTGATGAATTCCTGGATGTCCTTGTCCGCAAGCGCGCTTGAGGTTGCCGACCTTGTGAGGCGCCAAGGGGCGAGCTCCGGTGCATTCGGTGCGGTGAAATAGGACATTTCGAGAAGCGTGGCGATACGGCTTTCGGCATCCGGCGCAGCCGACGGAAGCATGGCCAAAAAGAGCCATGCCGCGCCATTGATGGGCGCGAGAGCCAGCGCTTTCTCCGCATTGGCCCTGACTTGTACGAGTTGTTCGGCGTTCTTCCGGTCAGGGCCCGGCGCATTTTCGGTCCACATCGCAAGAGCGCCGGTGAACGCGGCGCTGGTCCAGAGATCCCCCCTGATCACGCCGGTTTCCGCGGCCTGAACCGCGTGGGCTCTATGCGCCAAGGCTGCTTCGGCGCCCCTGCGATCGAACGAGAGGCCAATGGCGTTGGGACTTAGCAGTTGAGGAACCAGCATCCAAACGCCGGAGAGTCCAAGGAGAATGCCAAGGCTCAGGAGAGTCAGGCGCAGCTTCTTGGGTGGCGTCGACAGCATGGAATTCAGCCTTGTAAGGAGATTGGGGAATGTGGGTTTGATGTGAGCTTGATTTGCCAACCGGAATAGCAAAATCGTCCCTGCAGTTTAGAGCATGATCCGGCCCGGCCAAACCGTGCAATTTCTAAATAAATTGAATCTTATCTTGCTCCAATCTCAAACAGGTCAAGCGGCCGGTCGCATAAGCGCCCGTATCAATGTTGATGCGGTTTTTCCGCACGTCCGGCTCCTTGACCGGCGTGTGGCCATGCACGATAATTTTCTCGAACGGTTCTTCGTGTAACAAAAAATCCTCTCTTATCCAAAGCAGATCCGATTCGATTTGGCGCGACAGGGGCGTGCCTGGCCGAACGCCCGCATGCACAAAGAAAAAGTCCCCGCAGGTGAAAGACAGCTTTAGGCTGGCGAGGAAACGAGCATGGCTTTGGGGCATGGCGCTGCTAAGGTCGGCGGCAAGGTCCGCCTGTTCCTCGGGACCCGCATTCACGTTTGGTTTCAGTCCGTAAGATGAGAGCGTCGGTAACGCTCCATATTGCGCCCAAGCGCTCAGAACGCCCGGATTCTCTAGAAATTCCGTAAGATAGATTTCATGGTTGCCCTTGAGACATGCCATGCGATGGTCTTTGGCGCGTCCTATCAACAGTTCCAAAACCGCCGCGGAGTCCTTCCCTCGGTCGATGTAGTCGCCCAGAAATATGTGTAGGGTATCCGCGATGGGGTGGTCTTTGATGTCCTCATCGATCCGCGAAAACAAGTGTTTGAGCAAATCCGCTCTGCCGTGGATGTCGCCGACCGCATAAATTCGCAGCCCATCCGGCACTACCGGCCGTAAAGAAGGTGCATTGGGGCGGCGCAATTTCCACATCTAGAGTTGCGAGTTACCTTAAGCTTCACCAAGGGGTCAAAATCTTGCGCGATGCAACATGGGCTTTGAGATTGCGGTTTCGAGCCTCGCTGTCAATAGGCGCGGATCGCATTCGCGGCCCTTGGCGCCCGCCTTATGAACAGCTTCGCCTTGTATGCATGTCCCGTATATCTGTGGTGTCCTCATACAAGACAAGACCCACGGTACCGCGATCAAGGCGATTGAGTAAAGTCTCGGATCAAACACCCCTAAGTCGTTAGCAAGAGGGCTTTGAACATTGCCAAGGGCGGCCTAGCCTACACGCCCTTAGGGGCCGGAACGAGCTCCGCCAAAACCTGATTCGCATGCGGACAATCGACCAATCAAGCAATCTCGTCGAGGCACGTTTGACGCTCAGATTTTGCGCCGAACCGAAAGACTTCCTACCCAATCCTCCGAGATGCCATGAGTCCCTCCAAATAAGTACACGTAGAACGGAATCACCGATAGCAAGACATTGCAAGCGGCGCAAACCACATACGCATAGGCCTCGAAACACTTTTGTCCGATTGCCAGACAAAATTGGGCAAATACCCGGCAGGCTTGGCGCAAGCCCGACCCCCTATCGTCACGCTTGTCCCGAGGATCCGAGCAAGAGACGGCTATGACAGCACTGGGAAGCAAGCGCGTGCCAGATGAGGGAGAGAACGCGCTCGACAACGCGTCGCTGTTATTCGCGGATGCGGAGCTCCTCGGCAGCGCGCTCGAATATTTTCGCGCGGAGCGTTACGCGGAGGCGGAGGCGGCCTATTCGGAAATCCTAACCCATGAGCCGGATCACTTTGTCTGTCTCCACCACCTGGGATTGATCGCCCATAAGTTCGGCGAGCACGCAATAGCGGCAACGTGGATCGAGAAAGCCCTCGCCGTCAAACCCGATTATGTGGAAGCCCTCTCCAATCTCGGCGCGATCCATCGCGCGCTCGGCAATGCCGCAGCGGCGATAGCCGCGACACGGCAAGCGATTGTCCTCGCACCGGAATTTTCACAAGCCCATTCCAATCTCGGCAATGCCCTTGAGGACGAAGGCCATCTCGACGCGGCGCTCGCGGCGTATCGTGAGGCCGCTTCACTCAACCCAGGCTTTGTCGAAGCTCATACGAATTGCGCAAATGTGCTTCGCAAACTCGGCCGTTCCGAGGAAGCAATCGCGGTCTGCCATGGCATCATCGCGCGTAGGCCCGATGCGGCCGAGCCCTATTTTAGCCTCGGCAATATTTTGAGGGAGCTGAGCCATCCAGCTCAAGCCGCCGAGGCCTTCCGGAGGGCGCTTGCGCTGCGGCCGGATTTCGCCGAAGCCTACACGAATCTCGGCAATGTCCTGCAAGGCATGGAAGCATTCGAGGAGGCTCTAGAGGCCTATCACCAAGCCATTTCCCTGCGCCCCGATCTCGCCGAAGCACACGCCAATAGGGGAGCGGCGCTCGAAGCCCTCGGTCGGCTCAAGGAGGCGATCAAATCCTATGGCGTCGCTGTCAAGCTCAATCCGAAGCTGCTCGCGATACGGGTATGGCTCAATCACAGACGGCGATTCATTTGCGATTGGGATGGAATTGACACCGATGAAAAAGAGCTTCGCGATCTAATGGCCTCGGCGAGTGAACCAGTGCATCCTTTCCCGGTCCTCAGCATGGCGCTAAGCCCGGCCGAACAATTGCACACCGCACGTTCCTTCGCTGCAAGTTTCGCATTCCCTCCCATGGAGCACCGGCGGGAAGAGTACGCGGGTGCGAGAAAACTCAGAATAGGCTATCTGTCGGCCGATTTCTGCCGTCACGCTACGGCGCTTCTCATGGCCGAGCTCTTCGAGCGCCACGACAGGTCTAGCTTTGAAATCGCCGCCTATTCGCATGGGCCTGATGACCGAAGCGAACTCAGTACGCGGCTGCGCGCCGCCTTCGACGAATTCACCGATCTCCGGGCGATGACGGACACCGAGGCTGCGAAGCGTATCAAAGCTGATAAAATCGATATTCTCGTTGAATTGAAAGGCTATACGAAAAGCGCCCGCACCGGGATTGCCGCGCGCCGGCCGGCGCCCGTACAAGTGAGCTTCGTTGGCTTCCCGGGAACGATGGGCGCCCCTTTCATCGACTATGTGATCGCTGATCCTTTCGTGCTGCCGATGGACCAGCAGCGCTTCTATAGCGAGAAAGTCGTCCATCTTCCGGATTGCTATCAGCCTAACGACAGCAAGAGGTTCGTTTCGAACATCACCCCCACGCGCGCCGATTGCGGCCTCCCGGAACAAGGCTTCGTTTTTTGCTCATTCAACAATAGCTACAAGATCACGCCTCAGTTTTTCGACATCTGGATGCGTTTCTTAATGGCAATTCCGGGAAGCGTGCTTTGGCTCTTGGAAGCGAATGATATTGTCAAGGACAATCTTCGCGGCGAAGCTGTTAGGCGAGGTATCGATGCCCAGCGAATCGTTTTCGCGCCGAGGCAGCCCTCGCCGGAGCATCTCGCACGCCACAGGCTTGCAGATCTCTTCCTCGATACCCTGCCCTATAATGCGCATACGACAGCCAGTGATGCCCTATGGGCCGGACTCCCGGTCCTAACCTGCGCTGGGGACACGTTCGCTGGACGTGTCGCTGGCAGTCTGCTGCATTCGGTCGGCCTGCCTGAGCTGGTCACATTTTCACCCGCAGCTTACGAAGCCTTGGGCCTCCGCCTCGCGCGAGAACACGCGCTTTTGCAAGGCTTGCGGCACAAACTTCTCGGCAACCGGCTGAATGCACCTCTCTTCGATATCGCGCGCTACACCCGCCACTACGAGGCCGCACTCACTCAAATGTGGGAGAGATGGGCGAACGGCCAAGAACCGATGGGCTTTGCAGTTCCTCCGTCCCTGACCGCCGGGCCGGCGGCTTCGTCTGCTCCGCCCATCAAGAGGATTATCTACCAAGCATGTCCTCTCTGCGAAGGTAGCGATATACCCGTGATCCTTGGCGCTGATTGTTCTAAGCACCCGATATACCGGGCCGGACTTCCGCCGGTTATGAACTGGCAGGAGTGCCGGAGTTGCGGACATGTCTTCACGGAAGGCTACTTCGATGCAAAAGCTGCATCGCTAGTTTTCTCCATGACGCAGCCCAACCAGACGGTCGGGTATGACATGGAACGTCAGCGCCCGGTTTCGTCAAGAATGGTTGAACGTGTTGCGCGCTATGCCCCTGGCGGAAACTGGCTGGATGTGGGTTTCGGGAACGGATCGCTGCTCTTCACGGCGGAAGAATGGGGCTATGTCCCGGCCGGACTCGATCTCCGCAAAGACAGTGTCCAATTGCTAAAGCAACTTGGCTACGAGGCGCATTGCTTGCCGGTCGAGGAACTCGATTACTGCGATCGTTTCAATGTCATCAGCATGGCCGATGTGCTGGAACATATGCCGTTTCCAAAAGCGGCGCTTACCGCCGCCCACAGGCTATTGCGTCAAGGTGGCGTTCTTTTCCTGTCGATGCCGAACACGGAGAACATGGTTTGGCGTCTGCTGCATGCCAATGGCGTCAATCCCTATTGGGGGGAGATCGAGCATTATCACAATTTTTCCCGAAAGCGACTTTATGCTCTTTTGCAAGAGCACGGGTTCCAGCCGGTCGAATATCACGTCAGCGAACGCTACCGCGTGTGCATGGAGGTGATCGCGGTGAAACAGGGATGAGAATGGTAGGAACTTCGGCAAGAATCGCGCCGGTCGATCAAATTTAAGAGCCGCAGGTTTTGCGTCAGAGCGGACGTCTATTCGATGCATGCTAGTCAGTTCTGTCATTGATTCCGCGGCCATTCACTGGCTCGATGGCGCCGGCCCCAATGACGGAGCGGATTCGTGGCCAGGGACAAGACCGCGGCGGGGGAAGAGGGGCTCGCGGCCGCCCTGACCCGCAAGCACGCTCCTAACTCGGCGAGGAAGTGCATCTTTGACGGGGCGGCGGAGGCAAGGTTGATCGCGCTGGCTTGTTCCAGAGCCCCGGCCGGACGGTCGCGGTGGATGTTACAGAAGCGGGAAGAAAGGCCGTCTAACTGAAGATCGTTGAACGAGCCCGCGACAACACGATCGATGCCCGGGAGGCGGACCACAACAAAAAGCACGCCAACGCCAACTGGCGGTTCACCACCGAGCCGGGCGCCAGGCGCTGACGTTTGTTCAGGCCGCGCCCCAAATGAAACGCCGCCAACACCACGTCGTCCTCACTAAAGCGACACCACGATCTAAATCACCCTCTTTCGTGGTCAGTGCGCAGGGCAGGTATGGCGTCCCCTCAAAACGCGTCGTTCGCAGCCACTTGCAAAAAGGCGCGCACCGCCTTTTTGAGTTGCTTTTCAGTGCCGCCTGCCGCTTGCGGAGGCTCACTCGTGGCCGAGATTGCGGGATTTGGATCGCCACCGGCGGCTTCGACGCTTCCCCAGTCCTCACTTTCCATAAATTGGGCCACGGCCTCCTGGTCGCGGATCAAACCCAGCGCCCCCTGCAGCTTTTCGCAGCAATCGATGAGCTTGTTTAAGCGCTTGCGATCCTTGGCGACAGCTGGAACATCGACAAAGAGTTCCGCCATGTAGCGCAGCTCTTTCGCCTCGATACGGACTTTGTGGCGCGGACCGGGCGCGAGATGGGCGAGCCCGGCACCGGCCCTTATGAATTTCTTAAGACGCTTTTTGAGGCGGCGGTTCACGAAGCCTTGCAGCGGCTCTCCGGCGACGCTGGAAGCCTGCCTTAGCCACTGTCCATCCTCAAGCCATACCGCCAGATCGAGCAGCAAAATCCGGCCGCGTTCGCTGTTCAGGGATTCGACGGCACACTGACGGGCGCGCAGCCGCTCGGCTTCACAATGGCTCGCGAGCTCTCTTGCCCGCGTGTCCGCCGTAGACCATGCGGCCAGTCGCGGCAAGTTCGCCTGGAGGACGTCCAAGTCCCGCGCCGCGCCAAGCAGCCCAGCAAGCCATTTCAGCTCACTGAGAATTTTCCGGTATGTAATGTCGAAGACCATGGGTTTGAATAGCGCCAAGCTGGCACGCAGCCGCCGGAGGGCGACGCGCGCTTGGTGAACCGCCTCTTCATTGTCGAGCTTCTCCACGCCAAGCAAATTCAAATGAAAATCGTGCAGACAAGTCCGGCCTATTTCCTGAAACGCCTGCCCGCATGTCATATCTTTGCGAAGGCGCGGCTTTGATCCTTTCGCCGCGCGGCCCCAGGTGCCCTTGGCGAGAAGATGGCCGCGTTCGGCTTTGCTAATTAGACTTGGATGGAGTGGCGCCTGCGATATAAAGGCGCGGGCAAGATTGTATAAGGCGCGCCGGTTGCCGCTTTTCAATTCGAGTTCGAGTTCGCGCACGCCAAGCTTTTCGCCATTCGCTTCGATCGCGCCCTTGTCGAGGGACGCTTCGATGACCCCTCCGCCCGTCTCGATCAAATAGGACGTGCGTTCGACATTGACTTCGAAGGCAGTCCTCAAGGCGCCGCGGATGGAAGGTTTGGCGGCGAGATGAGAGAGAGGCGTACCCTTGATGAGCTCCAAATTGGGGACAAGCGTGCCGGTTTCCGCTTCCCATTCGCCTGGATGGATGCTGGAAGGCATCATCTGCTTGACGGTCTGAATGTGGCTTTTTCCGTTTGCGCGGACCCGCAGGATGAAGCCGTGCATCCACAGCTCGCAATTCGGCGTATCGAAATAGATTGCGTGAAGCCGTTGCTGGGCCTGCTGCTTCGCGCTGGAAGCCGCCGAAATCAGGGTTTTGATTTTAGTCGAATCTCTTTCCGCGAACAGAAATTTGAGTTCGATCTCGGCTCCCGCCGCCATGCGATCCGCCCATGTTCTTGCTCATATACTATAGGCATACGGCGGAAAAATAGCGCGGGATTTCTTGTCTCACAGGCATGAGGCCTGATGAGCTTAACCAAAAAGACTGTAACTTATTGGAAATGGGCCTCAATCCATCCTGAAGTGCTTCGAGAGCTTGAGCCCTTGTCCTTGGTAATTCGAGACCGCGCTCGCGCCATAAAGGAGGTGCGGCGCCTCGGCCATTTTCTCATAGACGAGGCGGCCGATCACTTGCCCGTCCTCGAGAAAAAACGGAACCTCGTAGCTGCGGACTTCGAGAACCGCGCGGGCGGATGGACGATTGTTTGCCCCGGCGCCAAAGCCGGGATCGAAAAAACCTGCGTAATGCACCCGGAATTCGCCCATTGCCGGGTCGATCGGAACCATTTCTGCGGCCAAATCCGCCGGAATTTGAAGCTTTTCCCGGGAGGCGAGAATATAGAACTCATCGGGGTCGAGGATCAGCCTTTTGTCGCGCCGCGCCCTGACCTCCACCCAATAGTCGGCGATGCTGTAGTCTGTCCGATCCACATCGAGAACATCAGCATGCTTCTGCGCCTTGTAGCCGATGATCCCATCGACGGGTTCGGCGCCAAGGCCAACCCGCAGCACGAGCCCGCCCCGCCGCAGTTCCAAATCGCCATCGACGAGAGGGATTTTCTCATGGCGTTCGCGGAGCTCTTTTTCCTTGAGGCCGAAATCGCTGCCCTCCAGCTGTTGAGAGTTCAGCCTGCGGAAGCGGATTTGATTGAGTTTCGAGCCTCTGCGCACCCGCACGCTGAAGCTGCGCGGCGAGACCTCGGCATAGAGCGGGCCTTCATAGCTGCGCGCCACGCGGTCGAAGACATCCGATTTGTCGGTGATGAGGCGGGTGAAAATATCGAGGCGCCCAGTCGAGCTTTTGGGGTTTGCGATCGCCGAAATGCTGTCGGGCAGATTCAAATGCTCGATCAGCGGGATCACATAAACGCAGCCACGCTCCAGTACGGCGCCCTTACCCTCGAGGTTGATTTCGTCATCGGCGCTTCGCAGGGCGTCGAGGCGCTCGCGGACCGGGAAATCCTTGCCGGGCAGAAAACTCGCACGCACCCGGTACGCCCGTGCGCCCAAGCGAAGATCCAGGCTTGCCGGCTGAAACTGCGCCTCTTCTATCTCCGGGCTCGAAATCATCCCGCGCCGCACCATCAGCTCGATTTTTTCGCGGGGGAGCAAGCCAAACTGCGTGCCGAACTCGTTGGCTCCGAGCAGCGGCGCGCCAGCATCACCGTCATGGTCCGGCCTGGCGAGATGAAAAAGCGATGCGGCGGTCATGGCAGTGTTCGAATGCCTCGCGGGGAGGGGACAGCGCAGCACTCCTAGGACGAAATGAAGCGCCCGTCGTGCCTCTTCTTGCGAAATCCCCGCTGTCCACGGACTTGAGATATGTTACATCGACGGGTAGACAATTCGGAAACAAAAGACTGCGACATGGAGACCGGAATGAGCGCTCGCGGGCAAAAGCCGGATATCAAAACCCTGCATCCGGCGACCCAGCTCGTCCATGGCGGCACCACACGCTCGCAGTTTGGCGAAATCTCCGAAGCCCTATACCTGACCCAGGCCTATGCTTACCCGGACATGGAAACGGCCGAGGCGCGCATGAAAGGCACGGCGCCTGGCTATGTGTATTCCCGCTATTCCAATCCCACCGTCGCCATGTTCGAGGAGCGGATGGCTTTGCTGGAAGGGGCGGAAGCGGCGCGCGCGACGTCGAGCGGCATGGCTGCCGTCACGACGGCGCTCATGGCGCAGCTCAAGGCTGGTGATCATGTGGTCGCGGCGAGAGCCATGTTCGGGGCCTGTCTCTATGTGGTCGAGGATTTGCTGCCGCGCTTTGGCGTTACCTCGACCCTCGTCGATGGCAGCGATCTTGACCAATGGCGGGCGGCGATGCGGCCCGAAACGAAGCTCTTGTTTCTTGAAACGCCGACCAATCCCTGTCTTGAAGTCTATGATATCGCAGCAATCTCAGGCATCGCGCATGAAAATGGCGCGCGTCTTGTGGTCGACAATGTCTTTGCGACGCCGATTTTGCAAAAACCGCTTCAACATGGCGCCGATTGCGTCGTCTATTCGGCGACAAAGCATATCGACGGGCACGGCCGATGTCTCGGCGGTGTTATTCTGGGCAGACGTGAGATCATCGAAAACGAGGTCTATGCTCTTTACAAGCAGACCGGTCCCTGCCTGTCGCCCTTCAATGCCTGGGTTTTCCTGAAATCGCTCGAAACCCTTGCCTTGCGCGTTCACCAGCAGACGCAAAGTGCTGCGCGGATCGCCGAATTCCTAAGCAGCCACCGTCATGTTCTTAAGGTTCGCTACCCAGGCAGGCCGGATCATCCGCAGGCCGATGTGGTCAAGCGGCAAATGTCGGGCGGCGGCACTCTCGTTGCTTTCGAAGTCCACGGCGGCAAGCAAGCCGCCTATGCCGTCGGCAATCGGCTTTCCCTCATTACCATTGCAAATAATCTCGGTGATGCAAAAAGCCTCATCACCCATCCGGCTACGACGACCCATCAAAGGCTGACACCGGAGGCGAGGGCCGCGTTGGGCGTGGGGGAAGGGCTGTTGCGGCTTTCCGTCGGGCTTGAGGACGCGGCGGATCTGATCGCGGATTTGGACGCGGCGCTGGCAAGCCTCGACCGCCAGGATCTCGCCGCCGAGTGACGTGCAACATCTCGGTTTGGTGCCGCGCGGCTTGACGCAGGCCTTCCGCCTTCTTACTTTGCCAAGAGTCAAGCGCGAGTCCCCGCGCCGGAATTTCACGAGAGATGGCCATGTCCACGGTAAAAGTCACGGATGCCAATTTTAAGTCCGAAGTCGTGGGGTCCAGCGGGCCCGTCGTCGTGGATTTCTGGGCCGAATGGTGCGGTCCGTGCAAGATGATCGGTCCTCTGCTTGAAGAAATCGCGACGGAATTGAAGGGTCAGGTTACCATCGCCAAGCTGAATGTCGACGAAAACCCCGGCGTCGCTGGAACCTATGGAATTCGCAGCATACCAACGCTGATGCTGTTCAAGGACGGCAAGCTTGCTTCCAGTAAGATTGGTGCCGCGCCGAAAGGCGAGTTGAAAAGATGGATCACGGAGGCGATCTGACACGCGCCATTCCGGCAGGGTCCTGCCGGAAAGTTCCTGCCGGCAAGGGCCTCGCGCGAGGCCCTTTTGGCTTGAAGAACACCTAAAAATCCTGATCGCTCTTCACGAGCGGGCCGCGCTTCCCTTTATTTTTATCTGGTGGGGCTGTGCCGCGCCGCGCAAATGGCGGCCCATGACCGGTTGATTTTATCGCAAGGATTGTGAGAAGAGCCATCGCTCTGGGTCGCGGCGTTGGCGCATTGGGTTTGGGGCGGACGCATGGGCAAATATGCGGTGAAGGAGATTTTCCTCACCTTGCAGGGCGAGGGCGCCCAGGCGGGGCGCGCCGCCGTATTTTGCCGCTTTTCCGGCTGCAATCTCTGGTCTGGCCAGGAAAAGGATCGGGCCTCTGCCATCTGTGGTTTCTGCGATACGGATTTTATTGGCATGGATGGCCCGGGCGGCGGCAGCTTCACCGATGCTGAGGCGCTTGCCAGTGCGATCGGGCGCGCCTGGGCGGGCGGCAAAACAAACCGGTTCGTGGTATTCACCGGCGGCGAACCATTGTTACAGCTCGATCAAGCGCTGATCGGCGCGGTCCATGCGCGCGGCTTCGAAGCAGCCGTCGAAACCAACGGCACGCTGCCGCCGCCGCCCGGCCTCGACTGGCTTTGCGTCAGCCCCAAGGCCGGCGCGCCGCTCGTTGCGAAAGCCGGGTCCGAACTGAAGCTCGTTTTCCCGCAAGAAGGCTTGCCGCCGGATGATTTGTCAGGCCTCGCCTTCTCACATTTCTGGTTGCAGCCAATGGATGGCCGTGATCTTGCCGCGAATACGGTGGCGGCCATTGCTTATTGTCTCGATCACCCGCGCTGGCGGCTTAGCCTGCAAACCCACAAGTTCATTGGCATCCCATGAAGGCCATGTCGTGAAGATTTCACAGGCCTTCCGTTTCGAGGCGGCGCATGTTTTGCCGAATGTCGCCGAGGAGCACCGCTGCCGCCGGCTGCATGGGCATTCCTATCGGGTGGAATTGCGGCTTGAAGGTCCGGTCGATCCGGTCACCGGCTTTGTCGCCGATTTCCTCGAAATCGAGACCGCGTTCAAACCCTTGCTCGACAGGCTCGACCATTATTATCTTAATGATATCGAGGGGCTCGAAAATCCGACGGCGGAAAATATCGCGATCTGGATCTGGGAGCGGACGAAGGCATCACTGCCGCAACTTGCGAGCGTGGTCGTGTTCGAGACGCAAGACTGTTTCGCCGAATATGACGGACATTGAGTACGGCTGCCTCAGCCGCTCCCTTGCGGAGCCTTTTGTATGATTACAATTTCAAGATTGGTGTTGGTCTTTTCCGCTATAAGTCTCGCTTGTATAAATCTTGTCTCCGCCGCAGTTGCTGATGACCGGGTTCGGTTTCGTTGCGAGGACGGACGCAAATTCACGATCACATTCCTGACGGCGAACGACAATCAATTGGCCCGCTTGGTTTTTGCTGGAAGCCGGCAAACCATCACCCTGAAAAACCAGGTCATGGCGAGCGGCATTTTTTATGCGGGCGATGGTTGGGAATACCACGAATGGCAGGGCAAGAGCACCTTGGTGGAAATGAGTTCCGCCAAGCCGAAAGAGATCGCTTGCTCACGGAATTAAAGTTTATTCACCGTCGCCAACGCCGGCCGCGCGCCCGGCAACGGCCAAATCCTTTTCCTCAAGCCAGAGCGCGTTGATGATCGAAAAGGAGATGGCAAAGCTTACTCCAAGAACCCAAGAAAAGTACCACATGGACTGATTTATCCCCGGTTAGTAAAGGCTTGCGCTGTTGTCCTCGATATAGGCTATCGTCACGCGGCCGCGCAGCACGCGAAAGACGAAAGCCGTGTACGCCAGAACGATCGGCAGCAAGACTACGACCACTGTGAGCATGATGAGCAAAGTCGTCCGGCTTGACGAGGAATCCCAAACGGTGAGGCTTGCATTGGGATCGAGCGAAGACGGCAGCAAAAACGGAAAAGCACTAAGGCCCGCTGTGCCGATCACGCCGAGAAGGGCCGTGGCGCTCGCGATAAACGCGAGCCACCCGCGCCGCCGCGAGGCCAATAACAGCCAAGCGGACAAGGCACCGATGAAAACCAGGGCCGGGGCAAGCAACATCCAAGGGTGTGCCGCAAAGTTCGAGAGCAATAAGCCGCCGCCGCGCTCAACCGTCTTCAACAAAGGGTTTGACGGGCCGTCATGCTGTAGATCGCTGGTGATCCGGTAGCCCTCCACGCCGAACTTCGCGTAGACGCCTCCGGCGATGAACAGAGCAAGCAATATAAGAGCAGCGCTCCGCGCCCAGCCCGCCGCGCGATCAGCCACCGGCTGGTCCGTCTTCAGCGCCAGATAGGTGCCGCCATGCATGATCAGCATCGCACAGCTCACAAGTCCGCAAAGCAGCGCGAAAGGATTGAGAAGGCCGAGAAGATCCCCCTCATAGGTCATGCGCAAGGCGCCGTCGAAGCGGAACGGCACGCCGCGCAACGCATTGCCGACGGCAACGCCAAAAATCAAGGCGGGAACCACGCCGCTAATGAATAAGGCAAAATCCCAGAATGTGCGCCAGACCGGATTTTCGATCTCGGAGCGGAACTTGAAACTCACCGGGCGCAAGATCAATGCGGCGAGGGCGAGGAACATGGCGAGATAAAAGCCGGAGAAAGCAACCGCATAGAGCATTGGCCAGGCGGCGAAGATGGCGCCGGCGCCAAGGATCAGCCAAACCTGATTTCCCTCCCACACCGGGCCTATCGCGTTCAACACGACGCGGCGTTCCTTATCGGTCCGCGCGACGAAGGGCAGCAGTATGGCGGCGCCAAGATCGAAACCATCCATGATCGCAAAACCAATCAGCAAGGTGCCGAGCAAAAGCCACCAAATCAGGCGCAAGATTTCATAGTTCAGCATGATCCGCTCCTTTAGACCATCAGCGCTTCAAGAGACATCGCTCATGGTCTCACAGTGTTTGCTTAGCCGCACGATCGATCCAAATGCCTGCACCGTTCTGCACCCTATTCGGCGCCGCTCGCGGCGGGTAATTCCTTTGTCCGGGGCTGCGTTACGATATGTCCCGGGCCGAGACGAATAGCCTTGATCATGAGATAGATCTCGACAATGAGCAGCGTCGAATAGAAACCGATGAAGCCAAAGAGCGTGACAAGAACATTGTTCGCGGTGATGCTCGACACCGCAAGGAAAGTCGGCAGAACGCCTTCGACCACCCATGGCTGGCGGCCGACTTCCGCGACGATCCAGCCAGACTCGGCGGCGATCCAGGGAAGCGGCAGGGAGAATGCGAGCAGCCACAGCAACCAGCGCGCCTTCAGGAGGCGGCCGGTCGACGTCAGATAGAAGGCGAGGCCGAACAAAAATATAAAATAAAAGCCAAGACCAACCATCAGGCGGAACACCCAAAAGAGCAGCGCGACATTCGGCACGGTGCCCCACGCGGCCTTTGAAATTTCAGCGTCGGTCGCGTTTTCGATGTCGGGACGGATTTGCTTCAGGAGGAGCGCATAGCCGAGTTCGCCGATATATTGATCGAGCTCGGCCCGGGCGTTCGGGTCGTTCCGGTTGGCGCGCAGTTTTTCGAGCGCGGAATAGGCAAGGAGTCCGGATAAAATATGGTCCTCGTTATGTTGGACCAGGTCCGTGATGCCGGGCACCGTCTCGTCGATGGAATGCGTCGTGATGAGGCCAAGCACCCAAGGTATCCGCAACGCATATTCGGTTCGATGCGTGGCTTGGTTGGGCAGCCCGAAAAGCGTGAATGAGGCAGGTGGAGGCTCGGTCTCCCACATCGCTTCGATTGAGGCGATTTTCATCCTTTGCGTGTCGGTGGCCGTATAGCCGCTGGCATCGCCGAGCACGACGACGGACAGCGCGGAGGCGATGCCGAAGCTGACCGCGACCGTGATCGAACGCCGCGCGATCTCGACATGCTTGCCTAGCAGCAGATAAATCGCGCTTATCGAGGCAACGAACATAGCGCCGGTGACATAGCCAGCGCTGACCGTATGGACGAATTTCTCTTGCGCAACGATATTGAAAATGATCTCACCGAAATCGGTGACTTCCATCCGCATCGTGTCCGGATTGAAATGGGCGCCAACGGGATGCAGCATCCAGCCATTGGCAACCAGAATCCAGAGCGCTGATAGATTGGACCCGATCGCGACGAGCCAAGTGACGCCCAGATGCGCCACTTTCGACAGGCGGTCCCAGCCAAAAAAGAACAGCCCGACAAAAGTGGCTTCGAGGAAAAAGGCCATCAAACCCTCGATGGCGAGCGGCGCGCCAAAAATGTCACCGACATAATGGCTGTAATAGGCCCAGTTCATCCCGAATTGGAATTCCATGGTGATGCCGGTGGCGACGCCCATGGCGAAATTGATGCCGAACAGAACGCCCCAGAATTTGGTCGCCTGGCGCCAGACCTCCTTGCCGGTCATGACATAGACGCTTTCCATGATGCCGAGCAGAATGGAAAGGCCGAGCGTCAAGGGCACGAAGAGAAAATGATACATGGCGGTCAGGCCGAATTGCAGCCTGGAAAGCTGCACGACGTCCATGGCGGTGCTCATGGGTAAATGCTCCTTGGCTCTGGGCTCGCCGTCGAGGCTCCGATCAAGCGCTCTTGCATGCTCGCTGCGTCAATCCTCGGCCGTTGCCTCGGGCTGAACACGAAGAGAGCCGCGGCAAGGATGACGATCAGCTTCACCGCCAAGGCAAGAGTGACTTCCGGGATCAGCGGATGGCGTGACATGCCTAGCCTTCTATTGCAATGCGGCAATTAGCAATTGATATGGATCAGCTCATGCTTACGATCACTGACTTATGACAGCGCCGAAGCCTAGCCGGCGTCAACGTGGCAAATATGCAACTTGAAAATTTTGACTTGCTGATCCACAGGCCCATCCGCGCAATCGTGCGGCGGCCAGACGCACCGTTTTAAGCCTGTGGAACAATAAGTCTCTTCTCAATCGTCAATATGACGCTACATCTATGTCAAGCAAGATGTCCGGGAAGCTGGACAATGCCGGAAACCGGCGCGGTCTTAGAAGATTCTCAGGGAGGCAAGCATGGTCGATAAAATTCTAGCCGACATCGCCAATCAGATCGCGATCCGGCCGCATTATGACAATTTCATTGGCGGCAAATGGGTTCCCGCGGTCAAGGGTCAGAGATTCGAGAATATTTCGCCGATCGACGGTCATGTGGTTTGCACGATTGCACGTTCCACCGCGGAAGATGTCGAACTGGCGCTCGACGCCGCGCATGCGGCGCGGGAGGCCTGGGGCCGTGCGTCGCCAGCCGAACGTTCGCTGGTGCTGTTGCGCATCGCCGACAGGATCGAGCAGAAGCTCGATCTCCTCGCCTTGGTCGAGACGATCGACAATGGCAAGCCCATTCGTGAAACCAAGGCGGCCGATCTGCCGCTGGCGGTCGATCATTTCCGCTATTTCGCAGGTTGCATAAGGGCGCAAGAGGGAAGCATCGGCGAAATCGACCACGATACGGTCGCTTATCATTTTCATGAGCCGCTGGGCGTGGTGGCTCAGATCATCCCGTGGAATTTCCCACTTTTGATGGCGGTGTGGAAACTCGCGCCGGCGCTCGCCGCCGGCAATTGCGTCGTTTTAAAGCCGGCCGAGCAGACACCCATGAGCATCATGGTCCTCATGGACGTGATCGGCGATCTGCTGCCGCCTGGCGTCGTCAATGTGATCAACGGCTTTGGCGTCGAGGCAGGCAAGCCGCTCGCCCAGAGCAAGCGGATCGCCAAGGTCGCCTTCACCGGCGAGACAACGACGGGCCGGCTCATCATGCAATATGCGTCGGAGAACATTATTCCGGTGACCTTGGAGCTTGGCGGCAAATCGCCCAACATCTTCTTCGAGGATGTCGCCGCCAAGGACGATGATTTCCTCGACAAGGCGCTCGAAGGCTTTGCGATGTTTGCCTTCAACCAGGGCGAGGTCTGCACCTGCCCGTCGCGCGCGCTGGTTCATGAAAAAATCTACGATCGCTTCATCGAGCGGGCACTCACCAGGGTCAAGGCGATGCGCCAAGGCAATCCGCTCGACCCAGAGACCCAAGTCGGCGCGCAAGCCTCGAACGACCAGCTTGAAAAAATCCTCTCCTATATCGACATCGGCCGCCAGGAGGGCGCCAAGGTTCTGACCGGCGGCGCCCGTGCTGTCGTGGGGCCGGAATTCGCGGGCGGATTTTATGTCCAGCCGACAATTCTCGAAGGTCACAACAAAATGCGCATCTTCCAAGAGGAAATTTTCGGCCCCGTTCTTTCGGTGACGAAATTCAAGGACGATGAAGAGGCGCTCGCCATCGCCAATGATACGCTCTATGGGCTCGGCGCCGGACTCTGGACTCGTGACGGCACCCGCGCCTACCGGTTTGGCCGCGCGCTGCAAGCGGGGCGGGTATGGACGAATTGCTACCATCTCTATCCGGCACACGCGGCCTTTGGCGGCTATAAGCAGTCGGGGATTGGCCGCGAGAATCACAAAATGATGCTCGACCATTATCAGAAGACCAAGAACATGCTTGTCAGCTACAGCCCGAAAGCGCTTGGCTTCTTCTGAGCTACGGAGTTTGGAGATGGTGGAACGTGTCGTCGCGACCAAGCAGGCGGAGGACCTCATCGCGCGGCTGAAGGAGACACATGGTTCCCTGCTGTTTCACCAATCGGGCGGCTGTTGCGACGGCAGCTCACCCATGTGTTTCCCAAGGGCCGAGTTTCGCACCGGGCAAAGCGACGTCCTTTTGGGGGAGATCGCCGGTTGTCCCTTTTATATCGGCGCCGCTCAATTCGAATATTGGGCGCACACGCAATTGATCATCGATGTCGTTCCTGGGCGGGGCGGGGGCTTTTCCGCCGAGGCACCCGAAGGCGTGCGCTTTTTGACACGCAGCCGGGTATTCAGCGAGGCTGAATTGGCTTCGTTGAGCTAGCGTGTGATTTGCTGGGTGGCTGATATTTCAGCCATCAGTTTTGTCCGGAACTGGCCTTCAATCGTACCAAAATGTTTCACGTGAAACAATTTGGTACGATTGGGGCCGAAAATCTTACAAGTCCGTGGACAGCGATCGCTATGAGAGATGTGGGATGGCGCGGAAACTCTGTCCTGTTGGCCATCGGCGGTTCGCATGCCCGATGCGGCGGCCATAATATCGGCCTATTTTTTCCGGCCGCAGCGAAAGTGGAAGCGGGGATTTAACGCCTATCGCGAATCGCGCTTGGCCTGCATGTTCTTATTGTGCTGGCTGATCGCGCCGAGCTTCGCCGGTTTGCGTAGCGAATAGCTTGGCGCCACCTTAGGGTTGAGGCCTTCCCTTGCCGTGCGCCCTGGCGAAGGCCGCGAGGCATTTGCGCCGGCTGCCTGGCGAAGCTCGAGCGCGCGCTTTGCGCTATCGATCAAATCCCGCTTGGCGGCTTTGGCTTCGCGGCGCGAGACCTCCTTGTTCAGCCGTCGCAGGGCCGCGGCGAGGAGATCCCGCTTTTCCCTTGTGCCCGTGTCGTCGGCGGCTGGACGCGCTCCCCTCGGAGCTGCCTTGCCGCGCAACTCCCGGCGTTGGCGCGCGGCGATCGTCTGCGCCCGGTCGCGCCGCTCGCGCACGAGTTTGCGCAGCTCCGCCAAATCCTGGTCCGGCAAAAGCCCCAATGCCGGATGATGGGATTTTTCTACGAGGGTCACTTCATCCGCGCTGAGCAATTGCCGTTCATGCTTGAGACTGCGCGCCATGGAAAAGTCCTCCTCCCGCACCATTCCATATTTCATGGAAAAACGAAACAGCTTCTTGATTTAACGCGGTTCCACAACTTAAGTTCAAAGTCTCATTTCTAGCGAACACGCGCACCGCGGCCAGTGTCAAGGATCCCCGGCGCTTTGCAAGGACATTGAGATTGGGGGACGTGCCGATGCTCTTTAATCCAGAAATACGTCGGTTTCGTCGCGTGCTATAGAACAAACTTAGCGGTCGAGCTCCCGGCAAAAGTCTTAAATTTTACTGCAAATCCATCGCACGGCGGCTAGCCACATCCTTTGACCTTGGCGAACAACTCTGGAGACATAGGTGATGGCGAAACCGACACAGGCCGATGCCGAAGCGGCCGTCAAGGTACTCATCGAATGGGCCGGCGACGATCCGGGCCGCGAAGGGCTGATCGATACGCCGGCGCGGGTCGTACGGTCTTTCCGCGAGCTGTTCGCGGGCTACGCCGCCGATCCCCGGAACTATCTCAAGCGCACCTTCGAGGAAGTCGGCGGTTACGACGAGTTGGTGGTGCTAAAAGACATTCGCGTGGTCAGCTTTTGCGAACATCACATGCTGCCCGTGATCGGCCGCGCGCATGTCGGTTATCTGCCGGCAAAACGCGTCGTCGGTATCTCCAAGCTGGCGCGGGTCGTGCAAGGCTTTGCCCGCCGTCTGCAGATTCAAGAGAAACTCACCGCCGAGATCGCCGAAGCTGTTCAGGACATTCTCGAACCGCAAGGCGTCGGCGTGGTGATCGAGGCCGAACATAGCTGCATGACATTACGGGGCGTCAACACGCTCGGCGCCACGCTGACAACCAGCCGCCTGCTCGGCGTCATCCGCGATGACCCCCGCACGCGTGAGGAGTTCCTTGGCATGGTACGGCGCGCTTAGGCTAAGGGTTGCCGGCAGTTAGTTGCCGGACGGCCAACCGGTTCCCGTTTTGCTGAATATGCTTTAGAATGCCCCGCTTCCGCGTATGTGGCGGCGCCTTGAACCGGTAAGTGTGCCGACACTCGCAAACCGGTGGACGAGATAATCACCCGTTTGTCCGATGCGCTCAGGCTGGCAAGCTGCGAGAATGTGCGAAAAGACACCAACGAAACACGTACGTGCCTGCTAGGCTTGTTGACATTGACAATTATATTGAATTATATCATTCATAATTCATAATTCATAATTCGTCAGTATTTATAATGCCAATGTTGCGGCACCCAGGGGAGCCGCTCATGACGCAAGAAAGGCCTGATGATGATGATGGGACTCGATGTTAAGATCCTTCCTAAGGGAATTATCGAAACTCTTCGCGAGCGGGTCGCTGAGCTTGAAGAACTCGAAGCGGCGGGTGCGGCAACAGCAGACACATGCGAGAACCTTGTTGATCTCCAGGAACTGCTGGAGAAGCTTGACGATAAATTGGCGCAGCATGCCGTCAGGACATCGCATTAGGGAATGTCCCAAGCGAAATCCTCGAGCAACATTTTCGGGACATGCTCTTAAGGGATTTTACCGGCTTTGGGTTGCATGAGAATTCATGCGTCATCCCAAACGCATGGATGATAAATCGCGGCGCCGAGCGTCATTACGAGAAGCATAGAAACAATCCGCAAGCGGCGGGCGCCCTTGCCTCAAGTTTCGCGCGTTCGCGCTTCCACGCCTCTATCAGTGTATCGGCAGCGCCACGTTAACAGCCAGTGGCCGATTGGATACTTTCCACCAAACCGGCGTCGTTACTTGCTAAGTTCGATGCCGCGCTTCGCTCTCATTTCGTCGATGACGAGACCGATCGCTTCGATCACCCTTTTGTCGGGATGCGCCTTGCAGTAGACGATCGTTTCATGCTCGGCCTCCTTGGAGCGCGTGACATTGATGTAATGCTTCTTCGCCAATCCATTGTACCAGCCGCTGTACCATGTCGTCAGCAAATCCGCATCTTCCTGGTAAGTCCCGGCGAGTTGCGCACAGGTCAAAGCCTGGACATCGATATATCCCTCTTTGTCCGCATAGTCCTTCAAGGGTGTTTGGGCATTCGCACCGGTGACAAGGCAAGCCGTGATGGCTGCGATCGCGAACAAGCGCCGTCGCATGGGTCGTTCTCCCTGTTTGGATTTGAAGCGGGATCGAATTTCGTTTTGACGCCCACACATGCTTCACATGGAGATAGGTCCCCACGCCAGCACGGCTTTGTATACCATGATGGATGCGAAGTCACTTCCGGATATCGATAACGCTCCGCATAACATTGCTGATGCAGCCGCAGGCAATGCGCGAGCAACATTGCACGGACGGTAAAAATGCTTTAGAGCGCGACCGGTCACATGAACTGAATTGATTGATAAGGACGCAGCTCATCATTAAAGAGCTGGAGCCTGTCTCAATCGAGAAGCTGGGCCATGTTCAGGACGCGATTGAGCGCCGGTGCGAGATACAGATTGGCGGGAATCGTCCCTTGCGCACTGCACCACTTCTGATCGCGGGCGTTTTGTCCATCGCGGCGGCTCTCGTCGCGGCTGTCTATTTCTGGTCGCCGCACGCAAATCTGCGTGTGACCACCGGCCCGCCTGGCAGCACCGCCTATCGTTTCATCACGGCTTTCGCCTCGGTCACCGAGGCAACCCATCCGCGTGTCCGCATTAAACTCGTAGAAGTTCCTGATTTGGAGGCGAGCGCCAAGGCGATCGAGGACCATACCACCGATCTCGGCATCGTACGTAGCGATGCCGTGATCCCCAGCAACGGCGAGACCATCGCTATTCTGCGCCGGGATGTCGTCGCTTTCATTGTGCCGGCCAAATCATCGATCGACAAGATCCCAAACCTCGCCGGCAAGACCATCGGCATCCCGCAAGGACCCCTGCAAAAATACAATGAGCAGACCCTCGATTCGATCTTGAGCTATTACAATATTCCGGCGAATTCGGTGAAACGGGTCTTTTTGCCGCTCACCGGCATCGGGGCGGCGGTTCGTGACAAGCAGGTTGCGGCGGTTCTCGCCGTCGGCCCGATGGGGCCGGGCGAGGCTGTCGACGTTGTCTCAGCCATCAAGCTCGCGACCAAGGGTTCCCCGAGCATCCTTGCCATCGACGAGGCGGATGCGATCAATAAGCGGGTTCCCGGCCTCGAGTCGATCGATGTGCCTGCCGGAGCCTTCCGGGGGCGGCCGCCCATTCCTGACGATACGGTGACGACGCTTGCCATCACATACCGCTTTGTTGCGCCAAATACCATGCTTGACGCCGTGGCGGGAGCGATTGCGCGATCCATTTTCAAGACCAAAGCCCAGCTGGTGGCCAAAACGCCGCTCGCCAGTCAGATTGAAGCGCCTGACCCCGATGACAAGAACCCTGTCTTGCCGGTTCATCCGGGTGTCGCGTCCTATCTCAACAGCGGCGAACAGAGCTTCTTCGATGAGTTCCAGCAATATTTCTATCTGGGCGGAATGGTCTTGAGTATGGCCGGTTCTGCCGTGGCACTTCTCATCGGACGCTTCAACCGCAAGAAATCCGAAAGCGATTTGCGGCAGATCGACCGGTTGATCGCGCTCGCCGACAAGGCGCTTGCCGCGCAAGCATCCGAACTCAAGGCTTTGGAAGAGGAGCTGAACGGAATTATTGCGTGGTTCGTCAAAGGACAAGCCAGCGGAACCGCTGACTCGGCCGCATTTTCCATCGCCATCACCCATGCCCAGCACGCCATCGAGAAGCAACGTGAGACACTCCGGCAAGGGCAGGCATCCCCCCTGCCTCAACACGCCTCGTGAACAGGGTTTGCCTCTAATTTGCAGGAGCCCGCATTGCTTGCGGCTTGCCCCGGATTACGTGCATAGCGGCACATGTCCGGCCAATGTGCAGCAGCGCTGCATTAGGGATCGTCGTCCAGGATAAGGCTTGGCACCGGCCGCTGGTTGACAATATGCTCGCGCAGGATGAGCAGAAGATTGTCGGCGGAAAGATGATGGTACCAGACTCCCTCTGGCTGCACATAGGCCAAAGGTTCTCCGGTGCATTTGCCAAGGCAGGAGCGGCGAACGCAAGCGGCTTCGCCAACCATGTCGTCGTCGTTTATGGCAATCAGAAGCTTCATTCGGAGCTCGTCCAAAATGCGCGTCGCGGCGCCACCCCCGTTGCAGCATGCCCCTGTGCAGATCAAGAGCCGGCGCGGCGCGGCGGGACGATCAAAAAATCCGTGACGGACATGGGCGCGGCCAGAGTGTTTTAACGTCATGATTGAGCATGAATGCTCAATCATGATGCCGACACGCCAAGAGCCGCCAGGCTCGGTATTCTTGAGGGCCGCCGCCGCAAAGGGATGTTACGAATTCTCAAAGATCATGTCCAGACCCGCACGAACGGGAATGGCTAAATCTAGATGCTTGCAGGAGAATGCCATAAACAACAGGGAGGGTGTCATGACCGGCCTAGGGATAATTATTGCGATCGTCCTCCTGGTGCTCATTTGGAGAATGAATCGATCAGGTTAGGGCGCCCATCTCACTCTCGACAATCGGGGGAACCCTATCGCTATTTAGGACGAACGTCCGATGTCGCGGCAGGAGATCCATGGTATTTGTTTAGTCCATCCAAAAAGGGATCGACGAGAACCTGCGCTAACGGGCGAAGTGAGGCCTATTGTCCCGGCCGTGCCCGTGAATGTTAAAGGGAGCATATATGACATAGTATATCGATTATAAGAGGTCTGAAGAGCATTTTAAATGTCACGGCGGTGTGATGTCTTGCGCTTATATCATTATAGTTACGGGGGATCGGAATGGCTATTCTCGTGTTTTTAGGCGTCATGTTCGGGATTATACTTGGACAATTCTTAAATTACTTTGGTATCGAACTTGTTAGCATGCATTCCGTCATTCTTATACTGGTCAATTCCTGGTATCTTGAGAGCGAATCTATCGATGCACTTGTTCGTATCGTCGTTTTTATTGTAAGCATCCGAACCGGGTACTTCCTAGGATTGGTTGCAGAAAGTATCCGCAGCGCGGCTGAGCGTTCCAAGGCCCACCGCCTCGGCAGCCAGGACGAGACCCGTCCGAAGGGACTGAGCCCACCCAGAGCGGGAAACACGCTGCATAAGTTTACGCACGCCCGCGGATTAAGGCGAAGCGGCAGAGGCACTGCTAGCAAAGCCAGCATCGTAAGTGCGATCTGATACATTCCACGACTGGGCATCGGGCTATATAAATCGACCCGCTTTAGGTTCGGACGTGGCGGGCAGCGGCAATATCGTGCTTTACATTTGAATATCCCTGGAAACACGGTCATGGATGTATTGGTCACGATGGCCCGATGATGACAGTTTGAAGGTTTGCCATGCCGCCGCGGATGAACACCCACATCACAGGAAGCCTGGCCGTGCTGCTCGCCAGCGGCGCTCTTTCGGCGGTGCCAGCCATGGCCCATGATGTTGGCACGGCCGCGGCGGTTAATCCGCTTTCGCAAAGCACGCCGCCCGGTAGGGAAGCCCGTATTTTACGTGTTGGCGCGCGGATCGTGCACGAGGAACGCATTCTGACGGCTGCCGAGGGGACGGTTCAACTTCTGTTCGTTGACAAAACCACCCTCAACATCGGTCCGAACAGCAGCCTGGTGATCGATAGTTTCGTGTATGACCCTTCCGCTGGCACGGGTCACATGGTGACTTCGCTCACCAAAGGCGTGCTGCGTTTTGTTGGCGGACAACTCAGCCACCAGGGTGCGGCTACCGTCAGCACCCCTGTTGCCGCGATCGGAATTCGCGGAGGGATCGCGACCATCTCGCATGGTCGAGGTGGAACCCGGATTATTAACCATTTTGGCCAGCTCAGCATCACCAACGGCTGCGGCACCACATTGATTAGGCGCACGGGATTTGCCATCACGGTGGCGGATTGGAACAGCTGCCCTACAGAGCCGCAGCGTGCTACCCAGACAGAGATCAATACATATCTAAGGGTTTTGACGAGCAAGCCAGGGCAGAAAGGAGGGGCGCCAGCTGTCCCCACGGATGGCCTCGTGGGCCGATACGGGATCGGGCGGCTTAACGGAGGCGTTGGACCGAATAGCCAGCCAGTCCAACAGCAGACCACCACCGTCGAAAATGCCACCACCGATATTGTCATACAAGCGACGCAAAAGGCGACGGCGCCTGTACGCCGGGTGACCTCTCCTCCGCCGCCGCCACCACCGCCAAATAACCGCAGGTAGCATTAGGGAGCGTTTTTCGAATATCATTCTTCCTGATCGATTGATTTGAGGGAATGGCGGGGCGCCAAATCTTTGGCGCTGTACACGAGGCGAGGCGAGCAATTGGCTGACTGCGGTACGGGCACGAAGTCTACCGCTTGTGGTCCCTGCGGCTGCTCAAAGATTTCACAATTACGCCGCGGAGCGGGTTGAGCTCCATCTAGCGCTGGCAAGCAAGGGGATAACCCTCGGCCCGCGTGAGGCTTGTGCCGGCGCGCATGTCTCACTTCCGGAATCCTCTCCGGCCGGTAACGCCCAACCAAATGACCACGTGTTTACAGAGCAGGGCCTGGCGCAGACGGCTGGGTATGCGTCTTGCAAAGAGACGCATTCTCACTCCTATACTGAGAGGATGGTATGGAAGACGACATTCTACGTCCGGTCAGCGTGGCGAAGAAGACCACCGAGGCCCATAATATGGTCTCGTTTGAATTGGTCGATCCGAACGGAGCGGCGCTTCCCGCATTCTCCGCGGGGTCTCATATTGACGTGACGATTCCCGGCGGGTTGGTGCGCCAATACTCTTTGTGCAACAGTTCGTCCGAACGCAATCGTTATGTCATTGGGGTATGGAACGACGCCAACAGCCGGGGTGGGTCCAAGGCGCTGCATGGGCAGGTGAATGCGGGCGACACTTTGCAAGTCGGCTTGCCGCGGAACCGCTTCCGTGTTCCCCGCAGTACGAAGCGGGCCATTTTGCTGGCCCGTGGCATCGGCGTGACGCCGATTTTGAGCATCGCCGACTATTTGAAATCCCAAAATATTCCCTTCGAGCTCCATTATGTCTTCGCCATGATGTCGCCTGGATTATTTAACGGGATGATCAAGGACTCGAACTTCGCCGAAAACACAAAGCTTTATTATGAGTCGAGCGAACTCAATCAATTGCTGAACCCAGCGGCTCTTCTCCAGGATCAGCCAGACGATATGCAGCTCTTCATCTGCGGGGCTGATTGGTGGCAAGATCCGATCATCAACACTGCCAAGCAGAAGGGCTTTGCCGAAGAACGCATCCATGTCGAACGTTTCACTGTCAAGGTGCCCGCAGCCATCCTCGACAAAGTCTTTGACGTGAAAATCGCTAGTACCGGGAATGTTTATAAAATCCCGGGCGATAAGACCGTCACCGCATTCCTGGAAGAAAAAGGCGTGAAGATTCCGACATCTTGCGAACAGGGCATGTGCGGGACTTGTAAGATAAAAGTCTTAGAAGGTGAAATCGATCACCGCGATAAACGTCTCAGTCCGCAACAGAAGGAAGAGGGTTTCTTTATCGCGTGCGTTTCTCGCGCCAGAAGTGATCTGCTGGTTTTGGATTTGTAACGCGTCATCGATTTGTAGGGAGCCCGCGAATTCTACGCTATTGCGTTAGAGGTAATCCCCACGGAGATCGGAGACCTGCATGTGTGTACAGGGGAGGCCGGACTGCCACCGCCAGAACTCATTTACTCCGAAGACGGGCAGGTGATTTGCTTCACGATCGCGTCGGCGAAGGCTTTGATGCCCGTATTGGTGCGCAAGGAGAGCCTTTTTGCGTCGGTGGTCCAGCTTTTATAAATAACGATGCCTCGGTTTATGTCGACCACCGTGTACTTTTCCCTGCTGCTCGCCACATAGCATTTACCTGGCAGGATATCGCTTACGTCCATAGGCATAGTCAGGCTCCTTCTCAATTCGGCTACGTCCGTCACGAGCCGTCCATCGAGACCGAAACGGATGGATTGTTCGCACCTCATATTTGAGACGTGGGGCATTGAAGATGTGAGCAATCCCATGCCGTCTTTGCCTCTCATTGGCGGCAAAGGAGATAGAGGAAGGGTGCAAGGGGCCCCACGATATACGGGCGCGGCCCGGCCCATGTTGGCGCGATTTGGCTTGATTCCGGCGACGAACGAAAACACGATAAACGAAGGAGGAATGGATATGGCGGCCGATTACAAAGTAACGGTTGAAGAATTGCCGGACGGCAAATGGGCCTGTTTTCTCCACTTGGCCGGACATGACCAGCCATTCGACCTCGGCAAGCAATTCAAAAGTGAGGAACGCGCCGAACTTTGGCTCAATGTTTCAGAGGCCACCACGGCGATCGACTTGGTGCTCGCGAAATGCCGGGTGAAATAGCGTTGACGCACGTGGCTAGATTGTCCCAATGCATGAATCAAGTGCGCCTTTGCTACCGGGAGCAACGAAGGGCTGTGCAGCCCGTGGCCGGTTCTCAGAGAACACGTGCATTGGCCATGGCGGCGGCGGCGAAGGTCAGCAAACAAAAAACCGCGATCTTCTTGAGATTTTTCATCGTCCGTCCCCTTTGTCTGGTTCCCGTCCGCGCTTTCGCTGGCCGCCATGTTTGTGTAGTCCGGGACGGATGAAGCTTCTGTGCGAATGCGCACATTTGGATAAGAGAAGCGGGTGCTAGAGAGTGCGCAGCCTGACCTCGGGTGGCCTTAAACTTGGCACGGGCGGGATCGAGAACTTCGCGCGCCCGTCCAGCTGCCCGCAAATGGCTAGAGGATTGTTGCCACACCGAAAGGTTTGTCGGACGCAAAGACAGCCTGTCAGGCGAATGGGTGCCTTGGGTCGAGGGGGATGCATAGTCATTCACTGCGCTCGCTGCCGCCTATGCCGAATAGCAAGGAACCATCAAGTCGCCGGTTGCGCTCGAACCCCTGATTGTCATTTCTCGCTACGAAGGCACGCGGCGCGCGCGGGCGATTCGTCCGGGAGACTGGCTTACGGCGTAGATCCTCGGCGTCTCATCAATGGGTCCGCCGGTTTATTCAGGAAGTGGTCCGGGGAATACCGCGCCATTTTACACGGTTGGCCCGAGCAATCCCAAGCCAAATAGTCCCGAGCTCGGCATTGGCGCGACAAATAGCGGTGGCCCTGGCTACATGGTGCCTTTACCGGATAATCAGCCCAACGATGGTGGCGCGACAATCCCGTTTAATCAAGCCTGGCTCTACTATGCGGCGGACATCGGCCGGCTTTGGCAATGGATCGTTCCGCAGGGCTGGGTAGATGTTGGGACCGGCGTCGCGGTGAATTGACAGGCCGCGCCGTACCGAAGCGCACCGGACGTGCGCCGGCGGGTGCAGGTGTGCGCGCCTTCCAAAGCGGTCGTATGAGCAATTTTGCTCAGATCTTCGCTCATTAGTCTGCTACGCGTCCGCCATGGCGATCGTAATGGAAGCGGCGTATTCGTTCATTGTGCCTGCGATGCCGTCGATAATCGTTCTCGCGGCAACGGCTGTGCTCCTTTTTCACCGCCGCTGACAATCAAAAGCAATGATCGCGCCGGGAACCAACTAAACGTTCGCTTTCACAGGGCTGCGGATTGGCAGCATATGTAGCGAAGGAAGCCCAACATGGATACCACCACCCTTCTTGTTATCATAGTTCTCGTTCTACTGTTTGGCGGCGGCTGGTATGGCCGTGGGCGCTGGTACTGATCTCGAGGGATAGCGCCCAAGCCCGCCGCGCCTGTTTCCTCACGTCTATTGATTGGCGGCGCGACTGACTAAGGCGCCGCCTTTTATTATCGATCACCCCCTGACCGCGCCCGCTGGGAAGTCCCCCTGGTATCCATCCATGCCACGACTGCGTCCAAGATTCGGCCAGCCCGGCGGCGGCGCGCCGCGCTGAAATTGTCCAGCTTGCTGCCGCTGCCGCGCCAGACATGACCATAAGCCCGGCGCCGATGATTTTCATTTTGTGCCGTCCTTCCCGTCGAGCGACACAGCGAAGTCATCGCCTTCAATCTGTATGGATGTGCCACCGCAACGAAGCAGCACGGAAAGCTGGCCTTGGGCCGACGTAAGCTTGTTTGCCAAATTCGTCTCTTGAATTTGTACCCGTAAGTTTGTACAACGTACCTATCAATAGCGATAAAATTAAAATATGTTAATATGTATTTGGACATTGTACAAATGACGCCGGTTCAGATGAAAATGGCCCGTGCCGCGCTTGGCTGGGGTGTGCGCGAGCTGGCTGAAAAGGCTGGTGTAACGGCCAACACAGTGACGCGGATCGAGAACGGATCGGACGCCAAGCAATCGACAATCGCGGCTCTTCGCACCGCGCTCGAATCTGCCGGCATCGAGTTCATTGCGGAGAATGGTGGAGGGCCCGGCGTGCGGCTCAAAAAGACCGCGACGGGAGCCGAGGAAATCTCGCGTCAAATCTATACGCTCAAAGACACGATTTCTTCTATACCGGCGCCAACGGAGCCCAGCCCGGAAGCCGCCATGAACACGATGAGGAAAGCTGTTGCCGAGAGCGATCTGACGAAGCTCAAAATCGCGCGCAAACGGATCAAGGAGAAGGGAGTCTCGAAATGAGCGAGCCGAAACGTTCCCTGGGGACTCATGAAAAAGGGCTGGCGGCTCTGTGGGCCTTGCTCATTGGCATCATTACCTTTAGTGCCGTGCGCACCCGCGTCACAGAATGGCTAAAGCAAAGGAAGTGAACAAGGGCGACGGTGATGGCCCGGCTCTTTGGTGCCAACATAGAAATGATGGCCGGAAAGTCTGATAGCGTTGAGAGAACTCGGGGGAAACCTGCATCCAAAATTGGGTATATTTCGACCGGCGGAACTTCTTGTACGAACGCGCGTTACCGGCGAGCCCATGAGGACATTCATCAGGGCTTGCCGTATTTCAAGAGGAGCTTCACGTGAGGCTTTTTACCGCTCTATTCGTAGCCATGTTTTTAATTCCTTCCGCCTCTGCGTTCGCCCAAGGGACGGGCTCCAGCGACCGCGGAGATCAGAGTTCAAATTCTGGTCCGGCATCGGAAAACCGTGACAGCGGTCCGTATGGCGGCGTAGCCGGAGCACCGCCATTCGGCGCTGACCCTTCCGCTCTTCCGCAAGGACAGCCAGGAGCTCCGGCGAGCAACAGAGAATAATCCGCCTTCGACGACGCCTGCGGTCAGCCGGTAACAGCAACTTCGACCGGGCCAATCAAGCCCGGATCGTCACCTCCAGCGCCGGTCTTACTCACCCGCTTCGAGACCGGCCACATGCGCAAAAGATCGTTCGGCGCATGCTGTAAAAGGGCAGCGCCGGCCCTTCCTGTTAGCCATGCCTCATGATCGTGTTGAGCGATAAAGACCGGCATGCGGTCATGAATGGGCCGCGTGAAGTCATTAGCGGCAGTCACGATCAACGTGGCGGTTAGCACCGGCTCCTTAGTCTCCGGGTCTCGCCACTCATCCCATAGGCCAGCGATCGACAGCACGGCGCCGTCCGCTGCTGCGCTGATGAAATAGGGCTTCTTAGTTTTGCCGATGGTCTGCCATTCGTAATAGCCGGATGCTGGCACGATGCAGCGGGTGCGTTTGAAGGCCGAGCGGAACATCGGTTTTTCTGCCAAGGTCTCGGCCCGCGCGTTGAAGGTCGAAGGCACTTCCTTGGCCGTCTTTTTCCACCAAGAGGGGATCAAGCCCCAGCGCATCGGGACAAGCTCTCGGCTGCCGTCCGCCAACCTCACGATATCGATCGATGTTGTCGGGGCGATGTTGTAGCGGGGCCGCAAATTGAGCGCGGGTTGCGTGAGCTCATAGAGCTCGACCAGTTCGCGCCACGTGTAGGATTGGGTAAAGCGTCCGCACATGGCGCGAGCTTAATCATTTACGGGATGGGTACCTGCCGAAAATCAACGGCGCCAGCCGGTCATAGTTTTTTATTCGTAATCGGGATAACGGGGCGTACCATTTTGTATCCAAAACAAAACGTCAAAACAGCGACTCCGAAAGAGACACCGACACTCTCCCATCCGCTTAGATAGTACGCTTCACGCAGGCTAAAATTGTAGCTCCAATATGCGCGATACCCCAATGCCAATTAATTTCTAGCGCCTTGCGGACAGTCCTGTACAAAAGCTCTGCCTGGTTACCAGTGATCTTGAAGTCGCCTAAACCGGCATCCATTTGATAATCAATTTTCTAGTTTTCCTGTGTAAATTCATGGGTTTGTTGTTAGTAGAAACGTTGAGGTAACGATCGCAAAAGAGAATTTCAAGATGGGGTGTCTTGAACTTAGGCGCGGAGGAAATCCGCGAGCATTACTCCCGCTGCCGCCTCGGCGCTCTCGATAACGACAAGCTCATTGTTTTGCCCGATCTCTGCCCGGCGTGCACGTCGATTCAGTTGCACAGTTCGTCCGGCGGCGGAAAATCCGGGCAGGTTGGAATGGCCGATGTGTTGCTACTAGCCCCACCGCTCGATCCGGTCGCGCCGCTCGATGCCCAGCCATTCGTATTCGGGGCGGTGGGTACGTTGCAGAAGGTCGCGAGCATTTCCTCCGTGCAGAACACGCCGGTTGCGCCGGTTAAGGTGCCTGGTATTGCGCCAGTTAAGGTGCCTGTTGTTGTACCAGTTGAGGTGCCGGTAGAGGTGCCAGTTGAGGTGCCGGTTGTTTTGCCGGTAACGACTTGCGCTGCGACTGGCAACGTCGCCAAGAGCAGTACAGCGATCAACGCGATTTTCTTCATGTGCGCTACCGCGAGTGCACCGCGTGGTGCAAGTCCCATACGGATTCAAAAAGCCCCTGGGCAGTCAGACCAGGGGCAGGTTAACCGAGAGAGGACCGTGGGGATATTGGCGGCCCCTGTATGCCTACATATCGCTCCCCAGCTTCAGAAGTTCCACTTGAATCACAAAAAATGCGTGAGGAAGCACAAGTGCTTTTGCCGCGCAAAAGGCTGCTGCCTCGCCCAACTGACCGGAGATGTGAGGAAGCCGAACGAAAAGCCCTTGATCCGGTGTTCCGGGCCGGACCAAGGGCAGGCAAAAGCAGCTTGAGGAGGAAATCAAGCTGGAACGTACTAAGCAATATTCAAGCCATTATCGGCGCGAGATCGGCGGAGCAGCGCGCCAGCCCGGTGATGAATAGGCCGGCCGCGATGCAGGCGTACATTCTAAAATCTGTTGCCCTATACGTTGCCCCGATAAAAATTTGGCTCATTTACAATGCTAAGAATTAAACATAACTATTTGATTATGTTGGTGAGCGCGATGGGATTCGAACCCATGACCTCCTGATTAAAAGTCGGGGGTTATACGCACATCATGATCACCTATGTGCACTTAAGATCACAGTAAGTCATTGACTTTGCGTGAGTGACCTCTGATATTGGGAAGCATAAGTAAGCACGATTGCGCATGAGCGTGCTTCCCATATGCTTCCCAGACAATTCGAGGCGCTCCATGAAGCTCAATAGGGTGAATGTCGAAAGGCTAGCGCTTCCCGCTGGCGTGAACGACCGCATCATTTTTGACGACGGCCTGCCTGGCTTCGGCCTGCGGATTCGAGATGGCGGCAAGCGGACATGGATCGTTCAATATCGCGTCGGGGCGAAGCAACGCCGTGTGACGCTTGGGACTGTTAAGACGCTCAACGCCGACGAGGCGCGTAAGCGAGCAAGGAACGCGCTTTCCAAGGTCCATCTTGGACATGATCCGCAGATCGAGAAGGGTGAGACCCGCACTCAATCGGTCATAACCCTCGCCGCTATCGCAGAGCGATACCTTGAAGAACGCGCCGCAAATCGCCTCAAGCCAAAGACCTTGGCGGAAGTAACGCGCTCTCTGCGGGATCACTGGAAGCCGCTGCACCGTCTGCCGCTAGCGAAAGTTGCGCGCGTAAACGTCGCAGGCGAACTCGGGCGGATCGCAAAGGAGCATGGCCCCATCGCGGCGAATCGAAGCCGCGCCTATCTTTCAACGCTCTATGCCTGGGCAATAGGCGAAGGGCTGGCCGACGCCAACCCGGTTGTAGGCACGAACAAGTCGGGTGAAGAGGTCTCCCGCGACCGCGTGCTTGACGACGGTGAATTGCGCCTTGTCTGGTCATGCGCGGGCGACGGCGACTATGGCGCGATTGTCCGCCTGCTGATCCTGCTGGGGCAGAGGCGTGAGGAAGTCGCGGCGATGCGATGGAGCGAACTCGACCTCGATAAGCGCCTATGGCGGCTCGGCGGCGAGCGTACCAAGAACGCATTGCCGCATGACGTTCACTTACCGGATGCAGCCATTGACATCTTGACGCTGCATGGGCGGCGGGCCGCCCGCTCAAAGCAGCGAAGTCTCGTGTTCGGCGAAGGAGTCGGACCTTTTCAAGGTTGGTCAAACGCGAAGACCGCCCTCGATAAACGTTTGCAAGCAGCGAGCATGGTTGCGCCTTGGCGGCTGCACGACCTGCGAAGGACAGCGGCGACGGGCATGGCCGACTTAGGCGTCCAACCTCACGTCGTTGAGGCTGTGCTCAATCATGTCTCGGGTCACAAGGCTGGCGTCGCAGGTGTCTATAACCGCTCATCATACGCGGCTGATAAAAGCGCGGCGCTCACCCTTTGGGCGAGTCATGTGACCACGCTGGTAGAGGGAGGCCGATGATGCGTAAGCCTGCTGCCAAAGCGGCGAAAATGTTGACGCCTCCGAAAAAAAGCTACGCTTACCTCGGCAAACTCGACGTTCTGGGCTGGTATGCCGAGATTACAAGGCTCTACCAGCTATCTGTCGATCATGATCTCGGACTGCATAGCGCCGACCGCTTTATCATTGTAACCCCTGGCAATGGCGGCTCACAGATCGGCCACATCGGCGGACCCTACGCGACCTTCACCCTAAACGTTAACATGCCTGATGCGCTGCTCGTTGCCGAATTTGAGCGCTGGTTGGAAGAGGTTCGCAAGCAACTCAAGCCACCTGTCGCCAAGCCCGGGCGACGTGCCCGGAACGCCAAATTCGACCCAATTAAATTCGGTACATGGCGGAGCACAAAGATTGTTGAGTTCGCGGACTTGCTTGCATGGCACACCACGCTTCCGGCGCATGAGCAACGTGAATGGAAGCCTGCCAGGCTTGGTCGCTTTATAGGACGCAATTCGTCTAAGGATGTGAATATGACGAGGCGCATATTGAAGCGCGCGCTCGCGAGCTTGCCATCGCTCGGCGCACAGGTCGAGCATGAAATGTCCCAGGACCAAAGTGCTAGAAACGCTATCGCTACCCGGATCGCGCGGGATATGTCGCGCTGAATTTTTGTTCCCCCTATTTCGGGGAATTATGGGGGACGACACTAATCCGTTTAATCTGTATTGATGCCTCGTAGCCGCCATTTGACGCGGTGTAATTCGAGGTGCTGACATGCAACTGCGTACCAATACGGAAAAATGGCGCGACGACAAAAAGCTGCGGGCTGACCTTAAGAAGGCGGCCGTCATCATGGCGCTGAATAATCTCCCTTCTGATCTCGGCCGGAATCGCATCTTGGATGCCGAGGTGGCTGCCGCCTTTTGGGGCGTTTCGCTCCCTCATTGGCGTCGCCTCTACCGCGCCGGAAAAGTGCCGCGCCCGATCAAGATCGGGGAGCGCAAGCTGGGATGGAAAATCGCTTCTCTCGCTGATGGTTTGGCCAAGCGCGCAGACGAGGCCGCCTAAACCATTGTAACGAAAAACCCGACACGCGTCGAACGTGTCGGGCTCGTATCGTTTTGAAGGAGATTTTTTACTGTGCAAGAATTATATACACGACCCACCGCTCGCGGGCAAGCGCATCTATTCACTCGGATTGATGAGGCGTGGCTCAATGATGAGGCGCTACCGCTTGGCGAACTT
>Ga0181535_10000869_pt1 | contig 42169 bp, 40 predicted proteins | sample PEATcosm2014_Bin_44_FD_119774 | JGI IMG/M metagenome (GOLD analysis project Ga0181535, IMG submission 119774) | Peatland microbial communities from MTU Mesocosm Facility, Houghton, MI, USA - PEATcosm2014_Bin17_30_metaG | ecosystem: Environmental > Terrestrial > Soil > Wetlands > Peat | place... | reverse complement strand
GCTGCAAGTGCCAGATTATCGTTGGCAACTTTAGTTTTGCAGGCGATTATGGGTGCCCACACCCCAGCATGCCTCCGTGCCGCAAGCGATCCCGTCGAAACCGTGACGCCCCCATAGCCAGGCAATCAGATTGAATGCCTGAGGTGCGAGTACGGGCCAACCGGCTCGTGCTGCTGTTCTATTGTAACCGGAATCCGGTTGATGGACGGCGGACCCCTCCCCCCGGACTCTGAATGCAAATTCCTTGTTTTCTCCAGGTTGGCGACAGTCGCTCGCCGCAAAGTCCTCTCGATGAAGGAGTTAGCCGCAGAGTCGTCTCAGGCAAGGACTTAGAAGCGGCTTCCAGCCTCAAGCCTTCAAGCTCTACCAAGTTCTTGCAAGCTTCAGCTCGCAGGCTCATCTTTCATTGTGCGACTGGAGGGGGAAATGATCTGCAAATCCTTGGAAGGAATCGAGCGATCTAGCCTTGAGTGGTGAGTCAAGGCACGTATCGCAATGCCGTTTGTGCAGATGTCATCGACCCTGCGAGCTCAGTGGGCGTCACCGCCCCAAGAAGAAATGACTCTTTAAGCACATCCACGACGCTGTCGTCAGGGGACCGTGCCTCGAGCTGCGCCTTGTGACGTTTCCTTATTGCTTTTCGAGGTCGATGCTCTGGTACTCGTGGCGCGCGATGCCCGCGCGAATCTCCGCGGGAGTCTTGCCTGCCTTGGTCAGCCTGTACGCGTAGAAGGCCTCCTGGGCGCAGGTGGAGCACTCGGTGCCGTGCAGCCCTTCGTAGCAGCTCCGCAGGCTGGTGTGCCCGAGGGCGTGATCGCAGCGGCAGTTGCAGGGCAACTGGTAGAGCACGTTGCCGATCTTGATCGCCTGCTGATAGACGTGTACCTGCCAGGGGTAGGTGAAGTTTTCGCCTGCCAGCTTGGAACCGGAGAGAATAGGGGGAAGAGCGCTGATCTTCAGGGGGGCCGACGGGTGGTAAGCCGGGACATCATCCGCCGGATTCGACCATTGGGCGTAACTGGCGGCTGTGAGGATAAAGACGGCTATTGCGAATGCGATGCGGTACCAGGTGCGGTTCATGACGATTCGACTCTGAGAACCATATTACGCCGTTGAGGAATGAAGAGGCGGTGGGGGCACCCAGTCGAGAAACGCAACAGACTTTCGTTTGCAAAAAAAGACGGCACGAACGTTTTCTGCTCGTGCCGGGAGGCCAGTGACGCAAACTACTTCCGGGTTGGACTTGAGGCCCAATCACCGGAATAACTACACAATACTATAGGCTCCGAAGATTGCAAATACAAAATTTGATATTTTCTTACAATGTGGGAAAGGTGGCGCCTGCGATTTCCATGCATCTAACAGATTGGATGTTTCACCCCAGCGATCCATGGCAAGCAATCTGAAATCTGTCGACTACAAGGCCGTACCGGAGGAGACACCCGAGGCGCCCAGTTGGTTCAAAGTGGGTGTACTGGCCGCAGCATCGGTTCTGGCCGGAGGTCTGGCAGTCGCCTGGTACTACCGAAGCACGCTCGCGCGGTTGCGCCAAGCAGAGGGCATGTTGCCCGCAGATTCCGATGCAAGCGATGAAGGCGATGGGATTTAGCGCGCGAGCCGAGTGAGAGCGAATCCGGCTTGCGACTCTGAATCACAGTGGGCGACTCCAGAAATCCGGAGCCGCCCGAGTATATTCCTGCCTAAGGGCGCACCTGTCCGATATACACCCCATAAGGACCGAGTTGGATGCTGCCAAGCGAAGAGGGATCGGCAGCTCCAGGAGTTTTCAGCAGCGTCTTGAGATTGCTGCCGGCACCAGAGATCGACAGATTGACCGTTTGCGGGTCAGGCCTGAAGTTCGCTGCGATCACGACTTCTGCACCCCCCGGCCCCTTACGAACCCAGCTCAGCACGTTGGGATTGTCCTGATCGATCATCGCTTCCGAGCCCTCAGCCAAGGCGGGGTTCGTCTTTTTCAGCCGGATCAGGGCCTGATACCAGGCGAAGAGGGAATCGGGATCGGCTTCCTCCATCTTCACGTTCAGGGTCGTGTAATTCGACGGCACTGGCAGCCAGGTGGACGACGCCGTGCTGAAGCCCGCGTCGGTGGTCGGGTTCCACTGCATTGGCGTGCGCTCGCCGTCGCGCCCCTTGTAGACCGGCCAATAGACTCTGCCTACGGGGTCCTTCACGTCCTCTTTGCGCGTTGGGTCCGTCGTTTTCATCCCAATCTCGTCGCCGTAGTAAAAGAGTGATGCGCCGCGGCTGGCAAACAGAACCGTGGAAATCACGCGTTGAATATCGGTGTTGTGCACGCCATCGCCGTAGCGCACATCGAGCCGTGGGTTATCGTGGTTGTCGAAGATGAGCAGAGGCACGTTGCCGTTGATCTTGGTTTCGACATCGATAAGCTTGGCGCGGAAGGCAGCGGCATCCATCTTGTTCAGGATTCCGAGCTGCATATCCATGGGCAGTTGGAACTCGGGATGGTCGGGGGCGCCGTATTCGGCGGCCAGCGCATCGATGCTGGGTAGATAGGTTTCGCCGATGAAGATGCGTTTGCCGGGAAACTTGCCGGAGCTGAATGTGTCGGCGTAGGCGCGCATCTCAGCCATCACGGTATGCACGCCGGGCAGGAACTCGGTTTTTAGCCCATCGGTCTTGACCAGGCCGTCGGGCATCATCACCGGTTTGCCATCTTTGTCCTTGAGATAGTCCTCGTCGGCGAACGAAGGGTCCTCGAAGAGGGTGGTGATGGCGTCGAATCGGAAGCCGACCACGCCGCGCTTGAGCCAGAAGCCGATGATGTCTTTGAAGGCCTGGTGAACCTTGGGATTGTTCCAGTTGAAGTCAGGCTGCTTCACATAGAACTTGTGATAGTAGTACTGGCGCGTCTTCTCGTCCCACTGCCAGGCCGAGCCGCCAAAATCCGACTGCCAGTTGTTCGGTGGCTGTCCCTTGTCCGTCGCAGTCTCTCCCTTCCCATCGCGCCATACATACCAGTCGCGGTACGGATTGTTGCGGAATGAGCGCGACTCCTTGAACCACTTGTGCTCATCGGAGCTATGGTTCATCACCATGTCCATGAGAATGCGAATGTTCCGCTTCTTGGCTTCAGAAACGAGGCGGTCAAAGTCGGCCAGCGTGCCATACTGCGGGTCGATATTCTCGTAGTCGGAGATGTCGTAACCGAAGTCGGCCTGGGGCGAGGGGTAGCAGGGCGAAAGCCAGATGGCGTCGACTCCGAGTTGTTTCAGGTAGTCGAGGCGCTGGGTGATGCCGTTGAGGTCGCCGATGCCGTCGCCGTTCGAATCCTGAAAACTGCGCGGGTAGATCTCGTAGAAAACTGCGTTCTTCCACCAGTTCTGTTCGCTGGAGGAAGCGGTGTTTGATTTAGGATTGGCAGGCGTGTTCTGCCCGACGGCGGCCAGCGCACACAGTCCCAACGAAAGGGACAGGGCACCGGCCGCGATGCGATTGGTCCAATGCATTGCGGTCTCCTCGTCATTCCACTGCTCGTCAAGGCGGCAACGGTGTGACGCATGAAACGCTAACACATCCGGCTCATGAGCGCAGACTACTCCACGGCTGCCACGAGGGCCCCGAAAGGCGGCAAGGCAAAGTGCGCAGGTGAGAGCGAATCCGCAAATCCAGGCGTCTTGTAAAGGGTCTCCAGTTGGCCTGCAGCGCCGCCAATCTCCTCAGGCTTCAAGCCAAATGCCCGCTCGTGCGCACCCATATTCAGCGCGACGATCACACGCCGATCGCCACTCTGGCGGAGAAAGGCGAAGACATGCGGATCGTTGCCGATGTTCACCTGGGTGCCATCGCGAAGGGCGGGATCGGACCTGCGCAGCGCCAGGAGCCGTTTGTAGGTATTGAAGATCGAGTTGGGGTCTTTTCCTTCAGACTCGACATTGTATGTCGAAGCTGATGGCGGAATGGGGAGCCACGGTTTAGCCGCAGTGGTAAATCCAGCGCCTGCCGCAGAGTTCCATTGCATCGGCGTGCGCTCGCCGTCGCGCCCCTTTTCCTTGGGCCAGCCGCGTTTGCCGATGGGATCATGCACGTCTTCAATCCTTGCCGCATCGGTCGTCCGCATGCCCAGTTCTTCTCCGTAGTACATCTGCGGAGTTCCGCGCGTGGTCAGCTCCAACACCGCCATCAGCTTGGCGATTTGGTCGTTGTGTTCGCCGTCGCCGTAGCGGTCCCATTGGCGCGGCTGGTCATGATTGGAAAAGAAGTACTCCGGCTGTCCGTGTGCCGAGTTGTTCTCAATCTGGTTGAACAGCTCTCGGAAGTGCGGCGCCGAAAGCTCGTTGGCGTCCGCGATCTGAAAGTCCATGGGCAACTGCACTTCGTCGCTGTTGCCATACATTTCGGTCAGTGCCTGCACATTGGGCTCATCCGCTTCGGTCACCAGGACAGGATTGCCGGGGTACTTGTCGACAACCTTGCGCACTTCTTTGAGCACATCGTGCACTTCGGGGAGATCGTCGGTATAGAGATGCTTGATGTTGCGATCGCCATAGGCGTTGCGTCCGGGAAGGTACGGATCGTCGCGCATCTGTGGATCTTCAAATAGCCGCGACACAGCATCGATACGGAAGCCGGCTACGCCGCGCTTCATCCAGAAATCGAGCACACCGTACATCGCATCGCGGACCTCGGGATTGCGCCAGTTCAGGTCCGGCTGCTGCACATAGAAGTAGTGGTAGTAGTACTGACGCGTCTTCTCGTCCCATTGCCACGCCGACCCGCCAAACCACGACTGCCAGTTGTTGGGCACCTCACCTTTGCTGGTCTCGGTTTCGCCTTTGCCGTCATGCCACATGTACCAGTTTCGTTTGGGATTGTCGCGCGAGGAGCGGGACGCAAGAAACCACGGGTTCTGGTCGGAAGTGTGATTGATGACGTAGTCCATAATCACGCGGATGCCGCGCTTTTTGGCCTCGGTCACCAGATTGTCGAAGTCGGCCATGGTGCCGTACGCTGGATCGATGGCCGTGTAGTCCGAGATGTCGTAGCCGTAGTCGACGCCCGGCGAGGGATACATCGGCGTGATCCAGATGGCGTCGATGCCCAGATCGTGCAGGTAGTCGAGGCGCGAGGTGATCCCTTTGATGTCACCAATGCCGTCGCCGTCCGAGTCCTGAAAGCTGCGCGGATAGATTTCGTAGAGGACGGCGTGACGCCACCATTCTGGTCCATCGGGCTGATTGATTGCTTGTTGGGCGGGTGCTTGGCCGAGGACTGTGATGGCGACGGCTGCGAGAGACAGGGATATCGTGGAACGTGCGAGTTTGCTGGTCCAGTGCATTGCGGCTCCTTCGAGGGCGATGCCGTGAGGTCATCCACTCTCGTTCCGCTGCTCGTTGAGCCGGCAGCGGTGTGAACACGCCAACGTATCACATTGGACGCAGGTCGGGGCACGAATTGTTCGGGACGAAAGCGGCCATCGGAACGCTTCAGCTCTTCGCGTTCTGCGCCACCAGCATGGAGTTGAGAATCTGGTCCGACACGTCCTTGACCGATCCGGGCGAGTGCGCCAGGAACAGCGTATTGGTCTTGTCGTTCTCGCCGATGGACTTGAGGGTGTCGAAGTACTGCGTGATGAGCACGAGCTGCATCACGTCTTTTGCCGAAGCGCCTTCGACGGCCTTCTGGAACTGCTCGATCGATGCCTGCAGGCCTTCGACGATAGCCTTGCGCTGATTGGCGATACCTTGCCCTTGCAGCGCCTTGCTTTCGGCCTCAGCCTCAGCCTTTTTGACCACCAGAATCTTGTCGGCCTCGCCGCGCGCTGTGGCTGCCACCTGCTCGCGTTGGGCCGCGTTGATGTCGTTCATCGCCGACTTGACCTTGGCGTCGGGCACGATGTCGGTGACCAGCACGTTGACGATCTCGTAGCCGAAGGCCGCCATGTCGGCATCGAGTTCCTGCTTCACGGCCGCAGCAATGCTCGATTGCGAGGCGAAGACCTCATCGAGGGTCATGCTCGGCACATGGCCAAGAATCACCTGCTCGACATAGGACTTGATCTGCGCGACAGGGTCCGAGAGCTTGTAGAACGCGTCGTACACCTTCTCGGGCCGAACACGATTCTGCACCGAGATGGGGATGGTGACGAAGACGTTGTCTTTGGTCTTGGTCTCCATGGTGAGGTTGATCTGGTTGACGCGCAGACTCACAATGCCGGCCACCGTGTCGAAATAGGGTGCCTTCCAGTTGAGGCCCGGATCGGCGGAACGCAGAAACTTGCCGAATCGGGTGATGATGGCCACCTGCGAGGTGTTGACCGTAAAGAAGCTGCCCAGGATCAACGTAAGAACGACCAGACCGCCGACTGCCAATGGAATCAAAATGAGAGCGTCCATCCCTATCCTCCGATCGGATGTGTACGGATAACAGCGAATTGTACAGGAAGGTCGAGGTACAGGATGTTATGCAGCTTCCATGCTGGCGGCCTCGGCACCGCAGGCCGATCAGTGTCCGGAAGGTGGTGTTGCCGGAGGTGGAGCGGACGCAGGCGCGTTTGGTTGGTCGGGCCGCTGCGGATGCGTGTGTATGTGTTCCAGGCCCTTCACATCGACGCCAAACTCGGGATTCTTGTAGGTGCCTGCAATGTGAATTGGCACTTCGGTTCCAGCGCCATCCTTTTTGAACATGCGATCGGCCGGCGTGAGCAGCAAACCCTTCCATCCACCGACCATCTTGGAAACGGTGGCCTGCATCTTGGCGAATCCGACAAAACCCAACATACCGCCGTCGAGCTTATAGGTTCCGTTCAGATCGATGTTCGCCCCAGGCACGCTGAAGACGAGATTCGGCAGCGTGATGACGCCGTTCGCCATCTGGAAATCGCTCTGTATTGCGGACTGAATGTCCTCGTGGTCGGGCTTCTCCACGTCGTGGGGACGGCCCTGGCCGCGCAGGCTGAGCTCCGCGATGCGCTGCTGCACTTTGTCGCTCGAGAACTGAGCCTGGTCCAGTTGGAATTGCCCTTTCAACTCCATCCGCTCATGGACTGGCTGTTTGCCGGGCGGAATGTGCAGCGTCGACTTCACGTCGACATTGCCGGTCAGGAGCGGCGTCTCATCGTGGCTTGCGAGGTGGAGAAAATCTTCGATCCTGCCGTCTTTCACCTCGATGTCGAGGTCGATGTCGTGGCCGATGCCGTGCATCGAACTGCCTGTGCCCACGATCGCCCGTACCACCTGCCCGCGTGCCACGATCGGCGAATGGCCCAGCGTGGCATTCACGGGATCGAGGTGGGTGTCGCCGTTCGTCGCATCCACGATGGCATGGAAGCGAGTGGTCAGGTTCATCGTATTGCCGAAGTGCGTCAGGCTGAAGTCGGGCGTTTGCGTTTCGCCGTCCACGTTCAGCTCGCGCAGCGTGCCCGTGTAGTTTCCCGTGGAGTTGAGCGTGCCCGCGATGCCTTTGAAGTCGGCTAGCCGAGCGTTGTCGAAGGTGTAGTCTCCCGTGACCGGCGATTCGCCCGGATCGGAGACCAGCCAGGGACCGAAGGAGCCGCTGGTGTGGACGATCCCAACGGGCTTCGGATTCGTGAGCTCAGCCTGGAAGTGCATTGCCTGGTCCGGCGTGACGTTGCTGAGCTTCAGCTGCGTGAAGTCGATCTCGAGAGGGAGCTTGCCCGGTTTGCTGGTCTCGAGAGTCAGAGTTGCATCGTTGCACTCTACGGCGCCGAGCTTGAAGCGGATCGGAAGGCTGCCTCCTCCTCCTTCCTGCGGAGCAGGCGCGGCACGCTTGTCCCCTGGCGCCAGGTGGAGAAAGTGCGACTTCGGCGGAAAAGTGATGTGCAATCCTTCCAGCCGAATCTGCCCGATGGAAATGGGTCGATCGGGATCGTAACGCAGGGGGACATGGAATCCAAACGAATCGAGACTCACCAGCGGCTTGGGAGGAGGGGCGGGATTTGGGACTTCGACGCCCGCGACCTCCGCCGGCGGCCAGATGCGCAGTCCGCCGCCCCGTGCCCAGATGCCCCACTCACCGCGCAGGCCATTGCCCAGCGACACATGAAATGTATCGAGCTCGACGCGCGCATGGAAGTGGCTTGCCAGCTCATCGACGATGCGCGCACGCAGATATGGCTCGGTCCGGCGGGCGACGATCACGCCGGCCACCGTCAACGAAGCCAGGACGAAAAGCAATACGCCGGCCACCCACCACAGCCAGCGGAATCTGCGACCCGGAAATCTCTGCTCTTCGCTCACGGCTCTCTCTGACTGGTTTGGATGCGTGGGTGGCTTTTCTGCGCCATCATTATCTTTGACGCGCTTCGTGCAGACAAAGACGAGAGTGGCGCCTTGCCGATCGCTGTCAAACCGCAAATGCGCTTCGGGACGCAGGATTCCCGTTTGCTATAGACTTCTTGCATCCCATGCGAGCCGACATTGAACACCTTATCAAGCTGCAGGCTGTGGAACTGGAACGAGCCCGGCTGAACCAGTCGGCGCGCACTTTGCCCGCAGAGATCGCCAAGGCCGAGGCGGCGTTGACCGCGGCACAGCAGCAGTCGGCCGCAGCCTCCGACGCGCTGGCGCGCGAAGATTCGCTCCGTACGCGTCTGGAGCGCGAGATTGCAGGTCATCGCCAGAAGGCGGCGCGCTACAAGGCGCAGCAGGATTCCGTCACTACGCCGGCGCAGGCTGCGGCGATCGAGCATGAGGTCGGCTTCGCGGAGGGTGAGATCGACCGGCTCGAGAACGAGGAACTGGCCAGCCTGGAACGAACCGAGACGCAGGAAGCCACGCTGGCTGCGGCGCGGAGCAAAGTGGCAGAGCTGTCTGAGACTCTGGAGAAGACGCGGGCGTGGGCCGCACAGAAGCAGCAGGAGACAGCGGCTGAGCTTGCAGTTCTTCAGACGGAACGAGATGTGCAGCGGCAGGCGATCGAACCGGACCTGTTGGCGCGCTTCGATCGCATCGCGGCGAGCCGTGGAACGGGGCTCGCGCTTGCCGAGAACCAGCAGTGCACAGGCTGCCGCATGGGCGTTCGGCCACAGACGTGGAATCAACTGCGGGAGGGCGAGTTGCTGACCTGCGACAGCTGCGGCCGGCTGCTCTACTGGGATCCTGCCCTTGCGCCCGCTCCCAAATCTCCGCAGACCGAAGCCGCCACAGGAGACGGACGGGCGATTCGGCGGCCTCGTCAAGCCGGCGCGTAACGCCCGGCCACTTGCGCGAAAATCAAAGAGAAGACATTCACCAACAAGGAGCCGGCGGTGAAGCGCATTTGTGTCGATATGGACGAGGTGATGGCCGATACCCTGGCCGAGCACCTGCGCCGCTACAACCAGGCATTCGACGACGACGTGACGGTGGACGATCTGGTGGGCAAGGGGCTGTGGGATGTGGCGCCCGTCGACCGGCAGGCGCAGCTGCGCGCGTTTCTCGATGCAGAAGATTTCTTTGAGGATCTGGCGCTCATGCCCGGCGCGCAGGACGTGCTGAAGCAGCTTGGTGCGCGCTTTGAGATTTTTATCGCCACGCAGGCCATGACAGTGCCGAATTCGCTGGGCCCCAAGTATCGCTGGCTGCAGCGCTACTTTCCTTTCATTCCGCCGACCAACTATGTGTTTTGCGGGAACAAGAGCATTCTGCGCGCTGATTATTTGATCGACGATCTGCCGCGCAATTTGCAGAGGTTCGAGGGAACGGGTCTGCTCTACACCGCGCCGCACAACTTGACGACGACTGGCTATACGCGCGTCAACAACTGGCAGGACGTGGCGGTGTATTTTGCTCAGCTGCGGGACTAGCTCAACCGAATCGCTGCGCTAGACTTTGTGCCGGCTCTCGGCGAGCGACGTATGCGCTGGATTGCCTGGCAGCGCGCGCGGCGCAACCTGACGCAGCAGGGTCACGGGCTGCACAGGGGGCGGCTGGTGCATGGTCACGATCAGCGCATCGGCCGGCTTCTTTCCGGCACAGACATAGGAGTGCGGCGTGCTCGAGTCGAAGTAGACCGCGTCGCCGGGTTCCAGCGTGCAGTGATGTTCACCGTGGCGGAGATCGAGCTGGCCATCGAGGATATAGAGAAACTCATAGCCTGGGTGCACATGGGCGCGCGGCTCATGATCTTTTTCGAGCGGAATGAATTGGGCAAAGTAGGGGTCCATGTGTCGGTCGGGCACCATATAGCCCAGACTCTCGAAGAAATAGGTCGGCTCGTCGACGCCAGTCTGCGGCAGACGCACGCGCTCCTTGCGCCGGTGTACGCGGAACATCGCCTGCGGTTCGCTCTCGAAGAAATACGACAGATCCTTGGAGAAGACCATGGCGATCCGGGCCAGGTTGCGCAAGGTGGGCACGACGCGGCCGGTCTCCAATTGCGAAAGGAAGCTCGCCGAGAGGCCCGTGTGCCTCCCCAGCTCGACCAGCCCCATCGACTTCTTCAGGCGCAAGCGCTTGATGCGCTCGCCGATATGTTTCTCGGCGATGAATCGCTCGGTGGTTTCGGTATCCACCTGGGACTTCTGTGTTTCCTCGCTGCGAACCACTGCCGGCTCTGTCATCCGCGACCCCCTTTGGGTCCTCGCTCAGCTTATTGTCCCAATCAAAACCTATTGCTATATTACCAAAGTCGTTCGGGCCCATCAAACCTCGCGATGTTGGTTCGGCGCGTCGGAAATACAGCCCCATGATTGTGCAGATGAGCAAAGAGGCAGATTCGGTTGCTGCGGTATCCGGCAAAGTCCTGATCAGTGGGGCGTCGGGGATGCTGGGGGTCGCCCTGCGGCGGGAGTTGGCCGGGAGGGGGACGCCGGTCGTGCAACTGGTGAGGCGTGCTCCTGCAGGGGAGAACGAATTGGCCTGGAATCCCCGGGCGCAACCGGCCATCGACCCATCTCTGCTGGAGGGCTGCTTGGCGGCGATTCATCTTTCCGGGGCGAGCGTCGCCGGCCATCGATGGACGGAAGCGTACAAACGCGAACTTTTCTCAAGCCGGGTGGATTCGACGCGGGCGGTGGCTGGACTGCTGGCCGGATTGCATACGCCGCCGCAGACCCTCATCGTCGCCTCGGCGATTGGGATCTACGGCGATCGCGGCGACGAGATGCTCGACGAATCGTCGGCGCCGGGCGCGGGATTTCTCGCCGACGTTTGCCGTGCGTGGGAAGAAGCTGCACGGCCTGCTGAGGAGGCGGGCATCCGGGTGGTGCATGCGCGCTTCGGCGTCGTCTTGGGCAATGGGCCGGGAGCGCTGGCTAAGATGCTGCCGGTGTTTCGGCTCGGCCTGGGCGGCAGGCTTGGATCCGGGCGGCAGTGGATGAGCTGGGTGAGCCTCGACGACACGACCGGCGCAATTCTCTTTGCACTCGAAAATCGGAAACTCGTCGGGCCGGTCAATTTCACCGCGCCGAACCCGGTCACCAACGCGGGGTTCACGCGGGCGCTGGCGAAGCAGCTTCGCCGACCGGCGATTCTGCCCGCACCGGCGTTCGCATTGCGCATTGCGTTAGGCGAGATGGCCGATGAGGCGCTGCTGGCCAGTGCGCGGGTTGAGCCGCGGGCATTGTTGACTGCGGGATTCCGCTTCGTACATCCCACGCTGCCCGAAGCGCTCGCGGCCGCGCTTCGATGAGCGAAGGCGAAAGGACGGCGAATCGACCCCCCGGGGGTAGGGGTATCTCTCCCTTCAAATCCCCCCTCCGCGAGCGAGGAGACTGCAGAACCAGTATGGAGGATTGCGGGTAGATACTTCGCAAAGAGACTGAGGAACAACTTCCGGTTAGACCGCACGGGCGGAACCTCCAAGCGCCTTTCTTGAAAAGTTCACCGGCATCACCCTCGCAAGCATCGACTCGGAGCCGGCTGGCATGCCGATTCAAGGATTTTGCTCCTGCGGTGGCAGATCTTCATCGACTGTCGAGACCTGCCGTTTTTTCGGGCTTGCATTGGCTTCGGGTCTCGTCAAGATGAAGAGAGTATGCCCACTAATTTCCTCGTCATATGCCGCCCCGCCTCCTCCGAAAGTCAGCCGGATTCCTTCGGTCGGGCGTTCATCCGGAACTTTGCCGAGGGCACAGTTTACTTGCAGCATCGCGGTTCTCGGTGTGCCCAACAGGGGCAGGAAGTTGATGTGGAACACGGCGAGGCCGCCTACCGGAATTGGAACAAAGGACATTGGCAAACGTCGGGCGACAAAAGATTGTGGATCAGTGGTCACGCCCAGTTGTCGGAGCGCGCCCCGTGCGATTCCGTAAGAATCGAAGCGCACCAGTTCACTCGCGAGCCACACGCCGGTCTCCAGCACGCCTCCTGTTGTGGATTTGTGGGTGTAAGTTCCAGCTGCCTTCACCGACTTGTTCTGTACGTCGAAGATTCCTGCGCCACTCATCTCGAAGATGTCGCCCTGCGCAGATTTGGCCGCCGCTGGGCAGGTTGAAGAGTCCTCAGGATCGCAAGCCAGACCGGAGGCCAGCAAGACGATGTAATTGCCATTAGTGCTTTGCGCCATAGCAAAGAGGGGAAACAGCAACAGCGCCAAGTAAAGCAGCCCGGACCTTATCATCACCCGAGTTGACAAGACCTTTGCCGCGGACATAACAATCTCCCTTCTCATCCCCCGGCCCGCTGGCCCCGCCGCAGGGACGGCACGGAAACATGACGCCGACACATCCGTTACCGCCCCGGCAACCTTCGCAGAGGATATTCATCAGCAACGGCAGAGCGTCCTACCAATTCAGCCCAGGCTGGGCCCACCGCACGAAGCCATGGAGCACATTGTCCTTGTCTATGTACGCTCCTGTGATCGTTCCCGAAGAGTTGTTAGTGAAAGGGATGGTGCCTTGGCCGCTACTTGTGCCAGCACTCTGGACGTCGAACTTGGTGATGTTGCCCCAGGGGTCGCGCACGAGACCGTGAGCCGCGCCGACCGCATCAATGTAATCGCCCGCGATCACTCCTGCCGAGTTGATGTTCTCTCCGATGGTGCCTTGGCCTGCCCCGGTCCCAGCGCCCAAAACGTCGAACTTGTTGATCTTCCCGTCGATGGCCCGCACGTAGCCATGGCTCACATTGTCGGCGTCTACGTACTCCGCTGTAACCGCCCCCTCGCGGTTGATGCTCCAGGACCAAGTACCCTGGCCGACCCCGGTTCCTGCGCCCTGAACGTCGAACTTAGTCACAGAACCGTCTGCGGCGCGCACATAACCGTGGTTCACACCGCTCGCGTCCACGTAGTTGCCCGTAATCATCCCCACATCGTTGAGGCATTGGGCCCACTCGACGATTGTGCCCTGGCCGGCTCCTGTGCCCGCGCCACGAATATTGAAATTCGTAATTCGGCCATCAGGATCTCGCACAAAGCTGTGCCAAACATTGCTCACATCCACATAATTTCCCGCGATTGTCCCCGTCGAGTTGATGTTGTCGGCCTCAGTCCCTTGGCCGTAGCCGGAGCCCGCGCCTGGGACGTCAATCGCAGTGAACCTGCCGTCAGGATTGCGCAGGAAGCCATGCATCACATTGTCCTTGTCGATGTACGTGCCCGCGACTGCTCCAGCAAGGTTGATGGCTATGCTGTAGGTGCCCTGGCCGCCCATGCCGACGGCGGCCGCATAAAACCCAGGGACTGTCTTGCTGCCCGCGCCTGGAGCGTCGAAGGTAGTGACCTTGCCCCAAGGGTCGCGCACGAAGCCGTGAGCCACACTGAGATCGTCCCAGTAAAATCCTGTGATCGCCCCTGCCGGGTTGATTCCAGGCGCCTCCGTGCCTTGCAAGGCGCCTGTGCCCGCGCCCGGAGCATCGTACGTGATCATTTTCTGTGCGGAATCCTGAACCGTAAACGCCAGCGCGGCGAAAACGGCCAGGGCGATCCACAGGGGTAGACTTCCGAATCTTGAAGGTAGCTTTAGGTGGAATTGCATTTGTGTCCTCCTGTTGACACACAACCGAAAGCGTTTCGCGGTGGGGGAGGACCCCCCACCAATGTCCGATGGACAACGCAGTCCGTTGGGAATTTAGCCACGTCTCTGGGGGTGTTGCGTCGTAACTGGCGGGAACTGCTCGCGGGGGCCGCTCTTCAGGGAGGCGAGGCGCGGAAACATAAGATTACTCAAGGCACGGCGCGTCTGTGCGCCTGATCACCCGGCGATGTGATTACGGGAATCGTGAGCATTTCGGTCTTACGCCTGAGTCATCCTCTAACCGGACATTCTCATCCGTTAAGACCTGACGGCCTTGATACCGACCTCCGCCTGGAGGACGAAAGCATCCTTACTCTCAGGGACAACCGGCGACAGCAGTGAACTGTGCCTTCTCATTGCGGGTTCTCGACTCGCTCCGCTCGGCGCTCGCGCGACTCCGCTCAGGACGACAGTGCATCACTCAGTGAGTGCGCAGCCTTCCCAGGTCTCAGAATCGAGCCCCTTCGGCTCCGCTCAGGGCAGGCACTGGGGGACCCAGAATTGTGCGGATTGATGCTTCCCTGTGAGGGCGCTTTACCGTTTGCCTTGAATCACGCGACCCGGAGCGACGTTACTTTTTTTTTGATTGCTGCCGCCCTTTTGATTGCGGCGCGCGGCGATGTCATGCATCTCCTTGCCCATGCTCGACTGGTTGATGGTCAGCTGCAGCAGGAGATTGATCAGGTTGCTTGTGCCCCAGTAGAGCGCCAGGCCCGACGCGTAGTTAAACAGGATGAAGCCCATGAAGATGGGCATCACGATGGCCATCATGCGGCGCTGCTGGGGATCCATGCCCGGCGAAGGGGTGATGTACTGCGTAAGGAACATCGAAATGATGATCAGGATCGGCAGGATGTGCAGCGGGTCCGGCGTCGACAGGTCCTTCAGCCAGAACCAGTGGGCCTGGCGCAACTCGACCGTATATTGCAGCACGCGGAAGTAGGCGAAGAAGAGCGGAATCTGGGGCAGCATGGGCAAACAGCCGCCATACATGTTCACGCCCTCGTCTTTGTAGAGCTGCATCATCTCGGTGTTCATCTCGGCCTTTTTGGGGTCGTTGATCTTGAGATGTGCGTAGCGCTTTTTGAGGGCATCCACCTTGGGCTGAATGCGCATCATCTTCAACGACGAGCGCATGGCCATGAAGCGGAAGGGCAGCATGATGACCGTGAAGGTAGTGGTGAAGATGATGATGGCCCAGCCCCAGCTGTCGCCTCCCGAGCCGAGCAGATTGTGCAGCCAGCGCAGCGCGAGGTAGAGCGGCTTGGCGATGATGCCCCACATGCCGTACTGAATCAATGATTCGAGCGTCGGTCCGTCGGCCTTGCCGTCGGAACTGCTCGAGTGGATGCTCTTCAAAACATCCGTCTGCTTCGGGCCCGCAAAAATGCGCAGATGGGCCGCACCGCTGGTGTCGCCCATGGCCAGGCCCAACACCGCCGCCGGCTTCTTCTGGCTGCTGGGGTTCGAGAGGTCGCTCGGCACATCGACGCTGCTGTGCTGCGTGACCAGCGTTGCGCGCTCAGGAGCATCGGGCATGATGGCCGTGGCAAAGTAGAGATCGGCGATGGCTGCGAAATCGAATGGCTGTTCGACGGTGGCATTGCCGCTCACCTTCGTGGCCGCAGTCGTCTCCTGCTTGCCGCCGATCGAGGTCACGAGCTGCAGTTGGGTCAGGATGGTGCTGCGCGTCGAAGACGAAGGAAGAAACTCCTCCATGTCGCCGAGGCCGGCGGGCCAATCGACCAGGGCGCGCACCGGGGCTCCGTTGCGCTGCACGTCCGTGTCGACGTGAATCACATAACTCGAATCGAAGCGGAAGGTCTTGACCGCGTCCACGCCGCCCTGCGCGTAGTGGAAGGTCAATGTGCCCGGAGCGAGGACCGTGCCAGTCGCCGAGGCCTGATAGAGGGCCTGATTCAGTTGCGTGGTCAGCGCCGCTTCATAGGTGTAGAACGAGAGCAGCAAGCCGAAGCGCGCGGCAAGCTGCGGCTGGACCAAGTCCAACGGTTTTCCGTCGGTGCCGAAGTACTTTTTCAGAATCCAGTGCTTGACCTGCGCGCCGCGATTGGTGAAGACGATGCGATAGAGCTCGTTCTCGACTGTGGTCTCGGACTCAGCGGCTGCGGCAATGGCGGCGACGGGGACTGCCGTCGATGCCGAAGCCGATGTTGCGGAAGCGGGTGCTTCGGTCGAAGGGCCGGCTGCAGTCGTCTGAGCAGGAGCTTGCTGGGTCTGCGGAGCAGGGTGGCTCGCATCCTGCTTCTCTTTGAAGTACTGAAAACCCAGAAAGATCAGGACGGCCAGCAGCATGAACATCATCAGGCTGCGGAAATCACCGCCGCTGCTGCTACCGCCGCCGCCGGGTCCCTGCGATTCCAGATTGGGGTTCTTAAACTCGGGCAAAGTCAACTTCCTATCGTTTGAAAAGCGCGTCTGGTTCTATGGTAATGGCTTGTGGGGGAAAGGGGATGCCACTGGCGGGACTTGGTCGAGCCCGCCGCGGCTGAAGGGATGGCAGCGCAGCAGCCGCCAGGTGGCCAGGGCGACACCGCGCAGTGGGCCATGCGTCGCGATCGCAATTGCTGCGTACTCCGAGCAGGTGGGCACAAAACGGCATCCACCCGGATTGAGCGTGTGCAGCGCGGGCGAAAGCCAGCGGCGATAGAGCGCGAGAAGTGCAAGCAGGATACGCGTCATGCAGGTGAACCTTCGGCTGCGGAAGGTGCGGCACTCTTCTGGCTGCGCATCGCCTCCGTTTTGGCCTGTCCAAGGATACGCACAATCTCGGCGTCGAGTTTCGTGAATTCGACGGTGATGACCTGGCGTCGCGGATGGAGAATCAGGTCAAATCCGATGGGCAGCAGATCGATGTGGCGGCGCAGCACCTCGCGCATGCGGCGCTTGATGCGATTCCGTTCGTACGCTTTGCCGAGCACCTTGCCTGCTGTAAGCCCAACGCGGGGTGCGAGCTTGTCCTGCGGGGTTATGGGTTCTGACTGGGGCGCCAGAAACCAACTCATCGAGGCGGACTGGCGTTTGCGGCTCGTCGCGTATACGCGTTGATAGTCGGCATGCTTGCGCAACCGCATGCCAGTGAGCGACAGACTCTGGTGCTCCGGCTTGGACGCCGTGTGATCCAGCTTCTCGTTGTGCGGGAGGCTCATCGCAGTGCCGGAGACAACTCGTGCCAAATGGGAATCGATGGCAGACGAACTCCGACCAAATCCGGTGGGTACTAGTCGCGGAATCCGGCGCTGACCGACACGCGTTTGCGGCCGGCCGCACGACGGCGGCTGAGCACTGCTGCGCCGCTCTTCGTCTTCATGCGTGAACGGAAGCCGTGCTTCTTTACGCGGCTGCGGCGGTTGGGTTGAAATGTGCGCTTGGGCATGGAAAATGCGCTCCTACTTTCTCAGAAATCTGCGCCTGTCGGCAAGTATTTAGTGTATCGCAGGTTGAGCCAGGAATCCAGCCGCGCCCGACTGCGGGAAGACGTTGGTCACCTGCGGCTCGCACGGCCCTCAGAGCCCCGACGATGCTGGCGTGCACCGGTTCGTTTATGCGCGACGAAAAGCGGACGCAAATTGAAAATCGCGATGCAAGATTCGTACCATGTCGCGGCAAAGTTTTGCGCTTTCACCATCGATGGTGCAACTCAATCGAGAATCTGCGAACGATTGTGAATGAGGGATTGCAATGAGGTCTGAATGTGCTACTATCGGGACCGTTCAGGAAAGATTCTCAGCGTCTCCCACGGAACGAGTATCATCCGGAGTCCCGAATTGCAGGTCAGGGACTAAACACGGCGAGCAGGCAGGTTTTGATCAGCAACTCGACAGTGAGCGTGAGCTCCACTGCCGAGAGACCATTGCCTAAACCGAGCGGATGAGACGTTTCGTTGATGGATGGCGCCGCGCCAAGGACTCGTTCGATGGTATTCGCAGTTTCGCCGGCTACGGCTCTCAATCCCTGGCTTCAGATTCTCGGGGCCCTCGAGAAAAAAGTCATTCGCCAGTCCTATGAAACCTGGCTGAAGCCTACCCGTTACAGTCATTCTTCCGGGCGCAAGCTCTACGTCCGTGTTCCTTCGGCGGAGTTTCAGCACATCGGCGACAAGTACGGCGACCTGATTCAGGAAGCCATCGACATCCACTCGCTCGAGTTCGACGAAGTCGTTTTCGTTACGGCCAACGAAGATCCGTCGTTGCCGCCACAGCGCAGGGATGGCGGGTTCGGTCCGCTGCCTGCGCACGCGCCCACCGCGCCGCAGCCGTCACAGAGCCATCGCGCGCCCGAGCAGGCGCGTTTCGACTGGTCCACCGCCGCGCAGCTGAACTCGCGCTACACGTTCGACAACTTTGTGATCGGCAACGGCAATCAGTTCGCACGCGCCGCGTCGCTGGCGGTGGCGGAACGGCCTTCCCGCGCCTACAATCCGCTCTTCCTCTACGGCGGCGTCGGGATGGGCAAGACGCACCTGATGCACGCTATCGGCCATGAGGTGAAGCGCCGCCAGCCGGTCGCGAATATCTGCTACGTCTCGGCAGAGAAGTTCACCAACGAGATGATTACCTCGCTGCGCAACGATCGCATGACCAGCTTCCGCGATCGCTTCCGCACTGTCGACGTGCTCCTGATCGACGATATCCAGTTCATCGCGCAGAAAGAGCGCACACAGGAGGAGTTCTTCCACACCTTCAACGCGCTGCACGAGAGCATGCGCCAGATCGTGATCGCCTCCGACCGACCGCCCAAAGAGCTGGCCGAGATTGAGGATCGTCTGCGCTCGCGCTTCGAGTGGGGCCTGATCGCCGACATTCAGCCGCCCGATCTTGAGACCAAGGTTGCCATCCTGCAGAAGAAGGCCGAGACGGAGCAGGTGGTTCTGCCGACCGATGTCGCGCTGTTTATCGCGTCGAACGTGCGGACCAACGTGCGCGAGCTCGAAGGCGCTCTGGTACGCCTGATTGCGTGGTGCCAACTCAATCGTATGGAGATCACTCTGGCGGCGACGCAGCAGTGCTTGAAGCAGTTCATCGACATGCAGGTGCGCAAGATCACCATCGAAGCGATTCAGCGCGCCGTGGCCGAACAGTTCGGCATGAAGGTGAGCGACCTGAAGCAGAAGAACAACTCGCGCAACGTGGTTGTGCCGCGCCAGATTGCGATGTACCTGGCCAAGCAAATGACGGAAGCCAGTTTGCCTGAGATTGGCCGCCAGTTCGGCAATAAGCACCACACCACGGTGATGCACTCGATCGGCAAGATCGACGAGCAGCGCCGCACCGACAAGGACCTGCACCGGATGATCAACAAGCTGCAGGAGCTGCTGAACGGATAGGCAATCCGGCTGGCATACACGCTGCAAAGTAAAAGGGCGCTCTCTCGATTGAGAAAGCGCCCTTCGTCTTTCTATGTAAGTACTACTTTATAAACTGCGCATTCTGCATCGCCATCTTCACGCGAAATCCAGTTAGAGCCGTACCGCCTGCGATCGCTGCGATCTGCGCGACCTTGCGATAGCGTGTGTGCTCGAACCAGCGCGGAACCGTGACCGACGTGTACCCGAATCCAAGCTCCCACGCGGTCATCGAGCCGAGAACGCCTGCACGGTTATTGCTGCCGAACATGGTGTTCATCGGGTTCGATTCGTGGCCCTGGCCCAGGCCCAGTTCGGTGGTCGTCGCGTCGGCCATGAAGCCCAGCCGCTCGCCCGCCAGAACGAACTCCTCGGTGCGTGCCAGCTTCGAGCGATCTTCATCGGGAAAGGAGTATCGAGGGGTGAAGCTGTAGGCGGGCCAGGCAAGGACGCGCAGTGTCTTGTCCATGCGTGTGGCCGGAGTTGCCACTTTCGGAGTGGGCGCTTCGGTGAACGCCTCTTCCGCTTGCATTTGAGCGGCACCCAGAAGGGCGCTAAGCACCAGAACGAAGACTCGTGATTTACCTGCGTTGCTCACAGATTATTGACCCCCGAAGGATGACGGGATCAGTCTCTCGCAAGCTAACTTGCTCAGCCATACTACTTTGAGAGGGCCGCGATGCCACTTTGGTTGCCAGTCACGTGCGCAAAGGTCATCGCAAACGGCGCTACTCGTAACACACCGGTAATGCATATCCAGGGAAATCGGCGGCAGAGCAACGAGCGCTAGGCAAATTCCAACACGGTCACATTACTTCGGCAGGGTCATCAGCTCTACGAAAGCCTTCTGAAAGCGCGCCAGATCGAGATCGACCTGCGCGTTCACGAGGCGCTTGCCGGTCTCCGGCTTCAGCTTTTCTGTCCAGGTGAGGGTGTCGCCGTAGGTCGGGCCATGGTTCAGATCGATGTCCATGTAGATCTGTCGTTCTTTGGTGATGAGCGTCGGATCGAGCCATGCACAAGCGGCCAATTCATCCCACAGGTAATAGCGATCTTGGCTCCACGCAGCGATGTACCGCGCCGCTGGCGACTGCGATTTTGAGATGTCGTCGAGCATCTTCTGCGTGAACGGCGCCTTGATCGAAACATCGACGGTGGTCACGTCGATGCGTGGCCACGCGGCGCGCAGGGCGATGTGCGCGGCTTCGGGATCGAACCAGAAGTTGAATTCGTGCCGAGGGCTGGTGGCGAACTCGGGATCGTCGGTCTGGGGATTGAGGCTGCCACCCATGAGGACGATTCCTTGGGTGAGGGCCGGGAATTCCGGATCGATTGAGAGGGCGAGTGCGATGTTCGTCAGCGGGCCCGCAGCGTAGATCGTGACCTGATGCGGATGCGCGTGCACCTGCCGAATGAGAAAGTGGACGGCGTCTTCTTCGATTGGCTTCAGCGATGGCGCGCCCTCGGGCAGCGGCGGAACGAAGTACGCATCGTGAGCCTGCAGATGCTCGGGCGTCACCGGAGTTACCCCATGGGCGTCTTCCACCAGCGTTGTCGGACCTTGTCCCCATGCACCGAGCCATGCAACTTTGCCGTCGATCGCCGCGCGGAGCTGCGTCTCCTGCTGGGTGCGTACGAGAGGAAATACCGCTCCCTTCGCGACCGGCACATCCGTGTGTCCGGTCAGTTCGAGCATGCGCAGGGTGTGCTGGGTCTCCTCGTCGCGCCACGCATTGCCGGTCACCATGGTGATGCCTAGGACCTCGACCTGCGGCGACTGCAACAGCACCAGCATGGCCATCTGGTTCGACCCGCCGGGGCCAGAGCCATCCTGATCGATGAGAACGAGGCGCTTTTGCGCGAGACAATGCGAGCCGGCGAGAGCCAGGAAAAGGAGGAAGGATAGTATCTTCATTGCGGGTATTGTGGCACACCGTGCAACGTGAATTCAGCGTCTCGCGTGTCTATCGCGCCCGGGTCTGTCGCGCCCAAAGCCTCGGGGCCGCACCGGCGCGGCGACAGGCAGATTGGTCTTGCCGGCAGGATAGACCGCGAGGAAACGATCCGGCCCCTCGCCGGTGCTTGCCGTTTCCACCCCTTCCATGTCGCGGAATGCCATGTGCAGCAGGCGACGCTCGCGGCTGTTCATGGGCGGAAAGGCGTAGGGCACGCCGCTCTTGCGCACTTTCTCTGCAGCGGTTTCAGCCGCCATGTGCAACTCCTGTGCGCGGAGCGCCTTGAAATTGCCGGCATCGAAACTCACCAGGTCGTGTTCGCGCTGATCGAGCCGCAGCATTTGGGCGGCGATCGTCTCCAGGGCGCGCAACAGCTCGCCGTTGTGCTGCGTCACCATCGGCACGTCTGGCCCGCCCAGCTCCACGTAGATTTGTCGCGCTTCCAGCCCTTCGGGGTCACGTGCGCCGTCCCCCGCAGTGATGCGGTACTTGAGACGGAGTCCACCGAGCTTGTTGATGTTGGCGAGAAACCCGGCTATCTTCTGGGCAGCTTCCTGCAGGTCGGCAATCGGCATAACGATCTAGTATCGCAGACCGGGGCGGCGTATGGAGCGGTGAAGGTAGTGTCCTAACGGGACACTACCAGCGGTGAACGACGGACGCTCGAAGCGCGACGGCTCAGATCGATCTCATGGGGCCTTCGCCCTGACGAGCTGGCGAAGTGCCATGGCAGAATGAACCTATGCCGCCGGAATCGATCCTGCTGAATGCCGTCGAAACGCGCGTCCTGGGATCGCTTCTTGAGAAAGAAGTGACAACGCCGGACTACTATCCGCTCTCGCTGAACGCCTTGGTGAATGCCTGCAATCAACGCTCGAATCGCGAGCCAGTGATGAACCTGAGCGAAGAGGAAGTGCGCGAGGCGCTGAGCGGGCTGCAGGAGCAGCGTCTGGCCGGCCCGGCACGCGGCGCCGACAGCCGCGTCACCAAATATGAACACTGGCTTGGCGAGGCATTCAACTTCAGTCGGGCCGAGACGGCGTTATTGTGCGTGCTGCTGTTGCGCGGTGCGCAGACCCCAGGCGAACTGCGGGGCCGCACCGAGCGGATGCACCCGTTCCACGAGATAACCGACGTCCTGGCCGGCCTGCAGAAGCTGATGGAACGTGAGCCCTCTCTGGCAGCCGTCCTGCCGCGCCAACCCGGTACCAAGGAGTCACGCTATACGCATCTGTTGTCGGGAAATGTGGAGTCGGCGGCAGCCTCAGAGAATCCATTGGTCCGGCGCGAGCCGGGTGAGGACGCAGGGCAGGGAGAGCGGATCGCGCGCCTGGAAGCGACAGTCGTCGAACTCAGGCAAGAGATGGCCACGCTGCGAAAGAAGATCGACGATCTGTTCGGAGATGGATAGGGCCGCGCCGCATTTCTTCGAGTGGATTCAGCTCTTATCGTGTTTGGGAGAGTAGAGAAAGGGCGAAATCATGTTGAAGGTTCGGTTCGTTGCAGCTTCTCTTGGTTTGGCGATGATGTTGCCGACAGTTCCTGCCCTGATCGCGCAGATGCCGGCAGCGCCGCTGCCTTCGCAGATGGTCACCGCAAAGAAGGTCTTCATCGCCAACACCGGCCGTGGGTTCGATTCGAGCGCCTGGACGGGTGGTCACGATCGAATGTACAACCAGTTTTATGCGGCCATGAACAGCTGGGGACGATATGAACTTGTGTCAGCACCAGGCGATGCCGATCTCGTGCTGGATGTGAATGTGGTCCACGATTCTCTCGCCTTGGAACTCGAGCTCGAGATCTTAGATCCGAAGACCGGAATTGTGCTGTGGACACACTACGAGCCGGTCAAGATCGCTGTTTCGCAGAAGAATCGCGATCAGAACTTCGACGACACAATCTATAAGCTCACCGCAGACCTGAAGACGCTGACCGCCCAGCCTGCGACAGGCGCCAATTAGAGCGCAACCGAAAACCTGGGAACAGGCTAAAGCAGCTCGTACCCGGCGAACCAGTAGCCGATTTCGAAAGCCGCGGTGTCTTCGGCGTCGGAGCCGTGAATCGCATTCTCCTGGAGCGAGCCGGCAAACTTCTTGCGGATGGTTCCTTCCTCCGCGTTGGCCGGGTTGGTGGCCCCCATCAGCTTGCGCAGATCGGCGATCGCATTCTCTTTCTCCAGCACCATGGGAAACAGCGGCCCCGACGACATGAAGGTACACAGGTCGTTGAAGAACGGCCGCTGGGCGTGGACATGATAGAAACCCTTGGCCTGCACAACGGAGATCGAAGTTTTCTTGATCGCGACAATCTTGAACCCGGCCTTCTCGATCTCGGCCAGGATTGCCCCCGTGTACCCCTTGCTGACCGCATCGGGCTTGATGATGCTGAACGTGCGTTGCGCCACTCTTGTTTGCTCCTTAAGGGCTTCCGCCCGTTCTTCATTGTAATGGCCGGTAGAGACACAGAGAGTTCAGCGCGAATCTGATAAAGTTGCGGAATGTTGCTGCCGGATCGCGTCTCCCTCCTTGCTCTTGCCGCCGCATTGCTCAGCCTTCCCACGTGGTGTCAGTCGACTGCAAATGCACCTGCCGCGGAGCTGAAGGTCTTCGATCCGTCGCTGATCGACAAGTCAATCGACCCTTGCGATAACTTTTATCGCTTCAGCTGCAACGGCTGGTTTCAGCGCAATCCGCTGCCCCCGGATCAGACCGTCTATGGGCGCTTCACCGAGCTGTTTGAGCTCAATCGGCTCCACCTAAGACAGATTCTGGAACAGGCTGCGGTTGCTTCGCCGGATCGCACGCCCAACGAGCAGAAGATTGGCGATGAATACGCGAGCTGTATGGACACCATGGCCATCAACAAGGCCGGTCTCGCGCCACTCCAGCCGGAACTGGACCGGATCGAAGCACTCAAATCCATCGCCGATGTGCCGGCTGAGGTGGGACACCTGCAAACCATGGGCGTCAACGCATTTTTCGGTGTGGGCTCGAATCAGGACTTCGCTGACGCCAATTCGGTCATTAGCTTCTACGGTGCCGGCGGCCTGGGATTGCCGGAGCGCGACTACTACACGCGCACCGATGCAAAGTCGGTTGAGCAGCGGAACCAATACGTCGATCACGTGACAAAGATGTTCGAGCTCGCGGGCGAGCCGGAGGCCAAAGCGCGCAAGGATGCGGCGACCGTTCTCGCCCTCGAAACGCGGCTGGCCAAGGCTTCTCTGACGGTCACAGAGCAGCGCGATCCTCAGAATCTGAACCATCCAACCGAGGTTGCGAGTTTCGGCAAGGAGCTCACCCACTTCTCGCTTGCCGACTACGTGGCTGCGACCCATGCACCCGACTCCGGAAAGATGAACGACATGGAGCCGGAGTTCTTCGCGGAGTTCAACGTGCTGCTAGGCGATACTCCGCTGGAGCAAATCAAGACGTATCTCCGTTGGCATTTGCTGCACGCATTCGCGGGGACAAGCCTGCCCACGGCCTTCGACGAAGAATCGTGGCATTTCTATGCGCACACCTTGAACGGCGCGGAGAAACAACAAGAACGATGGAAGCGTTGTACCAGCCGCGTCGATGGCGAAATGGGCGAAGCGCTTGGCCAAGTGTACGTTGCCAAGTATTTTCCGCCTGAGGCGAAGCAGCGCGCACTCGAGATGACCCTGGCGATCGAACAGGCCATGGATCACGACGTCGACAACCTTGACTGGATGAGCGCCGTCACGAAGGCCAAAGCCAAGGAAAAGCTTCACGCGGTGATGAACGAGATCGGGTACCCGGACAAGTGGCGCGACTATTCGAAGCTTGAAATCGTGCGCGGAGATGCGCTCGGGAATGAAGAACGCGCCTCGCAGTTCGAGTTTGCCCGCGACCTGGCCAAGATCGGCAAGCCCGTGGACAAGACCGAATGGTTCATGTCGCCGCCCACGGTGAACGCCTACTACGATCCTCAGCAGAACAATGTCAACTTCCCGGCAGGCTACTTTCAACCGCCCTTTTTCAGCGATAAGGAAGACGATGCGGCCAACTATGGTGACATGGGTTCGACGATTGGGCATGAGCTGACGCATGGTTTTGACGACCAGGGGCGCCAGTTCGACAAGGATGGGAACCTGAAGGATTGGTGGACCAAAGAGGACGAGCAGAAGTTCAACGAGCGCGCCGATTGCGAAGTCAAACAGTACGACGCCATCGAAGCAGTGCCGGGTGTGCATTTGAACGGCAAGCTCACTCTAGGTGAAAACCTTGCCGATCTGGGCGGGACGTGGCTGACATGGCTGGCATGGCTCGATCAAGCGCAGGCCGCGCACATCGACATGGCCGCGAAGACCGATGGCTATACACCCGATCAGCGCTTCTGGATCGCCTACGCGCAGCAGTGGTGTACACAGACGCGCCCCGAGCAGCTGCGTACGCAGGCCCAGACTAATCCGCACGCACCGGATGAGTATCGTACCAACACGGTCCTGCAGGATCTGCCCGAATTCGCGAAAAGCTTCAGCTGCAAGAAGACCGACAAGATGGTTGTCGCGAAGCCTTGCCGGGTCTGGTAGCCACTGCGGGTGGGGCAGACCTGGGATGGAGTATCGGTGACGTGCGGGTGACTGCTCGTAGCCGCTTTGCTCGTCGACCAGCGCGTCCAGGCGTCGCCTCTAAGCGCCTCTCTCAAGCAGAGCGCTCGTTTCGCGCCACAGTCGCTCAGTCAGGAAGCCGGCGGGTTCTGTCGACGCCAATTTGGCCGATTGGCCGGCCCACATCTGCATCCGCTCTGTGTCTCCGGCCTTGCGGGCTTCCTCTCGCATTGCAGCGGTGAAGCCGCGCTGTACCGGGTACGCGGCGGGCGGCGGAGCCTCCGGAGCCGCAGCAGCACGAACGTAAGGATTAGTGATGGCACGGCCGGCACGTCCCGTAAAGGCGCGCGTCAGCATGGTCTCATGGGCATCGGTTATTGCGATTCGGTCGGCATAGGCGGCTGGGGTCTTCGCCTCGAGGCAGCGCAGAAATCCAGTTCCGATCATTACGGCACTTGCGCCCAGCATGAGGGCTGCCGCAACGCCCCGTGCGTCGGCGATGCCTCCTGCGGCGATCATCGGAATGGAAACCGCATCGACAATCTGCGGCACCAACGCAAACAGGCCCACGGTCAGCCGCTCCGCCTCGCGGGCATCGAAGGCGCCGCGATGCCCGCCGGCCTCCATCGCTTGGGCGAGGATGGCGTCTGCACCGGCGTTCTCGGCCGTTCTTGCTTCTGCGACGTGGTGGCGGTGGCAAACCACAGGATGCCCCGCGCCTTGATCTCCGTGACATGCCGGTCCGAATAAACACCCATAATCGATGAGATCACCTCGGGTTGAGCGTCGATGATCGCCCGGAACTGCGCTTCAAAGTCAGGTAAAACGCTGTCGCCAGCCGAGGAGTCCACCGCGGGTCCCCAGTGCGCAAGAAAGGTGCGCTGACGCTGCTCCAGCTCGGGATTCCGGCGGATCTCCCACGCAGGAATCCAGAGATTGATTTGGAAACCACCTTGGCTGTGCTGGCGAAACTCGTCGCACCAGGAGGTGATCTCCGCGGGCCTCATCAACACCGCGCCGCAGGCACCAACGCCACCCGCATTGGCAACCGCAATCGAGAGAGACGGCGGACACGCGCCTGCCATGGGCGCTAGCAGAATGGGCAAACGAATGCCCAGGGAGGAAGCGAATTCTTGCGCGCGGGCGAGAGGTGTCGATGTCGGGTGCACGGAGGACCTCGCAGTTTTGAAAGAGCGGCTCGATTCAAACACCGAGACCCACCGTTCGGTGGGCCTCGTTTCTTGCTGAAGGCTGAGAACTGATAGCTGCAGGCTAGTTCTTCCCGATCACCTTTGCCAGCGTCGCGCCTATCTCCGCGGGCGAGATGACGACATGAATGCCTGCAGCCTCCATTGCCTTCATTTTGTCGGCTGCCGTGCCCTGGCCGCCGGAGATGATCGCGCCTGCGTGGCCCATGCGACGTCCCGGGGGCGCAGTCTGGCCGGCGATGAAGCCCACCACGGGCTTTTTCACATGCTGCCTGACGAACGCAGCCGCAGCCTCTTCGTTGGTTCCGCCGATCTCGCCGATCATGATGATCGCTTCAGTGTCGGGATCGTCGTTCAGCAGTCGAAGCGCATCAACGTGCGTTGTGCCGATGATCGGATCGCCGCCGATGCCGATGGCCGTCGACTGGCCGATGCCGCGCTGCGTGAGTTGATGCACCGCCTCGTAGGTCAGCGTGCCCGAGCGCGAGACGATGCCTACTTTGCCCTGCTTGTGAATTCGTCCCGGCATGATGCCGATCTTTGCCATGCCCGGCGAGATCACGCCGGGGCAGTTCGGCCCGATCAGCCGCGACTTCGAGGATTTCAGCTTGGCCCACACCTTCACCATGTCCAGCGTGGGAATACCCTCCGTGATGCATACGATCAGCGGAATCCCCGCGTCCTCGGCTTCGAGAATCGCATCGGCGGCAAACGGCGGGGGCACGAAGATCATGGTCGCGTTCGCGCCGGTCTTTGCGACCGCATCGGTCACAGTATTGAAGACAGGCCAGCCTTCGTGGGTCGTTCCGCCCTTGCCGGGTGTTACGCCACCCACCACTTTGGTGCCATACTCCGCGCACCCCTTCGCATGGAACGTGCCCTCTTTGCCGGTGATGCCCTGCACGATGAGGCGCGTGTTGTTATTCACGAGGACTGCCATCTATGCCACCACGCCCTTCGCTGCAGCTACGACGAGTTCGGCCGCTTCCTTCATCGTTGCGCCCACCTGGAAGTTCAATCCCGATTCCTTCAGAATCTGGCGACCCTCTTCGACGTTGGTGCCTTCAAGTCGAAGAACAATCGGCACTTTCACGTTCAGCTTCTTGGCCGCGGCCACCACGCCCGTCGCAAGGCGATCGACGCGCAGGATGCCGCCAAAGATATTGATGAAGATCGCCTTCACGTGCTCATCCGAGAGCAGAATCTCGAAGGCGTGTTCGATCTGTTCCTGTGTCGCTCCGCCGCCCACGTCGAGAAAGTTTGCCGGGCTGCCACCTGCGTACTGAATGATGTCCATGGTAGCCATGGCCAGGCCGGCTCCATTCACCATGCAGGCAATCGACCCATCGAGCTTGATGTAATTGAGCGCGTACTTGCTGGCTTCGACCTCAAGCGGGTCTTCCTCGGCAACGTCACGAAGCGCCTTAATATCGGCGTGGCGGAACAGCGCGTTGTCGTCGAAGTTGATCTTGGCGTCGAGCGCGAACAGCTTGTCGTCCTTCGTGGTGATGAACGGATTGATCTCCAGCAGCGAGGCGTCGGTATCGACGAAGGCTTTGTAGAGGCTCTGGAAGAATCCGACCGCCTGATTGATCTGCGCTGCTTTGAGTCCGAGCGCGAAGGCTAGCTTGCGTGCCTGCCACGCGCCAAAACCCACTGCCGGGTCGATGGACTCTTTATAGATTGCCTCCGGCGTCTTTGCCGCGACCTCTTCGATCTCCACGCCGCCGGCCTGCGAAGCCATGAAGACGAGCTTGCCCGTCGCGCGGTCGAGCACGATGCCCAGATACAGCTCGCGATCGATGGCCGCCGTCTCTTCGATCAGGAGGCGCTGCACCTTTTGCCCCTGCGGGCCGGTCTGGTGCGTTATCAATTGCATGCCGAGGATGTTTTTGGCATACAGATCGGCGTCTTCACGCGTTTTGGCGACTTTGACGCCGCCGCCCTTGCCGCGTCCGCCGGCGTGAATCTGCGCCTTGACAACTACACCGCCGGCGCCTTCAGAGAACAGCTGGCGCGCCACGTCGTTGGCTTCTTCCAGTGTGTTGGCCACTTCGCCTCTGGGCACAGGCACGCCATACTTCGCCAGGATCTCTTTCGCCTGATATTCGTGAATTTTCATCTTGGGTTGAACCGTCTGACCGCTGCGGTTGGAGTCGCACGACGAGAGCGCGTACCAGCAGCAGTTCAAATACTATCTTGCACGCCAAAGCTCCGGCAATGCGCTGCGGGTGCTTTTGCCTTTCCACTCGCACGATCAGGGCGGCAGTTACCATATTGAGAGATGAGCGTACTGAAAGATCACCTGAAGCTGCTCGCAGAAGACGGCACGGCCTTAACGCGTGAGCAAGCTGCCGCGGTACTGGATGAGATTTTGGCGGGCGAAGCGAGCGAGGTTGAAACTGCCGCATTGCTCGCGGTGCTGGCGACACGCGGCGAACAGGCGCCGGAGCTGGCCGGCTTCGTCGAGGCCATGCGCGCCCGTGCGATTGGCGTGCCGCTGACGGACGAAGAGCGGACGGAGTTGGTCGACACCTGCGGTACGGGCGGCGGCGGTCCGCTCACCTTCAATATTTCTACTGGTGCAGCGCTGGTGGCGGCTGCCGCCGGAGCTAAAGTCGCCAAGCACGGCAATCGCGCTGTGACGTCGCAGGCGGGGTCAGCCGATGTGTTGGAAGCGCTCGGCGTGCCGATCACTCTGGGGCCCGAACTGGCCGCCGAGTGTCTGCGCGAGACCGGCTTCATGTTTCTCTTCGCGCCGCTCTATCATCCGGCAATGAAAGCCGTGAGCTCGCTGCGCAAGGCGCTGGGCTTTCGCACCATCTTCAATCTGTGCGGCCCGCTGACGAATCCGGCCGGCGCGCGCGCTCAGGTCATCGGCGTGCTGGCTCCCAGCCGGGTACTTCTCGTCGGCCGCACTCTCGCTGCTCTTGGAGCGAAACGCGCCTTCGTGGTCCACGGGTCGGACGGCATCGATGAGCTCACGACGACCGGCGAGTCTGTTGTGGCCAGGGTTGAGGAGGCTTCAGGGAGTGGAACAACGGACCTGCACCCCGGCGACAAGGGCCCGTCCCCGGCGGCCCCGACGCTCAAAGCAGCGCGCATCACGCCCGAGATGGCCGGCCTTGCCAGAGCTACGTTGGATCAGTTCACCGGCGGCGACGTTCAGACCAACGCCTCGCTGCTCTACGACGTGATTACCGGCATTCCCGGCGCGCGCCGCGACATTGTTTTGCTCAATGCGGCTGCCGCTCTCGTAGCCGCGGATTTGGCGGGCGATCTGAAGGAAGGTGTCGCGCTCGGCGCCGAGGCCATTGACTCGGGCCAGGCTGCGGCCACTCTGGCCAAGCTGCGCGCCTTTGGGGAGAAATTCGCCAAGTCGATCAACTGATTTCGTGGATCGACGCCATCAGCGGACGCACCTACAACAGCTGCGATTCGCCGCCTATGCGCTGAGAAACGAACCAGGTAGCGAACGCAACCACGAGCGCGACTGCTGACCAGCCCAGGCTCTCGAACGGCTGCAGTGCAGAAGCTGAGAGCGGAACCGTAATCGTCTGGGGATCGTGCGCCGCCGCAATGGCCAGCCGTGTCAACTCCACTGCGCCCCAGCCCAGCCCGCCACACCCCAGCACGATACCCGGCATGACTCGCCGCCAGGGGAAGGGAATCGGCTGCGGCGCGGCTGTCTCCTCGCGGATACGCTCCATTACTGCAGCCGTAAACCCCGATGAGGGGAGCAGGGCCTCTTCGCTGGCCAGAACGCGATCGATCATCTCATCTTTCATCTCTGCGCTCCTCTTTCAGTTCGATGCTGCGGACTCCATGGCGACATACTCCTCAGACAACCGCGGAAACCGTCGCCGCAGCAGTTCACGTGCCCGCGAGAGCCGCGCCTTCACCGTGCCCTGGGGCAGGCCCATGGTGCGCGCCGCCGCACTCACATCCATCTCATGAAAATAGAACAGAAGTACCGGCTCGCGATAACGCATGGGTAGAGCCAGCACCGCCCGCCGCACCGCATCGTGCCGCGATTTCTCTTCGAGCGCCGTCGCTTGCGACGCAGGACGCGACGGTTCAGCGATGTCTTCGATAGGCACATTCACAGCGGGAAACCGCTTCAGCTCATTGCGAAACACGTTGGCCGCCAGCGCGAACAGCCAGGTCGAGAAACTGGATTCGCGCCGCCACTGGGCCAGGTTCCGCCACGCCCGCACAAAGGCCTCTTGTGCCATTTCCTCGGCTCGGGAGCGGTCCCGGCAATAACGCCACGCCATATTCACCAACGCTCCCTGCCAACGCCGCACGATGCCCTCAAATGCCGCGGCATTGCCGGAAAGCACGCGCTCCACATCGGCTAGGTCGTCTGCGGCGTTTCTGGCGGTCGTGCTCGGCACCTTGCCTCTCCGTGCGGTGGGACAAGCATACCCCCGAACCGGTTGCATTTTCTTGCTGCCCGCCGAGGGGAGTTTTCCGGGCAATCGGATTTAAAATGTCGCCATGCCGTTCCCGATTCGCACCTGCGCCGTTTGCGGAGAAGAGTTCGAGCTGAAGCCCGACAAGCCGGGCTTCGCGAACCGCTGCCCTTCGTGCAGCGAACCCGAAGAGGTGGGGGCCAAGGGCGCCAGCCTCTCGAGTGGCGACAGCGACCTGAACGCCGCGCGCCGCACTGCCATCCGCGACATGCTCTATCGCAAAGAGAGCTAACTGGACCAGACTGTCCGATTGCCCCACGACATCATGGCGCCCACCAATCGATTGCCGATTTCGAGCCTTCTCTCTAAGGCTCTGGTCGCCTTCACCATCGAATTCGACAACGAGGCCGAACATCGACTGCCGCATCGCACCACAAATCATGGAGCGACGCCGGGCACCCTTCACGCTCCCTGGCTTGTCTCCATGGCGATGTGGTTCAACTGTATGCGGTTTGTCGACGACTGTGGCATCACAGTCCCGGAGCTGGAACGAAGGGCGCGAACGCCCACCAATCTCGCAGGCATGGAGCGCTGGGGCTATATCCGGGTGGCTGCCGATCCGGCCGATCCACGGCCGAAGCCGCCTAAGTCCGCGTGGGTGGTGCGCGCCACTACCGGCGGTCGGACGGCGCAGAAAGTATGGCAGCCGCTGTTTGCCGAGATCGAAAAGCGCTGGAACGAACGCTTTGGTGCGGCCACGATCGAGGGCTTAGAGGAATCGCTGGGATCGATCGCTGCTCAAGTTGGCCATAGCGTGCCCGATTGCATGCCGATTCTTGGGTACGGACTTACCAATGCCGACCGGCTGGCCAAGTCGGCGGCCACTTCAACCACCGATCAGGACCACAGCCTCCCAGCCCTCCTTGCCAAAGTCCTGCTTGGGTTCGCGCTCGATTTTGAGCGCCGATCCACAATTTCGCTTGCGATCTATGCCAACCTGCTCCGCATCCTCGACGCGACGGGAGTTCGTGTCAGGGAGCTACCTGTACGCACCGGAGTGTCGAAGGAATCGCTGAGCATGGCAACGGGCATCTTGCTCAAAAGGAGGCTTGCGGTCGTTGAGCCTGCCGCCAAATCGGGAAAGATCGTCCGGCTAACTGAGGCGGGCATGGTGTCCGCAAGGGAGCAACGGAGGTTACTTGCAGACATTGAGACCGAATGGAGTGCGCGATTCGGAGTTGATCTGCTGCAGCTGCGCAACACGCTCGAGCAACTGGATGGGGACGGCACTACCGCCAACTCTCCACTGCTTCTGGGGCTGGAGCCGTATCCGGATGGATGGCGTGCGTCTGTGCCGAGACTCTCGATACTGCCGCATTTCCCGATGGTGCTCCACCGCGGAGGCTTTCCCGACGGAAGCTAGAAGCTGCCGAAACGCGTTGCTTCCAATCGTCACCTGAAAAATGCAACCGGCTTGAAAAGCCTCCTGTCCTACGAAGCGCAAGGGGTTGAAGCAACACCCCACGAACTGAGGAGGACGATATGTTCCATCTGGTGCTGGCAACTTTGGGCGACACGGAAATGCATGAACCGGTTGCGATGTGGGCTTTTCTCGCCATCGGCGCGATCGCGCTGTTTGGGATCTTTCTGCCCGTAACGACCTGGCTTGACACCCGCCGGAGGGAGCGCGAGGCCTACTACAAGTCGGAGACGCTGCGGCGTCTGACGGAAGCCTCGGGCGAGGGAGCAAAGGCCGCGATTGAGCTACTGCGCGAAGAGGAGCATCTGCGGCAGATCAGAAAGCTCGAGGGCATGAAGATAGGCGGGCTGGTGAATATTGCGGTCGGAATTGGCCTGACCTGCATGTTGTGGGCTCTTACCGGGCCTCACGGGCCCTATCTCGTCGGCCTGATTCCCGGCCTGATCGGCGTTGTGCTGCTGGTGTACGTGTTTTACCTGGCCGAACCTATATAAGGTCTGCTGATGAATCCGGCGGTTCAGAAAGTGCATCTAACAGATAGTTGTTCAAACAACGTTCTGGCTTCGGCCCGATTAGATAGGTGCGATCCGGTGAACCCGCTTTCTCATCGCCAGCCCGCCCTCTTCCTGCCACATGGCGGCGGCCTTTGTTTCTTCATGGACTGGACATGGGGCCCCACGGACACCTGGCACTCCACGCAGCGATTCCTGGACAGCGTCGCTGCCTCGTTGCCCGCACCGCCGACCGCGTTGCTCGTGGTGAGCGGCCACTGGGAGGAGCCGGCTTTCAATGCCAGTGCAGCTCCGAAGCCCGATCTGATCTTCGACTACTCCGGCTTCCCAGAGCACACCTATCGGCTCACGTGGCCTGCGCCAGGCGATCCGGTACTCGCGGGTCGCGTGCAGAGTCTGCTGCAACAGGCAGGCTTGCCGACGAACCCAAGCGCACAGCGCGGCTTCGATCACGGCGTCTTTGTTCCTCTCAAAGTCGCGTTTCCCGAGGCGGCAATCCCGGTCGTGACCCTGTCGCTGGCTTCTTCGCTCGATCCAGACCTGCACCTTGCCGCCGGACGTGCCTTGGCTCCTCTGCGTGACGAAGGCGTTCTCATCATCGGCAGCGGTATGAGCTTCCACAATCTGCGTGGATACTTTCGGCCCGAGACGCGGGAACGCGCCCGTGCCTTCGATGCCTGGCTGACGCAGGCCGTGGAATCCCTCGGAGCCGAGCGCAAGGCGCGGCTCACCGACTGGCGCAACGCTCCGTTTGCGGCCTACGCCCATCCGCGCGAAGAGCACCTGATTCCGTTGATGGTTACCGCCGGAGCAGGAGGAGACGCGCCCGGCAAGCGCGTTTTCTCGGACGCGCCGATGGGAGCAGCGATCAGTGCCTACCGTTTCGATGGCTAGATTTTGACGGACTGCGAAGGGTCTTATCGCTGGAAGAGCCGTTTGGCCTGCACCATGGTCAGGCCGCTGTCGAGCAGCACGGCAGTGCACCCGACCAGCATGCACAGATCCGTGCGCGATTCGTGGAGAAAACTCAGCACGCCATAGTGGCTCAGCTTCGGCGGCTCAAAGCGTCCGAAGTGGTGGCCGAGCAGGATCGGTATTTTCGTGGTGACGATCGCCGTGAGAATCACGATCAGCAGGAGAAGTGCGGCATCACCCGCATAGAGTCCCAGCATCAGCGCTCCACCGGCAACGATCTCGATGATCCCCACAAACGGTGCGAGGAATTGCGGCAAGGGCAGACCGATGTGCGCGAAGCGGCCCGCGCCCAACTCACCCGGCTCAATCAACTTCAGCAATCCCTCGGCCAAAAACACCAGCCCCACGATGACGCGGACCAATATCATGGGCAGGTTTTTGCGCATTTAGTTCTCCGAAAGGCTGGTCGGCGTTCGACAAGGTTCATTCCTTGCAGTCGAGCCAGACGACCCGAGAGCAGCATATCGCACATCCGACGGGCTCTGGCCTAAAGCAGGGCTTCGATCGCTGCCGCCAGCGCTTCCGGTTTCTTCGACGGTGCGAATCGGCCGACCACGGTGCCGTTGTGGTCAATTAGAAATTTTGTAAAGTTCCAGGAGATCCGTTCCGCACCGAGGAATCCGCGTTTGTTCTTCTTTAAGAATTGATACAAAGGGTGCGCCCACCATCCATTCACGTCGATCTTGGCGAAGATCGGAAAGCTCACCTGGTAGTTCGTCCGGCAAAAGCTCTCGATCTGCTCCGAGGTGCCCGGCTCCTGCTTGCCGAACTGGTTACACGGGAAACCAAGCACTGCGAACCCACGGTCCTTATAGGTTTGGAAGAGGCGCTCCAGGCCGACATATTGCGGCGTGAAGCCGCACTGGCTCGCCGTATTCACAACCAGCAGAACTTTGCCTTTGAAATCGGCGAGCCGCGCCTCGCTCCCGTCGAGCAGCGGGGCGGAAAAGGCGTAGATGCTTCCGTCGGTCTCCATTCCGGCAAATCCTTCCCACGCGAGGATGTCATGTTGAGCTTCTCTGCGTCTAAGGGATGCAGAGGATTCCGCAATGGTGCGTGATGCGACAGGAAGCCGACGGGCCTTCTGCGCCTCTCGGCTCCGTTAGACTGGAAGGAGTGCGGACCAGCCCCTTCGCAGGACAGGTCTTTCCTCTTCCAGCGACGGTGCAGGTCGGTCTGAGTCCGATGGCATTCCGCGCCATGAGCTGGATTCGGAATTGCTGCGTGCAGGACGGGGCGAGATGAGGATTTTTCGCTCGGCTCTACGCGCCGGCAGGTTTGGGTGGGGTGGCTGCGGTCCAATATAATCAGTCTTTCCGCCAAGCAGTACCAGAATTTACGCAATGAGGGTGTGCATATTCTTCCCGTGAAGTTTGAAATTGGACCGCACCAGAACGTGTGCTCGCCGCGTCGTTCCAGCCCGGTGAAGAGTAAGCACGCTCCCATCCACCGCACAGTGCGGATCTCTGCTCGCTGGGCGATGCTGTTTGTCCTGTTTCTGGTGTGCACGGCGGCGGCCGCGGCCCAAACCTCCGAGACCATCGACACGATCCGGGTCATTGGCAATCGCCGCATCCCCAGGGAAACCATCCTGGCACGCCTCTTCACCCATGCCGGCGACACATACGATCCGGCTTCCATCGAACGAGACTTCAACTCGCTTTGGAATACCGGTTATTTCGCAGACCTTCGCATCGAACGCGAAGATACGGAGAAGGGCATCATCCTGAACGTCTTCGTTCGCGAGCGTCCCACCATCCGCGAGATTAATTACAAGGGCAACAACTCAGTCAGTACCTCCGACATTCTCGACCGCTTCAAGAAGGAGAAGGTCGGGCTCTCGGTCGAGGGCCAGTTCGATCCGACCAAGATCAAGCGCGCCGAATCGGTCTTGCGTGCACTGCTCGCTGAGCATGGCCATCAGTTTGCCGTCATCAAAACCGAGGTCAAGACGATTCCGCCTGCCTCAGTGCAGGTGAACTTCAGCATCAAAGAAGGTCCCACGGTCAAGGTCGGTAACATTCGCTTCACCGGCAACCAGCATCTGAGCGCTCTCAATCTGCGCCGCGCTATGAAGAACCTGAAGCCGGTCGGCATTCCCTACTCGATCGTCTTCGAGAATCTGTTTGCCAAGACCTACGATTCCTCCAAGCTTGAGGAAGACACCGAACGCGTGCGTCAGGCCTATCGCGACAAGGGATATGCGAACGCCGCCATCGAGCAGCCGCAGACCCAGATCCGGGACGAAGGCGGCCTGAACTGGTTTACCTTCCGCCCCAATCACGGCAAGCGCATCGACATCCTGATGCCCGTCGAAGAGGGTGGCCGCTACCGTTTGGGCGCCATCACCTTCACCGGCAACGCGCACGTTCCGAACGTCAGAGCATTGCGCGCCACGTTTGCGATCAAGGACGGGGACTGGTTTAACGCGACCGCGATCAGCAAGGGACTCGAGAACCTCAAGAAGGCATACGGGCAGCTAGGCTATATCAACTTCGGCGCGATCCCCAACGTCAAATACGACGATCTGAAGCGAACCGTTTCGATGAGCATCGACATCGACGAGGGCAAACCCTTCTACGTCTCGCGCATCGAGTTTCAGGGCAACACCATTACGCGCGATAAGGTCATTCGCCGCGAGCTATTGCTTGAAGAAGGCCAGGTCTACAACTCGCAGCTGTGGGAGTACAGTCTGCTTCGCCTCAATCAGCTCGAGTACTTCGAGCAGCTCCGCGTGGATCAGGACTCCGAGGCGCATCAGAATCCCGAGGCCGGTACCGTCGACCTGCTTCTCAAGGTCAGGGAGAAGGGCAAGAACTCCATCGGCCTGAATGGTGGCGTGAGCGGCCTTTCCGGCGCCTTCCTCGGCGTGAATTATCAGACCAACAACTTTCTTGGCCTCGGTGAAACGCTCAGCGTGCAGGGAAATCTAGGCAACGTGAGCCGCCAATTCCTCTTCGGCTTCTCGCAGCCTTACATTCGCAACCGCCCGATTAACCTGGGCTTCCAGATCTTCAATAACAAGCAGGACTTCAACGCCGCCAAGAACTATCAGACGACGACAGGACAGTCGCTGAACCTGAGCTCGGCACAACAGTCCCTCACGCAGAATTACAACCAAGCGTCGACCGGCCTGAACTTCTCGGTCAGCTACCCGCTCAAGCGGCATGCCTTCCAGCGTCTTGGTTTCACGTATTCGCTGACCAAGTCGACTATTTCGGCGTTCAGCACCGCCTCGCAGACCTTCTTTCAGACCATCTCGTTCCGGTCGGGCATCCAGGGATCGAATGCCCTGCAGGGCATCATCGGCAGCTCGGCGTCGTTCAGCTACATCTACAACACCATCAACAACCCGCTTCGTCCACGTACGGGCAAGGAGTACACCGCGGTCTTCCAGATCGCCGGCCTTTACGGCAACGTTCGCTATTTCTCTCCGTTGCTCGCCTACAAGAGCTTTCGCTCGATGCATTACTTTACGCCTTCGGCAAACGGGCGCAACGTACTTGGCCTGCGCGCGCAGTTGAGCCATGTGCAGGGGTTTGGCGGCGATGTGGCGCCCCCTCAAAATAGGTTGTACTCAGGCGGCGAAGGCGAGTTGCGCGGATTCGACATTCGTGGTGCAACGCCTTACGGCTATGTCCCCAACCGCGCAACGGTGCAGTTGACCAACCCCGATGGAACCTGTGTTCCGCGGGATCCAACCAATCCGCAGCTGAACCAGTGCATCCAGGTACCCATCCCGGTCTACGGCATTGCTTCGATCGGCGGCGATACAAGCCTCATCACCAATGCAGAGTATCGAATCCCGATTGCCGGACCCGTGACCTTTTCGTTCTTCGACGACTTCGGCATGGACGTTGTAACCAACAGAGGCCAGCTGAAGCAGAGCCCCGAGGGATTCGCCTCGCTGACCGCTCCGCTCTATGGCTGCCCGGTCTATAACAATGGCGCATGCGAGGGCGGTATTCCCGGTTCCGAGGTTGGTTTCCAGAGGGACATTCGGCCCGTCGCCGGGACCAATGTTGTGCCCCGCATGTCGGTGGGCGCCGAACTGGGGGTCATCATGCCGGTCGTCAATGCTCCGTTCCGGCTCTACTTCGCCTATAACCCGCTGCGTCTGTACGAACGGCCCTACTGCAACGACGTGAACCTGGGCGGCAAGGTACAGAGTTGCTCGGCCGAGCTGATTACGCGGGACCTGTTCCCGCCTGGCGGAGCCGGAGACTACACCTACGGGGAGGCGATCCAATCGTACGGCGCGCAGAACCTCTTCCGCGAGCCGCGCAAGACCTTCCGCCTGACCGTTTCCACGACCTTCTAAGGTACCCTTAGTTGAGGCGCGAAAAGCGCGACGACCTCGTGGTGTGTCAAAAAGGAGTATCTGTTCAATGAAGACTTATCTTGCATTCACTGCTGTACTGCTCTCCGGCTTTGCTTTGAGTGTCCCGGCGCAGTCCGGTCCTCAGCCCTCAGCGGGCGACGCACCTGCGGCGTCGGAGGCGCCGGCGAAGATCGCGGTTATCGCCTTCGAGGCAGTTGTGGCGCAGACCAACGAGTTCCAGCGTGACCTGGCCGACCTGCAGAAGAAGTATGAGCCGAAACGGCAGTCGCTCAAGACTCTGAACGATGAGATCGGAACTCTGCAGAAGCAGTTGCAGACCCAGGCGGCCACACTCAGCGATGCCGAGCGCGAGCGCCAGGCGCGGACCATCAGCGACAAGCAGAAGCAGCTGCAGCGCGACCAGGAAGACGACCAGAACGACTTTCAGCAGGATATGCAGGGCACATTCAGCGGCGTCGCGACGAAGGTCGGAGACGTCATGACTGCCTACGCGCAGCAGCACGGCTACTCGTTGGTGCTCGATGGCGGGAATCAGCAGGCGCAGATGGTGCTCTACCATAGTCCGGCGACCGACATAAGCCAGACGATCATGGAGGCCTATAACGCCAAGTCAGGCGTGCCTGCTCCGGCAAGCCAGCCTGCGGCAGCCGCGCCGCGGCCGGCCCCCAGGGCTCCAGCGCAACACACTCCCACGCAGCCGCAGCACTGACCCGAATGGAGGACGGCCCGTGCCCTGCGGGCCGGGCCTCCTCTCGCTGCGTTAAGTGTTGGTTGCAGAATGCTTCAGCTCGCGCACGTGGCTCCCTTTTTGCCGTATAATCCATGATGTTCCTGCTGATCTCCATCCGCGTCTTTTCCGTCCCTGCTCACTTCTGAGCGGAGTTCCCCTAGAAAGACTGGAGCGGTTTCTCAGGACGCAGAGCCATGTTTGCGCGACCGCGCGATAGGCGATCCAGGATTCTTGAAGGAGTTTTCCAGTCGAATGAAGCTCTCGTTTGCAACAGCATCCATTCTTATGGCCTCGGGACTTGCCCTGACCGCCTCCGCGCAGGTGCCAGCTGCTCCCGTCCCGGCCAACGAACCCGCAGCAGCAGCCGCTCCCGCCGGGCCAGCCAAAATTGCCGTCGTTGCTTTCCAGGTCGCCGTTGCTCAGACCAACGAAGGCCAGCGTAACTTCGCCGACCTGCAGAAGAAGTACGACCCGAAGCGCCAGCAGCTGAAGGCTCTGAGCGATGAAGTCGACAGCCTCACCAAGCAGCTCCAGACGCAGGGCGATAAGCTCAGCGATACCGAGAAGGCCAATCGCGCCAAGACGATCGACGAGAAGAAGAAGCAGCTGCAACGCGAAGCCGAGGACGATCAGAACGACTTCCAGCAAGAGATCCAGGAGATGTACAACACTCTTGCTTCGAAGGTCTACGACGTGCTCGCCGGCTATGCCCAGCAACACGGCTACACGCTGGTGCTCGACGTCGCTCAGCAGCAGACGCCGGTTTTGTACGCTACTGAATCGACCAACATCACCAAGGCGGTGATTGAGGCCTACAACGTGAAGTCGGGCGTGCCCGCTCCTCCGGCTCAGCCGGCAGCAGCCGCTCCGGCGCCGTCAAAAGCCCCGGGAGCCAAGTAAGATTGAGCCGGGTGGAGGCCCCGATATTCGGGGTCTTCGCCTTGCCACTCCGCCACCCAAAATCAAGGCGCGAATCAATGTGATTTGCGACACCCGGATGCCCTTGGCCGCGCTGTGGAAAAAACTGTGGATTCCAGCCTTCCATAGACCATAGAAAGTTCAGCATTTACTCTTGCCAATCGGACGGCGTTTCTGCTAGTTCGATTAAATCCTTATGTTTCAGTAAGTCGCAGACGGGCGGACGCACTGCCGGTCGAGTGACTCGAAAACCCGCAATTGGCGCGGGTGCGGCAAGCTTTCCACAATCTGTGATGAATGCCCGATGACCGAGGTGGCTGTGATCCAGGCCCCCGGGCGGTTTACTTTGCCTGGTCTTCTCCCACGCGCAAGACCGCTAAAAACGCCTCTTGCGGAATGTCCACTTTGCCGATCCGCTTCATGCGCTTTTTGCCTTCTTTCTGCTTCTCCAGCAGCTTGCGTTTGCGCGAGATGTCGCCGCCATAGCACTTCGCCAGCACGTTCTTGCGCAATGCACTCACCGTCTCGCGCGCCACGACCTTCGCTCCAATGGCTGCCTGAATCGCCACTTCGAACTGCTGGCGCGGAATCAGCTCGCGCATCTTCGACACCAGCGCCTTGCCGCGGTCGTAGGCAAAGTCGCGATGCACGATGATCGACAGGGCATCGACCGGCTCGCCAGACACCAGGATGTCCATCTTCACCATCGGCGACTCCCACTCGCCGGCAAGTTGATAATCGAGCGACGCATAACCGCGCGAGATCGACTTCAGCCGATCGTAAAAATCGAGCACGATCTCGTTCAGCGGCAGTTCGTAGGTGAGCAGCACCCGCGTCGGCGTTACATATTCGAAGTTGACCTGCCTGCCGCGCTTCTCCTCCACCAGCCTCAAGATTCCGCCGACGTACTCTTCATTGGTCAGAATCTTCGCCGTGATCACGGGCTCGCGAATGGTCTCGATGTTTGTCGGCTCGGGCCAGCGCGAGGGATTGTCCACTTCAAGCACCGAGCCGTCGGTCAGCGTGATGTGATAGCGCACCCCTGGCGCCGTCGTGATCAGATCCAACTCGTACTCACGTTCCAGGCGCTCCTGGATGATCTCCATGTGCAGCAGGCCGAGAAATCCGCAGCGAAATCCAAAACCAAGTGCCACCGAACTCTCGGGCTCGAAGAAGAACGACGAGTCGTTGAGCCGCAGCTTCTCGAGGGCGTCGCGCAGCAAGGTGTGTTCGTGCGAGTCGACCGTGTATAGCCCCGCAAAGACCATCGGCTTGATGTCTTCAAAGCCCGGCAACTGCGCCGGAGCCGGTTGCGCATCGTCGGTTACTGTGTCGCCGATACGCGTGTCCGCCACATTTTTGATCGTCGCCGCAAAGAATCCGACTTCGCCCGCGCGCAACTCGGCAATCTCAACGGCCTTGGGCATCAAGACGCCCATCGATTCGATCTCAAATGCTTTGGCGTTCGACATCAGCCGGATGCGCTGGCCCTTGCGCATGGTTCCCTGCATCACACGCACCAGCACGATCACGCCGCGATACGCATCGAACCAGGAGTCGAAAATGAGCGCCTGCAGTGGCGCATCGGGATCGCCGGTTGGCGGCGGAAGGCGGTGCACGATTGCCTCGAGCACTTCATCCACGCCCTGCCCGGTCTTCGCGCTGACGGGAATCGCATCGGTCGCGTCCAGGCCGACAGCCAGCGCGATTGCTTCCTGGGTGCGGGTAATGTCCGCCGAAGGCAGGTCGATTTTGTTGAT
>Ga0181535_10000866_pt1 | contig 42192 bp, 29 predicted proteins | sample PEATcosm2014_Bin_44_FD_119774 | JGI IMG/M metagenome (GOLD analysis project Ga0181535, IMG submission 119774) | Peatland microbial communities from MTU Mesocosm Facility, Houghton, MI, USA - PEATcosm2014_Bin17_30_metaG | ecosystem: Environmental > Terrestrial > Soil > Wetlands > Peat | place... | reverse complement strand
AGAGCATTTTTGCATTTGGTGTAGACCGGTTTTGAAAGGGCACGGCTTTAGCCGTGCCGCAAAACACCAATAAAATCAACGGGCTTTAGCCCCTGAGGGAAAGCCCATCGGTCTACACCATTTTCGAATCTGGTTTAGAGTTCCGCAATGGAAGAGGACCTATATTTCACCTACATAGTAGCCAGCCGCGGCCCCGGTGCACCCTGGATGTTTCTTCCCGCACCTGGGCTGGACTATCATGATTCTCATCGGTCACAGTCCGAGCGAAGGAGATCCCAATGAGTAAGCACACCACCATCGGTAATCAGGGCCGCCGCGAATTCCTCAAAACCGGTGGCGTCGTAACTGCCGCCCTCCTGGCCCCTTCCGCCCTCGCCGCCGAAACAACGAAGACCCTCCCCGCACTCCCGTCCAATCCCGTTACCCCCGCCGCCATGCCCACCCGCAATCTGGGCAAAACCGGCTACAAGGTCGGCATCTTCTCGCTCGGCGGCCAGGCCTCTCTCGAAAAGCCAAACAACGAAGCCGTCGCAGTTCCCATCATCGAGCGCGCCCTCGACCTCGGTGTCAACTACATCGACACCTCCTCCATCTACGGCGGCCCCGACCGCTGGAGCGAGCAATACGTCGGCAAGGTCATGGCCCATCGCCGCAACCAGGCCTTCCTCGCCACCAAAACCAGGGAGCGCACCCGCGACGATTCCATGCGCATGATCGAGAAGTCGCTGCAACTGCTCCAGACAGATCATGTCGATCTATGGCAGTTGCACGACATCGGCACTCTCCATGATGTGGATCAGGTTTTCGCCAAGGGCGGCGCCATGGAAGCCCTGCTCGAGATGAAGGAACAGAAGGTAGTCCGCCATCTCGGCCTCACCGGCCACTACCGCCCCGACGCACTCATCGAGGGCATCAAGCGCTATCCCTTCGACACGGTCCTCATGGCCATCAACGCCGCCGACCCCCACCACTTCAGCTTCAACGACGCCCTGCTGCCCCTCGCCGTCGAACGCCAAATGGGCATCATCGGCATGAAGATTCCCGGCCGCGGCCGCCTGCTCTCCAACTGGACCCCGCAGCCCCTTGAAGTCCAGGCCCACATGTGGGAAGGCATGGTCCCCGCGCCCACCCCCGGCACCCTCACCATGCGCGAAGCCATGTTCTACACCCTCTCGCGCCCAGTCAGCACCATCATCATCGGCTGCGACTCCATCGCCCAGCTCGAAGAGAATGTTCAGCTCGCGCGCGAGTTCACGCCTCTCAGCGATCCCCAGGCCGCCGCCATCGTAGCCCGCGCCGAGCCCATCTCCAAGCCCTCGCTCTTCTTCCGCTTCTACGACCGGCCGTAGGTGCTCACCCATCAACCTTCAAATACACTCGATACCCCTCATCCTGAATCTCCGCGAACGGTCGCAGCGTCAGCTTCCCTGCGGCTTCTCAGCCCCCGAAGGATGAAACCTTGCCGACGCATTTCGCCCGCTGACTTGCTGACTCGCTGTATCTGTTTCAAGCCCGGCGCTGACAACAGCCCTTTGCCGAGAATTACCCCCGAAGAGCGCACAATGAACATAGGGGAGTTCTATCCAAAATGTTTTCAGGCCGGATCGCACAGTATGAACTCAACCAGGCAGCTTTTCTAGTCCCTACGTCCATGGTTCCTGCTCTTACCCCTCCCCCCTTTTTCCTGTGAAACTGTGACGGCCGCCATAATATACAGAAAATAAACCGCTTACACCCCAAGAACCCCATTACCATTTAGTCATCAATAAATATCCGCATTCAACCCATAACCCAAAGAAACAAAAACACTTGCAAGCAATGCAAGCCCTCTTCCCAGCAACGGATTCTGCAGGATTTATGCCCAAAAAATGACCCTCAACGCCCCTTTTCGCCCCCTAAAGCCCAGGTTCGCGCATTCCGCGCTCGGGCCTCAGTCGTAACGTTCAAACACAATCTGTTTCCGGTGCCAGCCGTAGCCCGTCAGCCGCTCCCGCATCGCGGCCACCATATTGTTCAGCCCGCAGATATACGCGTAAATCTCAAACCGCAGATCCTTCGGGGAAATCGTCGCATCCACCGCTGGCTGCGGCAGCGGCTCGCCCAGCCGCGCGGCCCGCTCTTCCACAATCCGCGCCACATGATCCTGCACGTATCCGCGCAATCCGCCCCAGCTCTCTCCGGCCCGGCTCAGCGTAGGCAGATAGTGGAAATTCGGTTTCCTCTTCGCCAGCGCCTCAAACTCCGCGTGGTAGTAGAGATCGGTCTCATACCGCGTCCCAAACACCAGCCAGATCTCTTTGCCCTGGCTGCGGTCCTCGCCGTCCTCCGGAAACAGCCATTGCGTATAGCCCCGCATCGGCGCAACTCCGGTCCCGGTCGCCACCAGAATCGAGTCCGTGATCGGCTCCTGCAAAACGAAGTGCCCGTGCGGCCCATGAATCTCGATCGTGCTGCCCACAGGCAAATCTGGCAGGTCCGCCAGGTGATTCGAGAAGAACCCTTCTTCGACCCGGTTCACGCACAGCTCAAAGCGGTTCCCCTTCGCCGCCGACGCAATCGAGTAGGCCCGCGTCTGCTGCTTGCCCAGCTCGTCCTCCGCCACCGCCGACACAAACTGTCCCGGCGCGTACGCGAAGTTCTCTAGCTCGTCAATGACAAATTCGAAGTGGTAGCACTGCGCCACTTCAGAGATGCATTCTTTGCGCGCAAGCCGCGCGGTATAAAGCTCTCGTGTCAAGTTTGTTCTCGCTTTACGGGGAAGTTCGGCCCGTCCGCCGGCCACAGCAAGATTATATGTCGCCTCGGAACCGCGGCATAACGCCGCGGGCCTCCCACTCAGGCCAATCGCATGAATCCATTTTGTTGACAAGCCTGGTTTATACCGGAAATAATCGCCAGCAGCCAATCGCCTGCAGCTTGATACTATTGAAGACAAGATCGGCCATTGTGGCATTGTGTCGGGGGAGCAGCCACCCTTATGCGTCCGGTTAAAGCGGCCGGATAGGTAGCTCCCCGGAACGCGATAGGCCGCCTGGCGATGTGCTCCAGCAAACTAAGCTGACTCGAATTGGCGTTAACTTATGATTCGCCATGTTTTGGGGGCCTCACGATTTGACTCGACAGCATATTGCCAATCCATCTCCGACGCCCGGCCATCCAAGTGCCGACCGATATCTCCTTGTGAAAGGGAAGGCCGGCTTGGGGAATCGCCTTCTTTGCACCCTGAGCAGTATCCTTTATGCCGAAATCACGGGGCGAAAGCTCTACATCGACTGGACCGATGAGATCTTCTATGGTCTGAACGGCAAGAACGGATTCACGGAACTCTTCGACGCTCCGCGCGTGACCGTGCCGGAACCGTTCTGGGATTCTGACTCAGTGACGCCAGTGACGTGGCAAGGGAATTTGCGCAGGTCCGCGAGCGAGTTCATCGATGAGCAGGAGCCCGATAGGAAGGAACCGGACGCTTGTCCTCGGATCGCAGCCAAATACACGATTGACTTGGGGAACCTGAACTATTCGGAGCGAGTGGCGGTTCGCTGGGCATGGAACGATGAGTTGTGGCGTTTGCGACCACACCTCAAAGGAGCCCATTCTGCTTGGGCCGAACTTTCCGACGAAGAGATTCTCCAGAAACTCGCGCAAAGGCTGGTGCTTGCTCCGATAGTTTTGACAAGAGCGGAAGATTTTCGGAATCGAGAATTCCGGCAGGTGACTATCGGGATGCACATTCGCTATACAGACCGGAAGAATTCCTATGCCAAGTACGACGGTATCGCCAGCCGTATAATGCGCAACCACCCTACTGCGGCGGTATTCCTTGCCACGGACAACAAGGCAGTGGAAGATGACCTGCGTCGCCGGTACCCTCATCTGATCGTGACGCCGAAGTGGTTTGCTCCACCCGGAACTCCGCTGCATAGGACTCGGGAGTGTCCAGACGCGCTGGAACGAAGCGTAGAGGCCCTTATAGAAATGTATCTGTTGTCCCGGTGCGACTATTTGATCTACGACAGCACCTCAACCTACGGAATCATGGCGAGGCTGTTTTCGCAAGCTCCGCCTGAGAATGTGTGGAACACGGCTCCCAAGTTCGCGAGTGGATTAAGAAGGCTGCGGCACCATATCAGGGAAACTTTCGGATATTAGAGTAAGCGCCCCGGCTGGGCCGGGGCGCTTACGATGCGAGCCTCTTCAAGCCGATTGAACGTGGTCGCTGATGCAGCCCCGGTTGAGTTTACCCTCCACTGGTAGCAGGTCATTTCCAGAGGCCCCTCTCGTTAAAACGCTGGTGCTCGTTCTCCCGATTGCGGATGCATTCCCGAATCATAGCTTCAGCCCGCCAGCCGATACGAAGCAACGTCTCGCCCGGGAGCGCTGCCCTCTGTAATTCGTGAGTGCTATGTGAAGTACAGGTGCGATGAATGCATGTGTGCCGCCTGAAGCCGTTTCCACTGGTTGGGGAGCCAGTTGGGCCGTTCGCTTTTGCGCACCGGTGATAAGTTCGTTAGCAACTGGATAAGATCTAGCTGCGGGGCTACCTCGCGCCGGCGGCGCCTTGAAGTGACGGAAGACGTGGTATCGAGCCTTTTCCAATTCCAATGATTCCCCGTCAGGGCGCAAGGCGTCTCGACGTCGCGTTTTGTGCGAAAGGTCTTTGCGTTGGTTGGCCACCCGGTTTTGCGGATGACCGCCTTCTACGTACCCCAAGGGGTCTTAACAATGGTCGCCACGATACTCCCACGGTACAGCGCTTGCGATCTGGAACCGTACTGAAATTGCGCCGAATGACCTGAATAAGGCGCGAGATTACAAACGGCACTTCATGAGAGAGGTCCCCTGTTTTCTTATAAATATTTGTATTAAATGATTTTAGTGAACGTATGTTTTGGTGGGCCTGCAGGGATTCGAACCCCGAACCAAGGGATTATGAGTCCCCTGCTCTAACCGTTGAGCTACAGGCCCTTCAATCACATGCTGTAATCGCCCGCCTACAGCGAACCCCGACTGCGGCAGACAGCACAAGCCGTATAAGCATTGTATGGCTTTGGGCGTCCTCTCTGCGAAAATAGACCCTGATGCTCTCTCTTCAAAATGCCGGTAAGCGGTTCGGCCCGCGCGTGCTCTTTCTTGAGGCCAACTGGCTCATCCGCAGCAAAGAAAAAACCGCCCTCGTCGGCGCCAACGGCACCGGCAAATCTACATTGATGAAGGTCCTGGCCGGCATCGAGTCGCTCGACTACGGCGCCGTCCAGCAAACCCGCGGTATGAGCATCGGCTATCTGCCGCAGGAGGGCCTCCGGCTCACCGGCCGAACCGTCTTTGAAGAATGCCTCACCGTCTTCGACGAACTGCGGGATATGGAGCACGAAATCGAGCACCTCGGCGGCCAGCTCTCCGAACTCGATCATGAAGGTCCCGAGTACGAAGCCGCCGCCGAGCGCTACTCCATGTTGCAGGAGCGCTTTCACGCCCTCGATGGTTACGCCCTCGATGCCCAGGTCGGCGGCGTGCTCACTGGTCTCGGTTTCGGCAAAGAAGACTGGGGCCGCCTGACCGACGAGTTCAGCGGCGGCTGGCAAATGCGCATCGCTCTCGCCAAGCTGCTCCTCGCCAAGCCCAACCTGCTCCTGCTCGACGAGCCCACCAACCACCTCGATCTCGAAACCCGCAACTGGCTTGAGGACTATCTCCACAACTATCCCTTCGGTTACATCCTCATCTCCCATGACCGCTATTTCCTCGACGTCACCATCGACCGCACTGTCGAGATATGGAACAAGCGCCTGTCCATCTATCAAGGCAACTACAGCAAATATCTAAATCAAAAAGACGAGCGCCGCGCGCAACTACAGGCATCTTACCGCAACCAGCGCGAGCAGATCGAGCACCTCGAAGCCTTCATCAATCGTTTCCGCGCCCAGGCCACGAAGGCCAGGCAAGTGCAGTCCCGCATCAAGGAACTCGATAAAATTGAGCGCATCGAAATCCCCGAAGAAGAACCGATCATCCACTTCAAATTCCCCCAGCCCCCTCCCTCCGGCCGCATGGTCGTCGAGGCTGAAGGTCTCTCAAAAAGCTACGGCTCCAAGAAGGTCCTGGAAAACATCCGCTTCGGCATCGAGCGCGGCGACCGCGTTGCCCTCGTCGGCGTCAACGGTGCCGGCAAGTCGACGCTCATCAAGCTGCTCACCGGCGATGAAGCCCCCACCGCCGGCGTCGTAAAGCTCGGCCACAACGTCATCAGCGAATACTTCGCGCAAGATCAGTACAAAGTCCTCGACGGCGACGCCCGCATGTTGGACGACATCAGCCGCGCCGCGCTCAAAGTCCCCGAAGTCGAACTCCGCTCGCTCCTCGGCTGTTTTCTCTTCCGTGGCGACGACGTCTTCAAGCCCCTCGGCGTGCTTTCCGGCGGCGAGCGCAACCGCTTTGCCCTCGCGCGCATTCTCGTCTCTCCCTCAAATTTCCTCCTCCTCGACGAGCCCACCAACCACCTCGACATGCGCGCCAAGGATGTATTGCTCGAAGCTCTCGCGGCCTTCAGCGGCACGGTGGTCTTCGTCTCCCACGACCGCTACTTCATCGACCGCCTCGCCACCCGCGTCCTCGAAGTCGAAGGCGGCATCGTCACCAGCCACGAAGGCAACTACGAAGACTACCTCCGCTGGAAAGAAGCCCAAGCCTCCAGCAACAACGGAAGCTCGACCGGTAGTGTTTCGGGAAGTGCTTCAGATTCGAGAAGCACTTCGGACGCGAAAAATGCCTCGGATTCGAAAAGTGCTTTATATCAGGGCACGACTTCTAAGCCTGCCCTGAGCGGGGTCGAACGGGTGCCGAAAAACGGCTCAAAAAATGACGGGGCTTTAGACCCTGAAAATCAACAGGAAGCAAACGACCGTTCCCGCCGCCTCAATCCCATCAAGCAGAAGCAGATGGAAGATCGCTGCGCCTTCCTCGAAGAAGAAGTCCCCCGCATCGAAGCCTCGATCGCCCATACCGAAGAACAGCTAGCCGTCTACATCTCCGCCGAAGAAACCCAGCGACTCTCAACCCTCGCCGAAGAGTTACGCGAGCAGCAAGCCACCCTCACCGCCGAATGGGAAGACCTCATGATGCAACTCGAGGGCGCTTAAGCTCGAACCGCTACTTCGCCTTGTAGCCGTGCCACAACCATTCCAGCGCTTCCGGCAGCGTTTGCTGGCGTGTGGCGCGGTCCACGTGGACGGCGTTGCGCGCAAACACAAACTGGTAGGGATAGCGCTTCGCCGCCAGCTCCTGCGCCATGCGCTCGTTGGCCAGCACCCAATCGTGCATATCGTCCCGCATCACGTTAGGGTTCAGCAGGTCGCGGTCGCCCACCTCCATCCAGATGCGGAGCGGCTTGCGCGGGCTATGTGCAATCAGTTGTTCGTGGAATCCCCATGCGCCGTGTGGCGTCTCGGGATTCCAAGGCCACTGCTGGTTCACATACGTGCCGGAGTAAGTGAGCACGCGGTGATACCACTCCGGGTGGTACCAGGCCATCGCCAGCGCACACGAGCCGCCGGAACTATTGCCCGTCGTTGCCCTTCCATTCGGATCGCGCGTCAGCTTCACATGTGCGTGACTCTCCACCGCCGGCAGCACCTCGTTCTCAACAAACTCGGCATAGCGCCCTGACATCGTGTCGTACTCAAGGCCGCGCTCGGAACCTTGCGCGTCGTTACCGCCATTGGCAATTGAAACCGCTACAATCGGCGGCAACTTGTGCTCGGCGATCAGCCCATCCAGCGCGGCAAACAGCAAGCGATCCGGCCCGTCCGCGCCAACAATGAACGGCATCTCTTTCCCAGCCATCGCCCCTTTCGGTAGGTAGACAGCCACTTTTCGCACGTACGGCGCTGGATGTGTTTCAATGCCCAGCAGACGCGCCGGGTTCTCCGCATCAGGCGTTGGCTGCGAATCCGGATTGCGCGCGATGCCCGAAAAGTACTTGCTGTCCTCCGAGTTCATCGTGAATTCAACAATGCTCCTGTCGAGCGTGCGATTCGGATCGGCTGTCTCCGGTGCGGCCGTGTGCGTCGGCCCGATGATGAAGTTGCCGTTCTTGTTCGGCGCAGGCTGGGTGCCGTCCGGCAACTCAGCAGCCTTCACGTATCCCGGCGTGTGCGGATCGCGTGTAGGCATGGGCGGTCGCGGTGGACGCGGGGCTACTGCGGGCGCTGCCGCGGGGACAGCGCCCGCCTGGCTCACAGCCAGCGGAGCGGCAGCAAAGATGCTGGCCAATACAACCGGGAATACCCTGCCGGAAATTCTCATCCAGCCATTGTGCGCCAATAGCCCTGCATCACGAAAGAGCGTCCATCCTCACGAAAGCCTTATGTGCATCGTGCATAATCAAAAGACGATGGCCCTTTTGTGGAATCCCGAAAGCTGGCCCCAGCGGCTGGCAGAGTTGGAAGCGCAATCCGGCGACCTCAAGGAAGCACCCCTGCGCCGCGATGTCCGCTCCCTCGGCATGTTGCTCGGCGAGGTCCTGCGCGAGCAGGCCGGCGACGAACTCTTCGCCGAAGTCGAAGCCCTGCGTCAGGGCACCATCCGCCGCCGCGATGCGGAAGCCAGCGGCCACAGCGAAGAAGCCGCCCGCAACGCGGCAGAAGCCTTGGCGCGCGTTCACAAGCTCCCGCCCGAGCGTTCCATCCTGCTGACCCGCGCCTTCGCCTTCTACTTTGAGCTCATCAACCTGGCCGAGACCAACCACCGCAAGCGCCGCCGCATCGCCCTGCGCCTCAGCGGAGGGGCAGGCCGTCAGCGCGGCTCTCTCGCCGGCACGCTCGCGGAGATGCGCCGCGTCGGCATCACCGCATCTGAAGCCCTCGACTGGCTCAAGCGCATCCTCATCGTCCCCGTCTTCACCGCGCACCCCACTGAAGTCGCGCGCCGCACTGTCATGTTCAAGCGCCGCCGCATCGGCGAATTCCTCGCCCGCCTCGACCGCATTCCCGTCGCCGAGCAGGATCTGGCCCGCCTCGAACAACTCGTCCTCGCCGAAATCACCAGCCTCTGGCAGACCGACGAGGTCCGCTCCCGCCGCCCCACCGTCTACGACGAAATCAAGATGGGCCTCGACTACTACGACGTCTCCATCTTTGAGACGCTCCCCGGCCTCTATCGCGAAATCGCCGAGGCTCTGCGTTCCTCCTACGGCCTCGACATCGAAGCCTACGCCCTCCCGCAGATGCTCCGCTTCGGCTCCTGGATCGGTGGCGACCGCGACGGCAATCCCTTCGTCACCCCCGAGGTCACGCGCGACGCCATTCAACTCGCCCGCGGCCACCTGCTCCTCTACTACCAGCACCAACTCGACGACATCATCGACCTGCTCACATCGAGCGCCCAGCAGCGCCCCGTAAGCGACGCCCTCATGCAGCGCCTCCAGGCCTACATCGCGCAGGTCCACACTCCCGAGGCGCAGGTCTTCGGCGCACAATACGAATTCGAGTACTATCGCCGCTTCGTCATCTGCGTCAAAGCGCGCATCCAGCGCACGCTAGAGGAACCGGGCCCCGTCGGCGCAGCCATGCCCGTCATGCCCTACACTCTCTCGCGCGGACAGGCCCAGCTCGCCCAGGTCCTGCCTGTCTACTGCTCGGTCGAAAACTTCCTCGGCGACCTCGAAGTCCTGCGTGAGTCGCTCGCCGCAAACGGCGGAATCCGCATCGCACGTACGCTCATCGACCCGCTCATTCTCCAGGTGCGCACCTTCGGCCTCCATCTGCACACGCTCGACATCCGCCAGCACGCGCGCGTCCTCCAAACCGCCCTGCAAGAGGCCATCAGCGACACCATGGCCCCCTCGCTCCCCAGCGGCCTATCCGCGGAAACATCGAGCGTTCTCGAAACCTTCCGCGTCGTCGCCGAAGTAAAAAACGGCTGCTCGCCTGAAGCCATTCGCCAATTCGTAATCAGCGGCGCCGCCACAGTCGACGACGTTCTTGCCGTAGTCCGCCTCGCCCGCTTGGGCGGAGTCAAGGTCGAGGGCTCCGAACGCGATCCCGGCCTCATGCCCGTCCCGCTTTTCGAATCCATCGACGACCTCCGCAACGCTCCCTCCGTTTGCCGCGAGCTCTGGAGCCGCCCCGACTACCGCAAGCTGGTGGCCTCCTGGGGCAACTGGCAGGAAGTCATGCTCGGCTACTCGGACTCAAACAAAGACGGCGGCATGTTGACCTCCACATGGGAAATCTTCCGCGCCCATCGCGACCTCCACGTAGTAGCGCGCGAAGCCGGCATCAAACTCCGTCTTTTCCACGGCCGTGGCGGCACGGTCGGCCGTGGCGGCGGACCCACCCATCGCGCCATCTTCGCCCAGCCCATGGACTCCTTCGACGGCCAATTGCGCATCACAGAACAGGGCGAAGTCCTCAACTTCAAATACGCCGACGAAGTCCTCGCCGAGCGCAATCTCGAACTGATGATCGCCGCCTCCCTCGACGCCCTCGCCCGCCCCAACGCCCGCGACCCTCAGGGCCACTTCACCGGCGTTCTCAAGCCAGAGTGGGAATCCGCCCTCGACGAGTTGTCCGACCTCTCCTTCGGTTTCTACAAAGAGCACATCCTCGAAGATCCCGGTGTCCTCACCTACTTCGAGCAATCCACGCCCGTCGGCGAACTCGAAAACGCCAAAATCGGCTCGCGCCCCTCGCGCCGCAACGCCTCGCCCCGCCTCACCGACCTGCGCGCCATCCCCTGGGTTTTCGGCTGGACGCAATCCCGTCTACTCGTGCCTGCCTGGTTCGGCGTAGGCTTTGCCATCGAGGAGTATCTAGCCCGCCCCAGCTCGACAGATCGCCTCGCCCTTCTCCAAACCATGGCCCGCGAGTTTCCGCTCTTCATCGACCTGCTCCGAAACGTCGAGCTGGCCCTTGGCAAAGTCGACCTCGCCACCGCCCGCCTCTATTCCGAGCTGGTCGAGGACACGAAACTTCGCGAGCGTATCTTAGACATGTTCGACGCCGAGTTCCATCGCACCGTGCGCGTGCTCTTGGCGGTAACGCGACAGAAGGAGCTACTCGAGTCGAACCAGGTCCTCGCTCACTCCATCAAGCTGCGCAACCCCTACGTCGATCCCATGCACCTCATCCAGGTCGACATGCTCCGCCGCAAGCGCGCCGGCGAAGACACCCCCGAAGTCAACCGCGCCATCGCCGCCACCATCAGCGGCATCTCCGCCGGCCTCAGAAACACCGGCTGAAATTTACCTGCGAAGAGACCCCAAGGCTGCGCGGCCGATGAATTGATTGCACTTCCCGCTTGCCAATCCCACCCGCGGGGTCTACCTTATCTGTATGCATCGATGTCGCTAACGCCGTCCTGGTGAGAGCTCCGATGCAGTTACGCGCCTAATTCGCCCGCGCAATTTCCCAACTGAAAGCTCCACCGTCCCCAAAAATCTATCCAAAACGAAAGCCTGGGCAAAATGCCCCGGAAAAAGGAGATCAACATGGCGCGTATTGCCGCGAATGTAACTGAAATCATTGGTCACACACCCCTGGTGCGGCTCAACCGCATCGCAGCCGGTCTGCCCGCAACTGTCGTTGTCAAGCTCGAAAGCCAGAACCCCGTTTCCAGCGTCAAAGACCGCATTGGCTTCGCCATGATCGACGCCGCCGAAAAGGCCGGCAAGATCGCGCCCGGCAAAACCGTCCTCATCGAGCCCACCAGCGGCAATACCGGCATCGCGCTCGCCTTTGTGGCCGCCGTCAAGGGCTACAAAATCATCCTCACCATGCCTGAGACCATGAGCCTCGAGCGCCGCGTAACCCTGCTTGCTTTCGGCGCCCAGATCGTCCTCACCCCCGGCCCCAGCGGCATGAAGGGCGCCATCGCCAAGGCCAACGAGATCATGGCCAAAACGCCCAACGGCTACGTCCTCCAGCAGTTCGACAATCCCGCCAACCCTGCCATTCACTACGCAACCACCGGCCCAGAAATCTGGGATGACACCGACGGCAAAGTGGACTTCCTCATTTCCGGAGTAGGCACCGGCGGCACCCTCACCGGCATCGCTACCTACATCAAGGAGCGCAAGCCGGGATTCAAGGCCATCGCCGTCGAGCCCACTGACAGCGCAGTCCTCTCCGGCGGCAAGCCCGGACCCCACAAGATTCAAGGCATCGGCGCAGGCTTTGTGCCCAGCATCCTCAACACCAAGCTCATCGACGAAGTCGTCCAGGTCACCAACGACGAGTCTCTCGCCATGGCCCGCCGGCTGCCCCTTGAAGAAGGTCTGTTTGTCGGCATCAGCTCGGGAGCCGCGGTAGTAGCTGCGCTCAAGGTAGCCGCACGTCCCGAGAACGCAGGCAAGCTCATCGTTGCCATCCTGCCCAGCTTTGGCGAGCGCTATCTCTCCAGCGTGCTGTTCGAGCCGCTGCGCCAGCAGGCCCTGGCTCTCCCCACTGAGGCGGTAACCTTGTAAGCAGTGCCGCAGACCGGCGGAGCGCGCTCCGTTCCGCCGGCCTCAAGCATCTCTTAAGAAAGCCATGGCCCTCTTTCCTCGCATCCGCGAAGACATCAACTCCATCCTGGAGCGCGACCCCGCAGCCCGTTCCCGGCTGGAGGTGTTGCTCTGCTATCCCGGTCTCTGGGCCGTATGGATTCACACCATTGCGCACGTGCTCTGGAGAGCCAAGCTGCCGCTGCCCGCGCGAATCCTCTCCCAGGTTGCCCGCTTCTTCACCGGCGTTGACATCCACCCCGGCGCACTGCTCGGCCGCCGCCTCTTCATCGACCATGCCACCGGCGTAGTCATCGGCGAAACCGCCATCGTCGGCAGCGACGTCACCATGTACCAGGGCGTTACCCTCGGCGGCACCGGCAAAGGCCATGGCAAGCGCCACCCCACCGTCTGCGATGGCGTCTTCATCGGCAACAATGCCAACGTCCTCGGCAACATCACCGTCGGCGAAAACTCCCGCATCGGCGCTGGCTCCGTGGTCCTCTCCGACGTGCCCCCCAACTCCACCGTCGTCGGCGTCCCCGCGCACATCATCTACCGCAACGGCCAGCGTGTGCTCATCACCGACCCCCACGACGTCAAAGACCCGCTCTCCGACGCCCTGATCGCCCTCGCCGCGCGTGTCGAAGAATTGGAAGAGCGCCTCGGTGGCGAATCGCGCCCCCCCGATCCCTTCGCTGCCGAGGAGGCCGAACGCGAAGCCTACCGCGTCGAGCTCGAACGACTGCGCGTCTATGTCTCCATGGGCGAGGGAATCTAAAAATCTGTCCTGGAACTTGAATTTCGGCGAGGGCCACACCCTCCACAGGCTGCGGAAAAACTCAAAACGGAGAGAGGCGGGGGTTTCAACCCCCGCATAAGGCAAACAGAATCAATGGGGGCTTCAGCCCCGGAGGGATGTTTTTCGTCAATTCAACCCGAAATCCCGAGTTTTTCCGCAGCCAGTTTAGCTCCTCCAAGATTTCTCTCCGTATCGAGATCAAATCTGGGCCTTTTCCGCAGCCTCTCAAGCGTTCCAGCCCCCGGTGCTACATTGGTTCCGTCTCCATCTTTTTGCCGGGGTTGTTCTCCTTGCCGGATTTTCGCACGCTGCTTGTGGCTGTCCTTCTTCTTCCCACCGCCGTCCACGCGGCCCCGCGCGTCCAAGCCGCCCCCGTGCCCGAGCAGATGCGTTCAACCGCCTTCACCGTCAAAGTTGACGGCCATCCTGTCCCCGTAGCCCACGCCGCCGCCAGCTACGATTTTGCCAGCTTCGACACTACCAGCCCCGTGACCGTCGAAATCACCGCCGCCGAAAAAACCTTCTGGGACAAGGGCGTCGATATCCAGCCCTGGCGCCTCGGCCTCCGCCCCGTCAGGCAAGGCCCCACCATCCGCTTCAAACTCGCCGGCCCCGCCAAGCTCTCCATCTCTCGCCCCGGCGACTTCCTCAACCACGCCGCCATGCTGTTTCTCTTTGCCGCCGCGCCGCCTCCGCCCCTGCCCCGCGACCCCAAGATCCACGCCTATCAGCCCGGAGTCTATCGCGAGAGCCTCAACCCCAAGAGCGGCGACACCATCTACCTCGCCCCCGGCGCATTCATCTTCGGCAGCCTCAATCTCTTCAACGTACAGAACGTCAAAGTCCTCGGCCGCGGCACCATCGTCTACGATGGCCCCCAGGACCCCAATGCCGACGAAGGCTGGATGCAAAGGCCCGACTGGCACTGCATTGGAGCCCTCAACGCCCGCAACGTCGAGATTGACGGCCTCACCTGCATCGTCCGCTCCAGAAGCTGGTCCATCCAGATGAAGGATTCCACCGGCTTCCTTTACGACGATCTCCGCGTCATCGGCGGCAACCCCAGCAACGCCAACCAGGACGGAATAGACTGGCTCGGCGGCGGCGACGCCGTAGTCCGCAACGCTTTTCTCCGCACCTCCGACGATGTCTTCGCCATGCAGGGCAACTGGGACGGCTACACCGATGCGGATCTCGTCCGCCCCGGCCACGATGTCCAGAACATCCTCATTGAGCACAGCGTTCTTTCCACCAGCATCTCCAACATCGTCCGCTCCGCCTGGCCGCAAAAAACCTTCAACTCCCGCAACTTCACCCTCCGCGACAGTGACGTCCTCCACGGCGGCATCGGCGCCTGCGGCCAGACCTTCGGCCTCCTCGGCATGTGGGGTGCAAAAGACGCTGGTGGCAACCACTCCGATTACACATTCGAGAACATCTTCCTCGACAACTGGTATTCGCTCGTGCAAATGGAGCAGGAAAACCCCGCCCTGAAAGGCTTCACATTCCGCAACATCTGGGCCCTCGATCAGCCTCCGCTCGCTGCCTCCACCATCACGGGCAACGTCTCCGGCGTCACCTTCGACAATGTGAAATACGGACAGGCCCGCGCCACCAGCGCCGCCAACTTGCCGCTCACCGTATCCGGCGGCGCGCAGCCCGCGCGCTTCGTTGAGCCGCACGGACCCGTCGCTACATTCAGCGTCGATACCCCGATCGTCGTGCCGGGAAAGCCAATCCGCTTTACTGCAAAGCCATCGCCAAGAGCGAAATACACATGGCTCTTCGGCGACGGAACCCAAGCACACGGCCGTCGCGTGACCCACAGCTTCCCTGACGCCGACGGCACCCAACTCGATGGCAGCGACGGCGCCGGCCGCTTTCGGGTCCTGCTTCACGTGGAAGACAAGGCGGGCCAGCAAGACTGGGCCGCGCAATCCATCGTCGCCATCGCCGAATGGCACGCCGCCGCGCTCACCGCCGCCCCCGCTCTCCTCGGCCTCACATGGAAGATCTATCCTGGCACCTGGACCGACCTGCCCGATCTCGCAAACGCGCGCGTACTCTTCGACGGCGAATCGTCCACGCTCTACGCTGACCCGCACGGCTTCACGCGCTACGCCGCCGCATGGGACGGCTTCATCGACATCCCCGCCGACGGCGGCTACACCTTCCACCTCATCGACCGCGACGGCGCGCGCCTGGTCATCGACGGCATTGAAGTTGCCAAAACCGGGCCGCCCTTCGCTCAAGTCTGCGGCTCTCCCGGTAACGCCCTCCGCTACGATCGCGGCTCGCTCGGCCTGCGCGCCGGCAAGCATGCGCTTCATCTCGAAGCCCTCCACTCCGCCAGTCGGGGCTTTCCGCGCCTCTTGTGGGAAGGCCCGGCATTGCCTCTAACCGATGTCCCGCCCGCCGCCTTCTCCCATCCCCGCCAAGACGTAGTCAAAGCAGAAAGCACAAACACCGGCGACCAATAGAAGCCAACTTCGCAGAAGTTTTCGGGCCCCCAGGTCTCGATTCTGAGAACTGGGATAGCATCAACTCTTTTGTCTTTGTCCGGAGGGTGAAGGCGCCTTTACAGGCTGCGGGAAAACTCCTCCGGGCGGTAGGCCGGGGATTTATCCCCGGTGTAACTGGCATCAAATCAATGAGGCCTTCAGGCCCTGAGGTATGCTTTTCACGATTTTCCCTTGGAAACCGGTCTTTTTCCGCAGCCACTTCAGGCCCCTGTATACTGCCAAACTTGGGAATGGGACTGTCAACGCTGTTAACCTGTGAGAACTCCACCCCGAACTCGGAGCCTTGCCCCCATGCAGCTTCACCGGTCTTCCATCTTCGCGGCCATCTTCTCTCTGGCTTATCTCGTGCCGGTACGCGCCGAACAACCGCCAGCGCTGCAAACATCAACGCAAATGCTCGTCGTCACCACTGCCGATTGGAACGCCGTCCCCGGCACGCTCCAGCGTTACGAGCGCGCGAATGCCCGCAAAAAATGGAAAAGAGTCGGCGCTCCCATTGCGGTGGTCGTTGCAAAGAACGGTCTAGCCTGGGGCGCCGGCCTGGCCGCGCCAAGCGAGTCCAGCCCGCTCGATCCCGTCAAGCGAGAAGGCGACACACGAGCCCCCGCCGGCCTCTTTCGCCTCAGCACCGCCTTCGGTTACGCCGCAGCGAACCCGCCAAACTGGAAGATGCCCTACATCGCCCTCACGCCCACCATCGAATGCGTCGACGATCCCATCTCGAAGTTCTACAACCGGGTAGTCGATCGCACAACCGTCACGCCCGACTGGAACAGCTCCGAGCATATGTTGTACTCAAACGGCCAGTACCGCTGGGGTCTCGTCATCGACCACAACACCGACCCCGTCACCCCCGGTGCCGGCTCTTGCATCTTCCTGCACATTTGGCTTGGAACAGGGGAGGGAACTGTCGGATGCACCGCCATGGCGCAGGAAAACGTCGAAGCCCTCCTCGCCTGGCTCGACCCGGCAAAGCAGCCTCTGCTTCTGCAGTTGCCCCGCGCGCAATACCAGAAACTCAAGAGAAAATGGAAGCTGCCCGCCCCGCCGCGAAAATCCAAACGCTGAACCGCGCTTCAATAAGTAAGTCGCAGCACTCAGCTATTTAGGCAACTGCGAGGTATCCCATCCGCCGCCCAGCGCCCGCACCAGCCCCACGCTCGCCACAAACTGCCGCGTCTTGAGATCGAGCGCCGTCCTCTGGTTGTTGAGCAGCGTTGTCTCCGCTGTCAGCACCTCAAGGTAGCTGGTCACGCCGCCCTTGTACCGCTGATTCGACAGATCGAATGAATTCTGTGCCGAGGCCACCGCGCGCTGTTCGGCAACCGACTCCTGCTCCAGAATCCTCAACCCCGACAGTTGATCCTCCACATCGTTGAAGGCCAGAAAAACAGTGTTTCTGTATCCCGCCGCCTGCGCCTCGTAGTTGTGCCGCGCCTCGTCGGTCAGTGCGCGGCGCTGCCCGGCGTCGAACAGCAGTTGCGCCGCCTGCGCTCCCAGCGACCACAGCGAACTCGGCCCCTGAATCCAGTTCCCCGGATTCGTGCTCTCAAAGCCACCCGTCCCAACCAGGTCGATCGTCGGATAGAACGCGCTCACCGCGATCCCGATCTGCGCATTGGCCGCCGCGGTTAGCCGCTCAGCGGCAGCAATGTCCGGCCGCCGCTCCAGCAGTTGCGAAGGCACGCCCACCGGAACCTTCGGCAGCGCAAGGTCAAGCGGCGAAGCCGGAAGGCTGAAGCTCGCGAGATCGTAGTTCGCAATCGTGCCAATCGCGTGTTCAAACTGCGCCCGCGCCACGCCGATGTCCACCAGTTGCGCGCGAACGGTCTCAAGTTCAGTCCGCGCCTGCGCCACATCAACCGCTGTAGCCACTCCGCCGGCAAGCCGTCTCTGCGTCAGGTCGAGTTGGTGCTCCAGGTCGCCCACGGTTGCCGTCAGCAGCTTCGTCTGCGCATCCAGGCCCCGCAATTGAAAGTAGTCTGCCGCCATCTCCGCATGCAGGCTAAGGTCCACAGCGGCCACGTCCGCCGCGCTGGCCTGCGCGCCTGCGCGGGCTGCTTCCACGGTGCGGCGGATGCGTCCCCAAAAGTCCGGTTCCCAACTCGCTTGTCCGCCAATCGTCAGGTCGTTATAGTCGGTGGTTGCGCTGGCCGAAGGCCTGTTCGCTGAAACCCTGTTGCGGCTCGCCCCCACGCTCCCGGAGAGCCTCGGAAAAAGATTGCTGCGCGCCGCGCTCACCTGGTCGCGTGCGGCCAGATAAGTCTCCACAGCCTGGCGCAAACTCTGGTTGTTCGTGACGATTCGCTCTTCCAGGCTGTTCAGTTGCGGGTCCTGATAGATCTCCCACCATTTCCCGCGCAGCATTCCATCCGAAGGGTTCGCCGCCTGCCATCCGCCTCCTGCAGGATTCGGTGGCGGAACAACAACCGAAGCCGCCCCCGCCTCTTTGTACACTGCCGGTGCCTGATACCCCGGCCGGCTGTAATCCGGGCTCACGGGCTTGCACCCGGCCAACAGCAGCGACGCAGCCAGCAAGACCGCAAACGGCACGGCCCGCCCCGCAACCCGCATTGCGAAATCCTGCCCAGTCGCCCCCATCTCTACTTGCCTCCCGCGTTAGAGGCTTGGCCGGGATTCACCACAGTAACCCTCTCGCCTTCGATCAGCGAGTCTGGCGGGTCCTGGATCACCTTGTCCGTGGCAGTTAGCCCGCTCGCGATCTGCACGCTCCCGCCGTCGTCCTGCCCAATCACCACCGGAACCAGGTGCGCCTTGGTGCCGCTGCCGTCATTCACAACCACGCCCACGCGCATCCCTTCCTTGCGGAAGATGATTGCCGCCGCAGGCACCACATAGGATTGCGCCGCGACTGGCGTCTTCAGGTGAACCTGCGCCAGCGATCCCGGCATTAATTCGCCATTGCGGTTGTCCACGTCTATCTCAACCAGCAGCGTGCGGCTCGTCGGATCGATTGCGTCAGCCGTTGTCACCAGCGTCCCCTGGTAGACCTTCCCCGCCCGTTCGGCAAAGCTCAGGTCGATCTTCATCCCGCGCTTCACGCTCTGCGAGTAAGCCTGCGGAACATTCGTGTACACGCGCAGTGTCTGAATCGCCTGCAGCCGGAAAAGCTCCTTGCCGGCTCCGGTGTCGATCAACTGTCCCGTGTCCACCGTGCGCGCCGTAACCACGCCGTCAAACGGCGCATACACCTTTTCGAACGACTGCATCTCGCGCAGCCGCTGCACGTTGGCCTGCGCCGAGCGCACAGCCGATGCCGTGGCCGCGGCCTGGTTCACATACGCATCCGTATCCTGTTGCGAAACGGCATTGGACTTCACCAGTCCCGTGTAGCGCTCGGCCTGGATGCGCGCATTGTTGGCCGTCGCTTGCGCGGTCGCCAGTTCGCTCTCGGCCTGCGCCAGTTGCTGGTCTAGCTCCGGAGTTGAAATCTCTGCCAGCAGCGCGCCTTTTTTCACGTGTGCTCCGATATCGAAGTACCACCGCTTCAAATATCCTGAGGTCCGCGCGTAGATCGGCGCATCGGTATAGGCCGTCACATTGCCCGGCAGCATAAAGCTGTTCAGCGTCGCGCCCGGTTTTGCTGGCTCGGCCAGCACCGTCGGCGCAGCAAGCTCCTGCGTACGGTCCGCCAGCACCGCCTCGGCCGACTTGCGGCTCAACATCCCAACGCCCGCCAGCACTGCGGCCACAACAATCAGCAGGCCTGCGCCCACCAACGCCTTCCGCGGCGAAATCGGCCTCTCGTCGGTTGTGGAAGTGCTGTCGTGGCCGGCCTGTTGTGGGCTTGGTCCTGGTCCATCATTCATAAGAAACTACTCCAGATGCTCGTCAAATTCGTCGAACGTTGTGGCGCGTGCCGCCCCGTGAACCGTCTTGCGTCGGCGCTCAATGCGCCCGTGAATCAGAGAGAAGAATGCCGGCACAAACAGCAGCGTAGCCACCGTGGCCAGCAGCAGACCGCCGATCACGGCTCGGCCCAGCGGCGCGTTCTGCTCGCCACCGTCGCCCATCCCAAGCGCCATCGGCACCATGCCGATAATCATTGCCAGCGCCGTCATCAGCACCGGGCGCAGACGTACAAACCCCGCGTTCAGCGCCGCACGCCGTGCGTCGCCCACAAGGATATCCATCTGCTCGCGCGCAAAACTTACCACCAGAATCGAGTTCGCCGTCGCCACGCCCATGCACATAATGGCTCCGGTCAGCGCCGGCACGCTCAGCCGCGTGTGCGTCAGGAACAGGAACCAGGCAATCCCGGCCAGCGCCGCCGGCAGCGCCGAAATAATCAGAAACGGATCGAGCCACGACTGGAAGTTGACTACGATCAGCAGGTACACCAGCAGGATCGAAAACACCAGCCCCGCCAGCAGCCCTATGTACGACTTCCGCATTGTGTCGCTCTGGCCCCGTAGCATGAAGTGCGAACCGCGCGGCAGATCCTTCTCGTGCCTGGCCATGATCTTCTGCACCCCGCGCGTTACGGTGCCCAGATCGGTTCCGTCCACATTGGCATAAATGTCCAGCACTGGCATCGCATCGTAGTGGCTCACCGTGCCCAGTTCGGTTCCCGGTGTGATACTCGCCACATTGCCAAGCACGTTCTGTGGCTGCGGCACGCCCGGCACTGCCGTCGACGGCTCCCCCCCACTGCTTCCTCCTGGAGGCGCGTTCATGCTTTGCGGTCCGGCTGTAGCGCTCGGAACAGGCACGCTTTCCAGCGCGCCTACCGAGTCGAGTTTGTACTGCGGGGTCACTGTGGCCACGTTATAAGTGACTCCGTTCCTAGGATCAAGATAGAAGCTGGGGCTGGTCTGAAAGCTGCCGCTCAACGAAACAAGCAAGCTCGTCGCCACGTCCTTCTGCGTAATCCCCATCTGCTGCGCCCGCGTCCTGTCCACGTTCACCGTCAACATGGGTGCGTTGAACGGCTGCTGAATGCGCGCATCGGCTGCTCCCGGCGTGTTCCGCACCTCGTCGAGCATCCGCTCTGCCAGTGCGCGGTTGCCATACAAACTGGGGCCCACAATCTGTATGTCGATCGGAGCCGATAACCCGAAGTTCAAAATCTGCGTCACGATGTCCACCGGCAGCATATAAAACAAGACACCGGGATACTGCCGCGCTAACTCGGTCCGCAGCTTCTCCACGTAGGCCGCCGTAGGATGGTGATCCTCGGTCAACTGAACCTGAATATCCGCATCTGCCGAGCCGATCGGCGCCGATGTCGAGTACGAAAGGTTCAACGCCGAGTAGGGAAGCCCAATGTTATCGACAATCGTCACAATCTCATTGGCCGGAACAAATTGGCGGATGGTCGAGTCCACGTGATCGCACAGCAGCGCCGTCTCCTCGATCCGCGTGCCCGTATGCGCGCGCACGTGAATCTTGAACTGGCCTGAATCCACCGATGGAAAAAAGTCCTGCCCCAGCCACGGGACCAGCACACCCACCGACGCAATCGCAAAGACAATAAAGGCGGTCAGAAAAACTCCGGCGTGGTCTACGCAAAGTGTCAGCACCCGCAGGTACCCGTGACGAAACCGCTCAAAACCCGACTCAAACGCCGACTGAAACCGCGTGAACGGATTGCGGCTGGCTCGCTTGCGTGCATCCGCCGCGTCGTCGCGCTCAAGCAACAGGTATTTGGCCATCGTCGGCACCAGCGTTCGCGAAAGCAAATAGCTGGCAAGCATCGCAAACACCACAGCCTCCGCCATCGGCACAAACAGGTAGCGCGCAACCCCGCTCAAAAAGAACATGGGCACAAACACAATGCAGATTGACAGCGTCGAGACAAACGCCGGAACTGCGATCTGTGCCGAGCCGTCCAGAATCGACTGCTCCAGCTCCTTGCCCGTCTCGATGTTGCGATTGATGTTCTCAATCGCAACTGTCGCGTCGTCCACCAGGATGCCCACCGCCAGCGCCATGCCGCCCAGGGTCATGATGTTGATCGTCTCGTGCAGCGCGTACAGAACGATCAGCGAACTCAAAATCGACAGTGGAATCGACACCGCAATGATGATCGTCGACCGCCAACTCCCCAGGAACACCAGAATCATGATGGCCGTCAGGCAAGCCGCAATGATCGCCTCGCGCACCACCCCGTTCACGGCGCTCCGTACAAAGATCGATTGGTCCGACAACGCCTTGATCTGCAGTTGCGGCGGAAGTTGCCCGCGGAGCGACGCCACTTTCTCGTGCACGCCCTTGATAATGTCCAGCGTCGACGAAGAGCCCGTCTTCATGATGCTCATCATCGCGGCTCTCTGCCCATCCACGCGCACAATGTTGGTCTGCGGCGGACTGCCGTCGCGCACGTGAGCCACGTCGCGGATATAGATCACCGAGCCGTTCACTGCTTTGACCGGCATGTTGTTCAACTCGTCCACTACGTCAGGGGCGGAGTTGGTCTCCACCTGGTACTCGTAGCGATCCACCTTCATCGTGCCGGAAGGCGCAACCAGGTTTTGCGCACTCACCGCGTTCACTACATCCACAGGCGAAAGTCCCTTGGCCTCGAGCGCCTGAAGATCCAGATCCACCATGATCTGCCGCATCTTGCCCCCGTAGGGATACGGCGACTGCGCGCCCTCAACTTCGGCCAGCGGAATGCGAATGCTGTTCTGCCCAAGATCGAACAACTGCTGCTCGTTCAGACCCTTTCCCGACAATCCCAACTGCAGTACCGGCACGCTGGACGCGTTGTACTGAATCACAAAGGGCGGGGTCGAGCCCGGGGGCAGAGAGCGCAATTGCACCTGGTTGATTGCCGTTACCTCGGCAACCGCTGAGCCAATGTCCACGTTCGGCTGGAAGAAAATTTTGATGATCGTCAGGCCGTTCAGCGATTGCGACTCGATGTGCTCGATATCGTTCACTGACGTCGTCATGCCGCGCTCGCTCGGAGACGCGATCCGCGAAGCCATCTGTTCCGCCGACAGACCGGTATACGACCAGACCACCGTCACCACAGGAATATTGATGTTTGGAAAAATATCCGTCGGCATCCGGAGGATGCTGAACACGCCAAGGATCAGTATCAAAAGCGCAAAGACGACGAAGGTATAAGGCCGCCGCAGCGCAAGCCGGACAATCCACATAAGGCTGTTACTCGCTCCCGAGCCGGGTTAGTCGTGCTGGGTCAATCCATGTCCGGATTGCCGTCGGCCCAGGTGAACAGAAAAACGGCCGACGGCGCCTGGCCCGGTTTTGACCGGCTCAGAGGATTCCCGGGGCCGGACGGCATCGCCGCCAGAACCCGATCCAACTTACAGTTGAAACTACTATCCTAGTCGAAGATGGGTACTATGAGTGCAGGCACCGGAAAAAGCCCGGGCCACACAGTTCTAGGACGTTTCCTAGGTCCGGAAAGATGCACCTTCCAAGAACCCCGCTTCCCGTTCTCGACGATGCCTGCGGTGGTGCGCAACCGCTTTGCAACGCATTATCCCCCACCCAGCAGCCGTTCGATAGCCGGCGCCAGTGCCAGGGGCTTCTTGGCCGGCCCGTAGCGGGCCGCCACCTTCCCCTCCCGGTCGATCAGAAATTTCGTAAAGTTCCACCGGATCGCTCCCGAACCAGCAAACCCCAGAACGCCCGGCTTCTCTCTTTTCAGAAATTGATACAGCGGGTGCGCGTTCGGCCCGTTTACCTCGATCTTGGCAAACATGGGAAAAGTCACCCCATAATTCTTGCTGCAAAATGCGCCAATTCCCGCTTCCGAACCCGGTTCCTGCCCTCCAAACTGGTTGCACGGAAACCCCAGAACTTCAAACCCGCGGTCCTTATAGTCCCCATAAAGCGCCTCAAGTCCTGCGTATTGCGGCGTAAACCCGCAAAAGCTGGCCGTATTGACGATCAGCAGCACCCGCCCCCGAAAGTGGCCCAGGCTCAGCGGCTGCCCGCCCACCTGCGGCGCCAGTAGAGCTGCCGAAAATTCATAAACCGTCTGCAATCTCAATCCTCGCCAGCAGATTCCTCGGTTCCGAACGGTGCCCTGCGCGCTTTGCCTACGTCTAAAAAGGATGCTGTCACACGATCAGTGGATGCTTCAGGGCCCCAACCCGGTTCGTTCCGGTAGACTGTGTGATGGGTAGCAGTTTGCTTGGATTCCCGCCGACTTGTTTCTGTCGTTGGGCGGAGAATGCCCGGCCCGTGTTCGCGAAGGCCCAACGCGGCAGGGATTTTCCGGGAAAGACATGATTTCCGGCCGGCCGGCCTCCCCCCAGTTTGGGCGGAGCCACCGCGGTCCAACTTGACGGGGTCCCCGGCGACAGGTCTTCGTCGCTGGGGTGTCTTGACGGGGTGCCCCGGCGACAGGTTTTCGTCGCTGGGGTGTTAAAATCATTCTTTCCTAGAGGCAGGACCAGATTTTTCAGCAATGAGGGTGTGCATATTTTTCCCGTGAAGCCGATATATGGACCGCACCAGCACTTGTGCTCGCCGCAGGGCCTCAGCCCGGTGAAGATCAAGCACACTTCCATCCCCCGTTCGACGCGGATCCAACGCCATGTCTCGCGCATTGCCGCGCGGTCCGTCGTCTGTCTTGCCCGCATCCTGCTCGTCGTGGCTCTGGCCCTTTCCGCCGGTGCCGCCATGGCCCAGGAGCCGCAGATCATCCAGCAGATTCGCGTAGTCGGAAACAGGCGTATCCCCAAGGAGACCATCCTTGCCCGCCTCTTCACCCACGTCGGCGACGTCTACGATCCCATCTCCACCGAGAGGGACTTCAACTCCCTCTGGAATACGGCCTACTTCGACGATCTCCGCATCGAGCGCGAGGACACCGAGAAGGGCATCATCCTCGACATTTTCGTCAAGGAGAAGCCGAATGTCCGCGAGATCAACTACAAGGGGCTGAGTACAGTCTCGGTTTCCGACGTTCTCGACCGCTTCAAGAAGGAGAAGGTTGGCCTCACCGTCGAGAGCCAATACGACCCCGCCAAGATCAAGCGCGCCGAGACGGTCATCAAGCAGTTGCTCGCTGAGCACGGCCACCAGTTCTCCACCATCAAGACCGAAGTCAAGACCATTCCGCCCGCCTCGGTTCAGGTCAACTTCAATATCAAGGAAGGTCCGGTCGTTAAGGTCGGACAGATCAAGTTTGCCGGCAACGAGCACGTCAACGCCCTGGTGCTGCGCCGCTCCATGAAGAACCTCAAGCCCATCGGCATTCCCTATTCGATCATCCTTGAGGACATCTTCCCCCAGACCTTCGACGCCACTAAACTCGAGGAAGACACCGAGCGCGTGCGTCAGGCCTATCGCGACAGGGGCTACGCCAATGCCGCCGTCGAGCAGCCCCAGACCCAGATTCGCGATCAGGGCGGGCTCAACTGGTTTACCTTCCGCCCCAACAAGGGCAAGCGCATCGATATCCTCATGACCATCGAGGAGAGCGGACGCTACCGCCTCGGCAGCATCACCTTCACCGGCAACAAGGCCGTCACCAACGTCAGAGCCTTGCGCAGCACCTTCGCCATGAAAGACGGCGACTGGTTCAGCGCCACCGCCATGGGCAAGGGCCTCGAAAACCTCAAAAAAGCCTACGGCACCCTCGGCTACATCAACTTCGGCGCCGTACCCAAGCCTACCTACGACGACCAGAAAAAAACCGTCTCGTGGGACATCGATATCGACGAAGGCAAGCCCTTCTACGTCTCCCGCATCGAGTTCCAGGGCAACACCATCACCCGCGACCGCGTCATCCGCCGCGAGCTGATGCTCGACGAAGGCTCCGTCTACAACTCCCAGTTGTGGGAGTACAGCCTCCTCCGCCTCAATCAGCTCGAGTATTTCGAGGCCCTCAAGGTAGATCAGGACTCCGAAGCCCACCAGGACCCCGACAACGGCACTGTCGAACTGCTCCTCAAGGTCAAGGAAAAGGGCAAGAACTCCATCGGTATGAACGGCGGCCTCAGCGGCATGTCCGGCGCCTTCGTCGGCGTCAACTACCAGACCAACAACTTCCTCGGCCTCGGCGAGACCCTCAGCCTGCAGGGTAACCTCGGTAACGTCAGCCGCACGTTCACCTTCGGCTTCACGCAGCCCTACATCAAGAACCGCCCCATCAACGTCGGCTTCCAGCTCTACAACAACAAGCAGGACTTCAACGCCGCCAAGAACTACCAGGCCACCACCGGTGCCTCGGCCAACCTCACCTCTGCCGAGCAGTCTCTAACGCAGAACTATAATCAGGCCGCCACCGGGTTCAACGTCTCCGTCAGCTACCCGCTCAAGCGCCACGCCTTCCAGCGCGTCGGCGCCACCTATTCGCTCAGCAGGTCCACGATCACGGCCTTCAGTACCGCCTCGCAGACCTTCTTCCAGACCATCAGCTTCCGTTCCGGCATTCAGGGCTCCAATGCTCTGGCCGGCATCATCAACAGCCAGATGTCGTTTACCTATTCCTACGACACCATCAACAATCCGGTGCGTCCCCGCAGCGGCAAGGAATTCACTGCGGCCTTCCAGGCGTCAGGCATCTGGGGCAACGTCCGCTATTTCTCGCCCATGGTGGCCTACAAGCGCTTCCTGCCAATGCACTACCTCATCCCGTCCGACAACGGTCACAATGTCCTCGGCATTCGTGCGCAGTTGGGCTACGTGCAGGGCTACGGCGGAGACGTCGCGCCACCCAACAACCGCTTCTACGCCGGTGGCGAAAACGAGTTGCGCGGCTTTGACGTGCGCGCCGCCACCCCGTACGGCTACGTGCCCAGCCGCATCAACTTCCAGCTAACCAATCCCGACGGCCAATGCGTGTCGCGCGATCCAAGCAATCACTCGGGAGACCAGTGCATTCAGGTGCCGCTGCCCGTCTACGGCGTGGCCTCTATCGGCGGCGATACCAACCTGAATACCAACATCGAGTACCGCATTCCCATCGTCGGCACACTCATGTTCGCCTTCTTTGACGACTTCGGTATCGATGTGGCGACCAACAAGGGACAGTTGAAGCAGAGCGTCGAAGGCTTCGACTCGCTTACCGCGCCGCTCTATGGTTGCCAGGCGCTTCAAAGCATCGGTGGACTCACTAGCTGCTACAGCGACATCCATGGCTCGCAGGTTAACTTCCAGCGCAACATCCGGCCCATCTCGGGCACCAACTTTGTCCCGCGCATGTCTCTCGGCGGTGAGCTTTCGATCATCATGCCGATCGTCAACGCGCCCTTCCGCATCTACTACGCCTATAACCCGCTCCGCCTCTACGAGACGCCCTACTGCAACGACGTCATCGCAGGAGGCAAGCAGGGTAGCTGCTCTGCCGAGTTGATTACCCGCTCCATGTTCCCCACCGGTGGCGCAGGAGACTACACCTATAACGAAGCGATCCAGGCCTACGGTGCCCGCTACATCTTCCGCGAGCCTCGCAAGACCTTCCGCCTCACCGTCTCCACAACCTTCTAACCGCGGCAAGTTTCCATTGAACTCCGAAGGGCCGCTCATATCTCGAGCGGCCCTTCAGCTTTTCCTCCCTACTACACTTTCACAGCGGTCATCCTGATTACTTCAAAAAAGCGGTTGTTACCTTGAACCTCTTTCAAGGCGGTCATTCTCAGCGAAGCGCTTTTCAGCGGACGGGGTCCCCGGCGACAGGTCTTCGTCGCTGGGGTGGAGCGGAGCCGAAGAACCTGCATTTTCTTTTAAAGCTTCCCCTGGCAAGCAATGCCGGTTCTCCTGACTCAGACCCCCTCGCACCCTTTGCTTCCGCAGGGCGCATCGAAAATCAGGCTCGGTACAAAATACGAACCCGGCTATCCCACTAAACCAGAACCCGCAAAATCCCGCCGATATTCACCCTCCCCCTGTTTGACGCTCCTACCCCAGCCTCCTATAATCCATCTAGTTCCTGCTGATGTCTCCATTCGTGTCTTTTCCTTTCTCTGCCGCCATCCGGCGCAGGGTTTCTGAATAGAAGACCGTGAGGTACTCAGGAGGCACAGGCTCGCATTCGCGCATCAGCGCGGACAGCCACACAGGAATTCCGAAGGAGCTTTTGAATCAAATGAAGCGTTCGCTTGCACTCATTCTTACGCTGGCCTCTGGCTTTGCCCTGAGCGCCGCAGCCCAAACTCCGGCAGCCCCCGCGGCAGCGCCCGGCCCCGCCAAGATCGCTGTCATCGCATTCCAGGTGGCCGTGGCCCAAACCAATGAAGGCCAGCGCAACTTCGCCGACCTGCAGAAAAAGTACGATCCCAAGCGCCAGCAGCTCAAGACCCTCAGTGACGAGGTCGATAGCCTGACCAAGCAGTTGCAGGCAGCGGGCGACAAGCTCTCACCCGCCGAGCAGCAGAGCAAGGCTTCTGCCATCGACATCAAGAAGAAGCAGCTCGATCGCGACTTCCAGGACACCCAGACTGACTTCAACCAGGAGATGCAGGACGTCTACAACGCTCTCGCCTCCAAGGTCTATGACGTGATGCAGTCCTACGCCGAGCTCAAGGGATACACATTGGTCCTCGATGTCTCCCAGCAGCAGTCTCCCGTTCTTTATGCCTCCACGGCGACCAACATCACCAAGGAGATCATCGACGCCTACAACGTCAAGTCTGGCATTCCCGCGCCGCCTGCAGGCGCAGGTGTGGACGCGCCCAAGCCAGCCACTCGCACCGCCCCCAGGGCTCCTGCGGCTCACTAGTCGGCAAGTACAGAACGCTGTCAATCCAGACACAAAAGCCCCTCTCAAGGGGCTTTTGTGATGGCGTAAAAATGCTTACCTCTTTATGAATTGAACGTCGCCAGTACGGGCAAATAAATATTGCCCGCCCCGCCCTCTCGTTGTGGAAAAAATTGTGGATTACTTCCGGAAAGCGCCCGCAGAAAAGCTGCTTTCCGCTCTTGTCAAGGCTTTCCCATTCTGCTAGGCAAGGTAAGCCCTTATTAATCAGCTACAAGCCACGCCAGATACCGCCTTCGCGGGCGCAGCCGCCGCGCTCCGGCCCGGACTGCCGATTTTGGAGCTTTCCACAGTTGCAGATGAATGGCAGGTGACTAAAGTATCTGCTTAGTCAACAGCAAAGCCCTATTTCTGCTGATCTTCGCCCACGCGCAGAACCGCCAAGAACGCCTCCTGAGGAATATCCACCTTGCCGATCCGCTTCATGCGCTTCTTGCCTTCCTTTTGCTTCTCCAGCAGCTTGCGCTTGCGGCTGATATCGCCCCCGTAGCACTTCGCCAGCACGTTCTTCCTGAGCGGGCTCACCGTCTCCCGCGAGATGATCTTCGCCCCGATCGCCGCCTGTATCGCCACCTCGAACTGCTGCCGCGGTATCAGCTCCCGCATCTTCGACACCAGCGCCCTGCCGCGCTCGTACGCAAAGTCCCTGTGAACGATGATCGACAAGGCATCCACCGGCTCGCCGGAAACCAGAATATCCAGCTTCACCATCGGCGACTCCCACTCCCCGGCCAGTTGATAATCCAGCGACGCGTACCCCCGCGAAATCGACTTCAGCCGGTCGTAGAAGTCCAGCACGATCTCGTTCAGCGGCAGTTCGTAGGTCAACATCACCCGCGTCGGCGTCACGTACTCAAAGTTGATCTGCTTGCCGCGTTTCTCTTCCACCAGCTTGAAGATTCCGCCCACGTACTCTTCGTTCGTCAGAATCTTCGCCGTGATCACCGGTTCCCGGATCGACTCGATGTTCGTAGGATCGGGCCAGCGCGACGGATTGTCCACCTCGACCACGCTCCCGTCCGTCAGCGTAATGTGGTAGCGCACGCCCGGCGCCGTCGTAATCAGGTCCAGCTCATACTCGCGCTCCAGCCGCTCCTGAATAATCTCCATGTGCAGCAAGCCCAGAAAGCCACACCGGAACCCAAACCCCAGCGCCACCGAACTTTCTGGCTCAAAGAAAAAAGAAGAGTCGTTCAGCCGCAATTTTTCCAGTGCATCGCGCAAGAGCGTGTGCTCGTGCGAGTCCACCGTGTAGAGCCCTGAAAACACCATCGGCTTGATGTCTTCAAACCCCGGCAGTTGCGTCGCCGCCGGCCGCGCCTCTTCTGTCACCGTGTCGCCGATTTTGGTATCGCCCACGGTTTTGATGGTGGCCGCAAAAAAGCCCACCTCGCCCGCAATCAGTTGCCCAATCTCCACCGGCTTGGGGCAAAGCACGCCCATCGACTCCACTTCAAACGATTTCCCGTTCGACATCAGCCGAATCCGCTGTCCCTTGCGCATCGTCCCCTGCATCACGCGCACCAGAACGATCACTCCGCGGTACGCATCGAACCAGGAGTCGAAGATCAGAGCCTGCAGCGGCGCATCCGGGTCTCCGGTAGGCGGAGGAAGCCGTTTCACAATCGCCTCCAGAACCTCGGCCACGCCCTGCCCCGTCTTCGCGCTTACCGCGATGGCGTCCGTAGCATCCAGGCCCACCGCCTTCTCAATCGCTTCCTGTGTGCGCAGAATGTCCGCCGAAGGCAGATCGATCTTGTTGATCACCGGAATAATTTCGAGGCCGTGGTTGATGGCCAGGTAGGCATTAGCCAGCGTCTGTGCTTCCACGCCCTGGCTCGCATCCACCACCAGCAGTGCGCCCTCGCACGATGCCAGCGAGCGCGAAACCTCGTAGCTGAAGTCCACATGTCCAGGCGTATCGATCAGGTTCAATTGATACGTATTCCCGTCGTGCGCCTTGTACATCATGCGCACTGCGTGGGCTTTAATCGTAATGCCTCGCTCGCGCTCCAGATCCATATCGTCCAGAATCTGTGCCTGCATCTCGCGTCCCGTCACTGACCCGGTAAATTCCAGCAGACGGTCGCTCAGCGTCGACTTTCCGTGGTCGATGTGGGCGATAATTGCGAAATTGCGAAGGAAGCGTGCGTCCATGCGGGGGTGGCGTGAGAGGGTTTTAGCGCGCTCCTGCGCGCATTGCCTCCATGCCATAGCTTATCATCGGCATAGTGCCTTTCGTTCGCTTACATTCGCCGGAGTGGTTGCGCAAATCCACGCGCATGAAGTTCACCCGCCTTCTTCCGCCCTTCTGTCTCTTCGTGACGTTGGCTGGCTGCGTCCCTTCCCAGCCCAAAGCCGATGCCCCGCATCCGCAGGCCACCGCGCCCGCTCTACCCGCTGTCACTCCTCAGCCCCCCGCCACTGCGCCCGTTCCCTCCACCAAAGAGCAGCAGCGAGTCCGCCAGGTCATTCAGCAGGTCGAGGCCGCCTATGCCCGTGGCGATGCAGACTATCGCAAGGGAAAGCTCCCCGAAGCCAAGGCCGAGTTTGATCGCGCTGTCGACCTCATGCTCATGAGCGGCATCGACATTCACAGCAACGCGCAGTTGCAGGAAGAACTCGATCGCATCATTGATCAGGTCAACGCACTCGAGATGGAAGCCCTCAAGCAGGGAAACGGCTTTGTCCCCGCCATCGAGCCCACCCCCGCCGACGTCGCCAGCGACGTCACCTTCACCGTCGACCCCAACATCGTCGCTCGCGCCAAAGCCGATCTCGCCACCACCAAGTCCGATTTACCCCTCGTCGTCAACGACTACGTTGCCAGCTTCATCAACTTCTTCGCCTACTCCCAGCGCGGCCACAACACCCTCATGCATTCATTCCAGCGCTCCGGCCGCTACAAGGCGATGATTCAGCGCGTCATGGCCGAAGAGGGCGTGCCCCAGGACCTCATCTATCTCGCCGTCGCCGAGTCCGGTTTCCAGCCACGTGCCATGAATGGCGGCTCCAAAGCCGGCGGCATGTGGCAGTTCATGCCCTACGGCAACTACGGACTCGTCCGCAACGCTTATGTGGACGAGCGTTTCGATCCGGAAAAATCCACCCGTGCCTACGCCCGCTACATGAAGTTCATCTACGACCAATTGGGTGACTGGTACTTGTCCATGGCCGCCTACGATTGGGGCGCCGGCAACGTTCAGCGCGCCGTGCAAAAAACCGGCTACGCGGATTTTTGGGAACTCTACCGCCGCAACAATCTCCCAGCGGAAACAAAAAACTACGTCCCCGAAATTCTCGCTGCCATCATCATCGCCAACAATCCCAAGCAGTATGGCTTCGACGATGTAACGCTCGACCCTCCGGTGCTCACCGACACCGTCACCGTCAACTACTCCGTCGATCTCCGCCTCGTGTCCGACCTGGTCGGCGCCCCGATCGATGAATTGATGGCGCTCAATCCCAGCCTCCTGCGCATGATCACGCCGCCAGACACGGCTTTCGATCTCCACCTGCCCGCGGGCACGGCCACGCTCTTCAGCGAGCGCGTCGCCCTCGTCCCTGAAGCCAGGCGCAATGCTTGGCGCTATCATCGCGTCGCCTCCGGAGACACGCTCGCCTCGATCGCGCGCGAGTATCGCGTCGAGCCAACGGAGCTGGCCTCCGCCAATCAACTGCACGCCGGCGACAGCCTTGAAGGTGTCTCCGCATTGGTTGTGCCGGTTGCGCCCGCCGCCGCGCCCTCCGTCCACACACGCCTCTACACCGCGCGCAAGGGAGATACGCTCGTCACCATCGCTGACCGCTTCGGTGTTTCGCTCAATCAGTTGCGCCGCTGGAACTCGATCACCGGCATCAAAGTGGAACTCGGCCGCAAGCTGCGCGTGGCCGAGCCCGTGGTTGCGCAGCGCGCATCCGGTGGTCGCCGCCACAAGACTTCCTCCGCGTTCGCAAAGACGCCATCCGCTGACAAATCTACTGCACGTAAAGCCGCGCCAGCTAAGGCGCCCACCGCATCAAAGGCCACCGCTCGCAAGGGCGCAACGAGCGCCTCACGCAAGGGTGCTGCGAGTCCTGCGCATAAGGGCACGGCCCATTCCGGAGCGAAGACAGCAACTAAAAAGAAGTCCTCGCACAAGTAAAAAACGCAGGGACCTCATTACGTACTTGTGTTTTGTTGGTGTTTACGTGCAAGCTATAACTACAATCTTTTCCGCTTACGGAACAGTATTGTTCCTTGCGCGAAGAAGCAGAAAATCAAGTGCAGCGGCGAGCCGCTGGAGGCAAATCGGATGGATGATGTGGTCAGCATGCATGCAATGAGCGACGGCGATCCCACCGGAGAGCCGAATGAGTTGGATCCCGATAAGGTCGAAGACTTCACGGATGAGAACGAAGAAGACATTGAGACCGCCAGCATTCTTACTTCTTCCGATGACGATGAGATCGCAGCGGAAGAATCAGTGGTTGTCGTTGTGGAAATGCCTGTAGCAAAGCCCGTGGTCAAAAAGGCCCCGGCGAAGAAGGCTCCCGCAAAGAAGGCCGCTGTCAAGAAGGCTGCAAAGAAAACTCCTGCCAAGAAGGCTGCAAAGAAAGCTCCGGCAAAGAAAGCCGTGAAGAAGGCAGCCAAGAAAAAAGTTGTGGCCAAGAAGGCCCCAAAGAAATCCGCCGCAAAGAAAAGCAACGCTGGCGCCAAGGGCGGAAAGGTCAAGGCGAAGAAGGTCGTGGCCAAAAAGCGCGTCGGCAAAACCCCAAAACGAGGTATCAAGTTGGCCGTTAAGAAAGCAGCAAAGAAAGCCCCCGCAAAGAAGGCAGTCGCCAAGAAGGCTCCTGCAAAGAAGGCAGTTGCCAAGAAGGCCCCTGCGAAGAAGGCAGCCAAGAAGGCTCCTGCAAAGAAGGCAGCCAAGAAGGCCGCAAAGAAGTAGTTCGGCAACCGTAATATCAAGGCAAGCAAAAGAGCCCGGCTTCCCGCCGGGCTTTTTTGCGCCTGAATAAAAAGTCTCTACTCGGCCGGCTTGATCGAGGTCCCCTTGTCGGGCAACACGGCCAGCACATCCGACGCGCTGGTCGCCGGATTTACCTTCGTCCACACCTTCGCGATCTTGCCCTTCGGATCGATCAGGAACGTATTCCGGTTCGCCATGCTCACGCCAAAATGGCTGGTCAGCGATCCGTACGCGTTCACCACGCCGTGATCCGTATCCGACAGCAGCCGGAACGTCAGGCTGTCCTTGGTGCAGAACTGCTGATGCATCTCCTTCGAGTCCACGCTCACGCCCAGAACCACCGCGTGCTTGGCCTCGAACTGCGCCAGGCTCTCCTGAAACTTGTGCGCTTCAATCGTGCAGCCGCTCGTCATATCGCGCGGGTAAAAGTACAACACAACCCACTTGCCGCGAAAGCTCTTCAGCGAAACCTGTGTGCCGTCCTGCGAGGGAAGCGTAAACGTAGGCGCATCCATGCCAACAGCAGGCATTGCAGGCCCAGCATCGTCGGCCGCAATGGCCGGAACCGAAACAACCGCGGCAACGAGAGCCGCGGCAAAGATAGAGAGCAATAGCTTCTTCACGAAAAACCTCCTCAGGGCAGGGACCAGGAAACAGGAAGTAGGGAACAGAACGCAACAACCCGCTGTCGAGCAAAGGGGAAACCTGCCAGCAACCAGTATTAGCGCGGCGCGGCCACAATGGCAATGCCCGCCTCGCTCGCGCGCTCCAGCAGCGCGTCGCGATCGAATAAAAGCGTACGTCCCGCCTCAATCGAAAGGCAACTCGCCCCCGCGCCGATCATCGTCTCGACCGTCGCCATCCCGATCACCGGCACATCGAACCGCATGTCCTGGTTCGGCTTGGCCACCTTCACCACCGTCAGCCGCCGATCCAGAGTCGAGGCATCACCACCTAGCGAATCCATCAGCCGTCCCGCGCGTTCAATCGTCGCGTCCGTGCCTTCCATCGCCTCCACCGCCACGCAAGCCTGCGCCGCCACAACCACCGTCTGCCCAATGTCGAACCCAGCCACAGCGCGCGCCACGCCCAGCCCGTACTCGATATTCTTGCACTCGTCCTGGTCCGGCGCGCGCTTGGTCAACACGCCCTCCTGCGCCAGTAGAGGCTCCAGAAACGCTGTGGAGCTGATCAACTCGATCCCCTCGTCGCCCAGCACCTTCGCGACAGCTCCAAGCAGCATATCGGTATTCCGCGAGCGCAGGTTCAGCAGCAGCTTCGCCAGCCGCCAGTCCGGCCTGATGCTCGAGAAGATCTGCTTATGCTTCACCTGTCCCGCCATCACAGCCTTCTCGACGCCTTCCTTCTGGAACGTCTCAATCAGCCGCGACAACTCGCCCAGCGAGAGCCAATGGACAGTCACGCCCTCATCCGCAGCCGCCCTCTCGTTCATCTCGGGGTCAGTCTCCTCGCGGATAGCCGCCACGACCACAGGCAGCCCCTGCCCCCGCGCCGCTTCCAGCAGCAAAAACGGAAACCGCCCATTCCCCGCAATGAGGCCGAGTTTCATGTCTACTTGATAACCCCGCGCTCGCTTCGCTCCAGGAATGCCGCCAGCAGCGCCACGTCTTCGCCTTCCATCGCCTTCAGTTTCTCCAGCGCCTGCGTCGTATTCATCTTCGTCGCCAGCAGCAGGCGGAAGGCCCTGTGCAGCGTCTGCAACCGCTCCGGCGAAAAGCCGCGCCGCGCAAGGCCGACTTTGTTAATCCCAAACGCCTTGTTCTCCCGCCGCGACGAGGTCAGCGAAAACGGCAGCACGTCCTGGGTCACGATCGTGCCACCGCCGACAAAGGCGTACTTGCCCACGATGCAGTGCTGATGAACCGGGCAGAACGCGCCCAGCGTCACGTAGTCCTCCAGAACGACGTGCCCCGCCAGCGTAGCCGCGTTGGCCATGATGCAGTAGCTGCCCACCTGGCTGTCGTGCCCGATATGCGCGCATGTCATCAGCAGGCAGTTCGAACCCAGGCGCGTAATCCCTCCGCCACCCACCGTGCCGCGGCTGATCGTCACGTTCTCGCGAATCGTGTTGTCGTCGCCAACCTCGGTTCGGGTAGGCTCGCCGCCGTATTTCAAATCCTGGGGTGGCACGCCGATCGAGGTGAAGGGATAGATCGTGTTCCGCGCGCCGATCCTCGTGCGCCCGTCGAGAACCACGTGCGAAATCAGCGTGCAATTCTCGCCCAATACAACTTCAGGACCGATAGTGCAGAAAGGGCCCACACTGCAGGAGGCCGGAACCACGGCTCCCGGAGCGATGACGGCGCTCGGATGAATGCTCACTCCGTCTCCGCTTTCGCCGCCGGTGCATCTTCGTGGGCCTGCTGTTCCCGCTCGCGCGTCACAACCTGGCAGGTCAGCGTCGCTTGGCAGGCCAGCTTCCCGTCTACATACGCGTGCCCCTCGATGCGCCCCGCACGGGTGCGGAACGAGAGTACGTCCACCTCAATGCGCAACTGGTCGCCGGGAGTCACCGGCCGCCGGAACTTGGCCCGCTCAATGCCGGTAAAGACCACCAGTTTCTTCTCGCGGTCTGGCATCTCCGCCATCATGATCACGCCGCCGGCCTGCGCCATGGCTTCAATCACCAGCACGCCGGGCATAATCGGGTAGCCGGGAAAGTGCCCCTGAAAAAAAGGTTCGTTGAAGGTAACGTTCTTGATGGCTACCAGGCGCTTTTGCGACTCGAACTCGACGATCCTGTCGATCAACAGAAACGGGTAGCGATGGGGCAGGAAACCCATGATCTCCTGGATGTCAAACTTCATTCACTAGCTCCAGAGAGCGGGCAGGAAAGATGCTTTGCGCTCATCAGGATTATAAACAAGCCAGCGCCTGCCCTATCGCGCTTGTAGCCGATCAGCTTGATGGGTCCGGGTTTAAGGTGAAAGAGCCGGCTTCAGGTGATGGGCACGGGCTTCACAGGCTGCGGAAAAACTCGTATTTGGAGCAAATCCTCAAGGCTTTGTAACACGGCACGACTTCAGTCATGCCGCAAACCTCGCAAAATGAACGCGGGCTTCAGCCCCTGCAAAACTCGTCTTCGCCCAAAAATCAAAATCAACCCTTTTTCCGCAGCCTGTTTAGCCCTTGAGGGAATGCTCCTGCAAACTGACTTCCCGCCTCTATTTCCTGATCCGCTTGTCCGCCGCATCCACGCTCCAGAAATCCGCAGGCAGTTGCTGATTGAACGACACCTTCTTCACATAGTACTGCCGGTACATCTCATCGTTCCTGAAACGCGTGATCGACAGCGGCGTCGGGAAGCCATCCATCACGTGGTAGTTGTCGTACTCCTCGGCGTCCGTGTTCTTGTCCTTGTAGAGTGGGTCGCGCCACTGGAAGACGCGACGCAGCGGCAGGTGGCTCTCCGTGTCCATCAGGATAGTAATGGACTCATTCTGCGCCGAAATCAGCGTCACCTGGTCCGCCAGGCGGCGTTGCACCTGGTGCTGCCCCTCATCCACCAGAATCGTATTGGGATCCTTCAACCAAACCTTCACAGCCGTCTCGATCGAGTGGTCGCGCCTGCGCAGAAAGTCGTCCAGAATCTCCTTGTCCATCGGCTTCTTCCCGCGATACGTCACCTCCCAGCCCTCTCGCCCCAGGTAAAACTCCACCACATCGCGATGCTTGGTCAGTTCAACGCGGTCCGAATCCGGCCATTGGTGGAACTCCCAGTATTGGGTAGTGCCGGTGTCTGGTTTCCCTTGGTAGAAAGCGGCAATATACCCTTCGCGAACCTGATTCTTCATGTCGAGCCATGCCTGTCCACCAAGAGCCTTCACCATGGCATCCAGCTTTGCGTGTGCCTGTTGCGTGTTCTTTGCCGCCTCGTCGTTCGCCGTCTGCGTCCGCGAAGCGAGCGGCCAGGCCAATGCAACCACCGCCGCCGCCACAGAAAATATTTTGGTTATCTTCATCTCTTCCTCTTCGCGTCCATTCTCAGCCGACCAGAACCGCCCCGCCGTTCACGTTCAGCACCTCGCCAGAGATAAACCCAGCCAGCGGCGTGCACAGGAATAGCACCGGCCCGGCAATCTCTCGAGGCGTAGCCACCCGCCCCACCGGTATACCAGCCCTGATCTTCGCCCCCAACTCAGCATCGCCCACCGCCGCTGCCGACATCTCCGTAGCCACCCACCCCGGCGCCACGCAATTCACCATGATCCCCTTGTGCCCCAGTTCGCTCGACAGGCTCTTTGTGAGACTTATAACAGCGCCTTTGGTCACGGCATAGTCGGCATGGTTCGCCTCGCCGCGCTGGCCCGCCGTGGAACTGATCAGCACGATATGCCCCCTCGCCTGCCTGGGGACTAGCGCCTGCCTTTCCATCTGCGCTACCGCAGCCTGCACAAGACCGAAGACCGAGTCCAGATTCACGGCGAGCGTGCGCCGCCACTGCGCCTCAGGCATTTGGGAGATCGGCATGTCCTCGGCTGGCCAGATGCCGTGATTCACCACCAGCACGTCCAGTCGCCCGAAGGCAGCGACGGCGGCAGCCACCAGGGCATGACCATCAGTCGGCGTACTCAACTCCTGCTGAAGTGCCATGCACCGCCCACGACCGCCGCATTCAGACTGGAGCGCCTCGGCCTGTTGCCGCGCCTGCCGGTAGCTGAACGCCACCCGCGCTCCAGCTTCAGAGAACATGCGCACCGTCTCCGCGCCGATCCCGCGCGAGCCGCCCGTGATGAGCGCGACCCTACCATCCAACGCCAGACAAACACCTGCCATACGGCCACGCTAATGCATTGCCGGAAGGAATGTCGAGAGACGCGGAGATCTTCGGGCTTCGCTCAGAGGAATATATCGAGGACTGCAGAGATTGAATCCCTCAGACGGCACGAATCAGCCGGACCGGCAGGAAGACGATTGCGCGGACCAGTTCCAGCACCCCGTCCACCGCGATCCCCAAAAGGCGAAACGGCAGCAGAAACAGCCATACCAGCGGATAGAGGATCAAGGCCAACAGTGCCAGCGGCCAGCAAAATACAAGCAGAATGCACCACAGAAGAAACTTCACCATTGCGTCTCCATCCCGGCGTCCTACCAAGTAGATCCGCGCATCGGACTATCCGCTGCTAGATACGTGCGTTCGCGGAGAGCGGTTCCCGCTTAGCCCATCTTCGTCTTGGCGCGCGCGGCCAGCAGCTTGTTCCGCTCGCGGATCAGCTTCGCCCGCTCTTTCTCGGGCAAACCCAGCACAGCCTTCGTCCGCTTCGGCAGCTTCTCATAGATCAGCGCATGAGCCCGCCGCAGCTCTTCCTCAATCTCCCGAGGCCGCAGCACATCCCAGCGCTCCACGGCCACCCAGAATGCCCTGGCCAGGTGCGGTGCGCCGTAGATCCCCTCCGTCTCCATCAGCTCGTGGAATCGCTCCGCCCCGCAATGGAACCAGAGAACGCCACTCCCCGTCCCATCCAGGTCGGTCATCGCGAACATCTTGCCGCCGATCTCCCGGTAGCCCACCCAGTAGACGAGGTGGTGTCCCCAGTTCAGCGTCTCCGCCGCATGGGGCAGCGCCAGGCAAATCTCGCGGATGCACTCGTTGTCCATAGGGCTGAGTTTAAGCCGGAAAACACCCCCGTGAAAAGAGCAGCACGGGAATCCGATGCTCACGTCTAGCCGCGAACAGCAAGCAACCGCTCAGAACCTACCACTTGGCTTCGAATGCGCGGAACCGTCGTTCCAACTCCCACTGTGCCGCGGCCTTTTCGCTTCCATCCAGAAACGCCTTGCACCCGACCGACGGATTCTGCGCGCCTAATGTATCTCCCTTGCACGCCGCCGCCGTTGTGTTAAATACATCCGGGTTCGCCCACAAACTCGCGCCTGGCAGAAAGTCGTGTTCCAGGCCCGTTCGCGCCAGCGTCTTCATGTCCGCGTAGCTCAGGTGGTAGTCCATGGCCGCGCGCACATATTCGTGCGTAATATCGATGCGGCTCACTCCCTCATCATCGGTAGAGAGTGCCACCGGCACGTGCGCCAGCCGGTAATTCGGAAAAGGGTGCTCGTCTCCCTCGACGCCCAAAATGCCTTCATTCGAGCTGAGGTTGATCTCAATCATCACGTGCTTTTGCGCCAGTTCCTTCAGCAGGCCCGGAACGTCGTCTTCCTCCATCACATCGACCCCGTGGCCGATGCGTTCCGCGTGGCCCAGTTCCACGGCCTGCCGGATGTGGAACCGCAACCCTTCAGGCGGCACCAGTCCCGGCGCAAGCTCGCCGGCATGAAGGCTGATGTGAACCTGGGGATAGACCGAGTGCAGATAGTCCAGCATCTTCATCTGCAGCGTGTAGTCGCGCATGGAGATGAAGCCGTCCTCCGGCATCACAAAGTTGATGCCGACAAAGCCCGGCTCGTGCGCGTCCATGGTTGCCTGAACGGTCTCAAATCCCAGCAGCGTCTGCGCAAAAACCTGTTCCGGCGGAAAGCCCCGCAACACTTGGTAGATATACCGAATCTCGACCCCGCAGGCCGCCGTAGCCTGCGGCGTTCTGCAGCGTTCCAGTTGATGCCTCTGTGCCTCGGCCTGCCGTACATCGTCGCGGTCGGTGGCAACTTCGTCGCGCAATCCGCGGTCGAGCAATTGCTGGCGCAACTTCGCGAAATCCGAATTCCAACCAATCGCGTGCGCAATCGTGGTGGCGTGTCCAAAGGGCGGCGTCTCCATCAGTTCAAGATACTGCTGATCCTGAGCGGCCGCGCGGCTGGCGATCTCGTCGACCCACTCTCCCGTATGCCGCTTATCGAGTCCGCCGAAACGCGCAAACGTGGCAAAGAACTGGTCGTGCCCGCTGAAGCCGGTCGTTGGCACAAAGCTGCGCATCGAGAACGCGTCGATCAGCCGATCGTACAAATCCTGGTTGACCGGAGTCATGTTTTCTGAGAGCGCCGATGCCGGTATCGACTTTCCACGGCAGGGTGGTTTCGTAAATTTCAGCGCCACCGTATCCACGCACAGCCCGTCTTCAGCGGCGTCGCGGATGAACGTCTCTGCATACACCGCTCCGGACAAGTGAACATGCAGGTCGGCGCCCTTAGGAAACTGCTCAAGAAATGCGTGCAACGCCAGTGGCCCCTGGCTTTTGTAAGAGAGGAAGGCGCGCGCCGTGCGTGTTTCGCTCTCCGGCATCCGAGGCTTGAGCGCTTGGGAGCAGACCGTCGTGACGAGGACAAGGCAGGCGAGAACGCAGGATGCAAAATGTAGGTGGCGGCGCATGGCTGCCTACCAGTGTAGTGCAGCATCACAGACCCACGGGGCCAAAGAAAGGCTGAATCTCGCGCGTAGAAACCCGGCCGCCACAGTTCGGTGCGGTGGTCCCGGCTTATCGGCCTTCGCACGGCTCGAGTAGACTAGAAAGGCGATGAGATGGGCAGAGAGATGTGTGTGGGCATCGGCGGCTGTTGCCTTGGGGGCCGCGCTCACCGGGTGTGGAATGCCGGGGGCGCCGTTGCCGCCATCGCTGAATCTGGCTGTGCCGATAACGAATCTGGCAGCCACCCGGACAGGTGACCAAGTCTCGCTTGCTTGGACGATGCCGAAAAAGAATACCGACAAGCTGCTGCTCAAGGGAGACGTGCAAGTGCGCGTGTGCCGCAAGGAAGGCGCAACAGGCGCGTGTGCGCCGGCCGGCGATCTCCAGGTGGCTCCGGGAGCCGAAGGAGCCTTCACCGAGTCGCTCCCGCAGGCGCTCACCCAGGGTGCGCCACACGTGCTTTCCTATTTTGTCGAACTCAGAAACCGCAATGGTCGCTCGGCGGGCTTTTCGAATGCGGCAGTCGTACTTTCGGGAGAGGCGCCCGGGCCGGTGACGGGATTGGTCGCGGAGGTGCGGAAAGCAGGCGTTGTGCTGCGCTGGAGCCCGGCGGCGCCGGATGCGGCAGCGGCAGCGATCCGTCTGCATCGAAAGCTGCTGACCCCACAGTCTGAAAAGAAAAGCACTGGGGAAAATGGGCCGCTGGGGGGAGTGCTTGCCCCCGCGCCTGAACCGGTAGAGCAGAATCTGCTGGTCGACTCGGACGGCAAATCTCCTGTTCGCGCGCTGGATAAAGATGCGCGGCTTGGGGAGACATACGAGTATTGCGCGCAGCGCATGGCGCGCGTAACGGTCGACGGCCAGACGCTGGAGTTGGCTGGGCCGCTGACCGCGCCGCTGCGGGTCGAGGTGCGCGACGTGTTTCCTCCGGTCGTGCCTGTAGGCCTGGCGGCGGTGGCGGTGGCTGGCGAAAATGGCGGCGAGCCGGCGATCGACCTGAGTTGGCAGCCTGATACCGAAACGGACTTGGCAGGCTATATCGTTTACCGGCGCGAAGGGAACGCGGATTGGCTGCGCATTTCGCCCGCTGAGCCTGTGGTCGGGCCGGCATTTTACGACGCACACGTGTTGGTGGGGCACAGTTACAGCTACGTCGTCAGTGCCATTGACCAGAGCGGCCACGAAAGCGGGCAGTCTGCCGAAGCCGCGGAGACAGTTCCAGAGCCTTAGTGTCCTGTCTCAGATATTCGCAGCAAAACACAGGTTGTCATCCTGAACTCCCCCAAGAGGCTGTCATCCTGAGCGAACGGGGCCCCAAGCGCTTTCCGGGGTCCCCAAAGAGCGCTTTTGCTCTTTGGGGTGGAGCGTGGGGGTGGTGAGTCGAAGGATCTGCTGTTGTTCTTCAAACAAATT
>Ga0181535_10000864_pt1 | contig 42259 bp, 34 predicted proteins | sample PEATcosm2014_Bin_44_FD_119774 | JGI IMG/M metagenome (GOLD analysis project Ga0181535, IMG submission 119774) | Peatland microbial communities from MTU Mesocosm Facility, Houghton, MI, USA - PEATcosm2014_Bin17_30_metaG | ecosystem: Environmental > Terrestrial > Soil > Wetlands > Peat | place... | reverse complement strand
TGTGAAAAGAATGGAATTGGATTTATGCCGTGGGCGCCGTTGGGCCAGGGAAGAAAAGCACATGAGGCCATTCAGAAAGTCGCCGCGGCGCTGAATGCGACTCCGCTGCAAGTGGCCCTGGCCTGGCTTTTGAAGAGGTCGAAGGTGATTCTCCCAATTCCAGGAACATCATCGGTTGCGCATGTTGAAGAAAACATTGCTGCCGCAGGTCTTGAATTGCCGCAGGCCGCATTCAACGAACTCTCAGCAGTCAGTCATCCGCCGGCAAGTTTGCGGGTATAGAAGCGCGTTGCTTTTCGAAACAATCGGGGCCCCTCAACGGTCCAACCTTCGCAGGACAGCCGGAGAGCCCCTCTTCAAGAATCAGGAATTCGCCCTGGCCGCGACGACCATGGACTCCATGATCTGTTCAGAGACTTCCTTGACCGCTCCCGGCGAGTGAGAAAGGAAGAGCGTATTGGTCTTGTCGCTCTCGCCGATCGATTTCAGCGTGTCGAAATACTGGGTAACCATCACCAGCTGCATGACATCTTTCGACGACGCGCCATCGACAACCTTCTGGAATTGCTCGATGGAGACCTGCAACCCCTCGATGATTGCCTTGCGCTGATTGGCAATGCCCTGGCCCTGAAGAGCCTTGCTCTCCGCCTCGGCCTCGGCCTTTTTTACCACCAGAATCTTCTCCGCTTCGCCCCTGGCGTTGGCGGCCACCTGCTCGCGCTGCGCGGCATTGATGTCGTTCATGGCCGACTTCACCTTCTGATCGGGAACAATATCCGTGACAAGAACGTTGACGATCTCGTACCCGAAGGTAGCCATATCCGCATCGAGCTCCTGTTTGACGGCAGCGGCAATGCTGGATTGCGTTGCAAATACTTCATCCAGAGTCATGCCGGGCACGTGACCCAGGATCACCTGTTCCACATAGCTCTTGATCTGCGCCACGGGATCAGAAAGCTTGTAGTAAGCGTCGTAGACCTTTTCTGGCCGCACTCGGTTCTGCACTGAGATTGGAATGGTGACAAAGACGTTGTCCTTGGTCTTTGTCTCCATAGTCAGCGTGATCTGATTCACGCGCAGGCTGACGACGCCGGCAACCGTGTCAAAATAGGGGACTTTCCAGTTCAACCCTGGATCGGCCACGCGCAGAAACTTGCCGAAGCGGGTGATCACCGCGACCTGTGCGGTATTGACGGTGAAAAAGCTTCCCAGGATGAGTGACAAGGCAATGATGCCGACGATCGCCAAAAAGACGATCAGCAGGACGTCCATTCAGATCCTCCGTTACCTCTCTTTGAAGCAACGTCGAATTATACGCGCCTGCCAAAGCGTTCAGATTACAGATCGCTCAGGCCGACGCGAATCTGGACGAGAAGCTCCGCTCAACGCACTTCTCCTATATAGACCCCATAAGGGTTCAGCTTGATGGCGGCCAGCGATTTTGGCGTTTCGCCGCCCGGGCTCATGAGCAGCGTCTCCATGTGGCCTATCTGCAACCCTGCCCCACTGACCGCGAGATTCACCGTTTGCGGCTCCGCGGTGAAGTTGACGGCGACAACCACCTGCGGAGCGCCGACGGATTGGCGCATCCAGCAAAGGACCTTGGTGTTGTCAGGGTCGAGCATCAGGTTTTCGCCGTTGGCGATAGCGGCGTTGGTCTTTTTGAGCCGGATGAGGGCCTGATACCACTTGAACAGTGAATTCGGATCCGCTTTTGCTGCCTTGACGTTGATGATTGCGGCACTGGGCGGAACCGGCAGCCACGGGTTGCCCTTGGTGAATCCTGCGTTTGTGCTCGAGTCCCACTGCATCGGGGTTCGCTCGCCGTCACGGCCCTTCTCCTTGGGCCATCCGATCACCCCAATGGGGTCTTTTACATCTTCCTTGCGCGTTGGCGGGGTGGTCTTCATGCCGATTTCGTCTCCGTAATAGAGCAGAGCCGATCCCCGGCTAGCGAACAGAATCGTGGAAAGCACGCGTTGGATGTCAGTGTCATGGACACCATCGCCGTAGCGCAGGTCGAGGCGGGCGTTATCGTGATTGTCAAACAGCAGCAGTGGAATATTGTGCTCGATCCGCGTCTCCACATCGATCAGTTTGCGGCGGAATTCCGTGACGTCTAACTTGTTGATGAAGCCCACCTGCGTATCCATCGGCAGGTGAAACTCCGGTTTGGCTGAAGACCCATACATCTTGGCCAACTCCTCGATGTTGGGCAGATAGGTCTCGCCGATGAGGACGCGTGTCCCGGGGAATGCATCGGAGTTGAATGTGTCGGCCGTTGCCCGCATCTCCTGCATCACCGGGTGCAGCCCGGGCTGGTTGTCAGTCTTGGAGTTGTCCAGTTGCGGATCTCCGAAGGCGTTGATGATCGGCGTGCCATCTTTGCCCAGCACCACGCCTTCATCGGCGAGACTCGGGTCCTCATAAAGCGTGGTGATGGCGTCGAAGCGAAACCCGCCAACGCCGCGGTTGAGCCAGAAGCCCATGATGTCTTTGTAGGCCTGGTGAATCTTGGGATTGTTCCAGTTCACGTCTGGCTGCTGGACATAGAACTTGTGGTAGTAGTACTGCCGCGTCGTTGGGTCCCACTGCCACGCAGAATGGCCAAAAAGCGACTGCCAGTTGTTTGGAGGCTGGCCTTTGTCAGTGGCCGTCTGGCCCTTGCCGTCGTGCCACACATAGTAGTCCCGATAAGGATTGTCGCGAGACGACCGAGACTGGATGAACCATTCGTGTTTGTCAGAGGTGTGGTTCATCACCATGTCCATCAGGATGCGAATATCGCGCTTCTTCGCCTCCGCCACCAGCCGGTCAAAATCGGCCAGCGTTCCATACTCAGGATCGATGTTGGTGTAATCGGAGATGTCGTATCCGAAGTCCACCTGGGGCGAAGGATAGACGGGTGTCAGCCAGATGGCGTCTACGCCCAACTCTTTCAGATAGTCCAACCGCCCGGTAATTCCGTTGAGGTCGCCAACTCCATCACTGTTCGTGTCTTGAAAACTCCGCGGGTAGATCTCGTAGATCACAGCATTCTTCCACCAGTCTTCCATGGCGGCAGAGGTTCCCTTGTTGGGTTGGCTCGAAGATTGCGCAAGCAAAGTTTGCCCTCCGGCGTTCAAGGTTCCGACCCCGAGTACCAGAGCCAGGATGCTGATGGCGATGGTTCTCAAGTTCACTTCGCTCCAGTTCATTGCTGGCTCCATGTCTTGCTTCATGTGGGTCCTGTTCTCTCTCGTCCTGTCCGGGGCTCCGAACATACGGTAGCCGCAAACCCCAGGGCACGGCATCAGATCAACGTACCAGATCGCGTTCACGGAGTGGCTCAACCCGGGCGAATTGGAATCCGGCGCATTGATTCATTGCTGGTTCTGTTCCTGGTTCTCTGAATTGTCCTGCTGCGACTTTGCCGTTTTCAATCTTATTCGGTCAAAGTCAATTCCAAACTGCGGCTGCTCCCGCGTGCCGCGGATATGAATCGGAACCTCGGTTCCCGCACCGTCCTTCTTGAGGTAGGAGTCCAGCGGCGAAAGCAACAATCCCTTCCACCCACCCACCATCTGCGAGACGGTGGCCTGCATCTTTGCGTTTCCAACAAAATCCAGTCCCCCGCTCAACACACCGTAAGTGCCTTTCAGTTCGATTGTCGCTCCCGGTACGCAGTAGGTGATTGCTGGCAATGTAATGACCCCTTGCTCCATGTTGAAATTGCCCGTCATCTTTGAGTCAATGCTCTCCGGGTCCGTTGTTTTTACGTCGCCGGGCCGTCCCTGCCCGCGCAGGCTGAGTTGCTTGATGCCACCCTGAATCTTCGGGTCGCTGAATTGCGCTTGATCAAGGACAAAGTTCCCTTTCAGCTGCATCCGCTCATGAACCGGCGAATGTCCCGGCGGAATGTGCAGGGCAGCCTGCATATTGACAAGGCCATTGAGCACTGGTGTACCGCCGTGGCTGGCCAGGCGAAGGAAATCCTCGATGTGCGCTTTACCCACATTCACATTCAGCGCGATGTCATGGCCGACACTGTGCAAGGTGTCTTTACTGCCTGCTGTGCGCGCAAAGACGCGGACAATCTGGCCCTGTGCCGTAAAGTGCGAGTGCGCAAGAGTGGCGTCGACGGGCTCAAGCCACGTGTCCCCATTGGTGCCATCTACCCTGGCATGGAACTTTGTATGCAGCGGCAATGGGGTGTCGAATGGCTCCAGCCGGAAATCCGGTGTATCGGTCTCGCCATCCACCAGGAGGTCGCGCAGGGTCCCCTGGTAGTGGCCTGTCGATGACAGGATTCCCCCAATCTCTTTGAAGTCCCCCAAATCGGCATGGTTGAACTGATAATCGCCCGCCAGCTGGCTTGCGCCCAGATCAAATCCGTCCCAGGGGCCGAAGCTGCCGGTAGTGTGAATGGTTCCTGTTGGCAGCGGGTTGGTGAGCTCCGCATTGAACCACAATGCCTCAGCCGGGCGAATGTTCTGAACCTTGAAGTGCGCAATGGCAATTCCCATGGGAAGCTTTCCCGGCTTATTGGTCTCCAGCACTAGGTGCGCATCGCTGCAATCGAGGCTCTCTACGTCAAATTGCAACAAGGTCGCGCCACCCATCGCGCCGGTTTTAGACGCTGCGGCCCAGCGCGTCCCGGCCGAAGCATGCGCAAAATAGGACTTCGGGGGCAGATCCACGCTGAGCCCCTTCAACTCGACTACCGAAATGTGAAACGGCTTGCCTGATTCGTAGATCAGCGGCGCATGAAAACTGAATTCATCCAGGCGGATCAGCGGTTGATCGGCTCCATCTCCTGGAACAGCGGTCCCTGCGGTTCCGTGAACCGCGACTCCCGCAACCTCAGCGGGCGGCCAGATGCGCAGCCCTTTGCCCTGGGCCCACACGCCCCAATGTCCATTGAGGCCATTGCGCACCGACATATGAAACCCGTCCAGTTCCACACGAGCATGAAATCGGTCCTGCAATCCCTGCACGATCCGCGCGCGCAAATATGGCTCGGCTCGACGAGCAAGTATTGACGCGAACACCAGCAACCCTGCCAGAACAACACAGAACCCCCCGGCGACCCAGAAGATCCACCGGTTCCTGCGCCAAAATGATTTCGGACCCGTTACCATGCTCGTCTCCCGACTGCCCAATTGTCGCAGGCTGTGTTGCTTCAAATGTGCCCTCTGGCGCCTGCTATTCCACCCGCGATCTGCCACCCCTTGTTTCTCATTGGATGCCAAATGACGTAGACTCCATATCACGGATGCAAGCCCAAATAGAAAACCTCGTAAAGCTGCAAAGCGTGGATCTGGAGCGCAACCGCCTGACACTCGCCCTTCGCGCCCTTCCCTCGGAAATTGCGCAGGCCACAGCCGCGCTGACTGCTGCCGAGAAACTTTCGGCGGATACATCTGATTCTTTGACTCGCGAAGAGTCCCTCCGTACCCGGCTCGAGCGGGACATTGCCGCGCATTGCCAGAAGATTGCTCGCTTTCGCACGCAGCTCGACTCGGTGAAGACGCCCGAGCAGGCTGCGGCCATCGAACACGAAATCGCCTTTGAGACCGCCGAGGCAGAGCGCATGGAGAACGAAGAGTTTGCCAGTCTTGAGCGGAGTGAAGCTCAGGAAGCCGCACTGGCTGCGGCCCGGGCCAACGTGGAATTGCTTGCCGGCGCATTGGACAAGACCCGTACCCGCGTGGAGACGAACGTTAAGGAGCTTAATGGGCAACTGGCGGCTTTGAATCTGGAGCACGAAGCACTTCGCCCGCTGATTGAGGCCGATATCCTTTCGCGGTACGACCGGCTCTCAGGCTCTCGCGGCACCGGCATTGCGCGTGTTGAGAACCAGCAGTGCACCGGCTGCCGCATGGGTGTGCGACCGCAGGTGTGGAACCAGCTTCGCGAGGGCGAATTGCTCAGCTGTGACAGTTGCGGCCGACTCCTCTACTGGGATCCGGCGATGGCGCCCGCTCCAAAAGCCCCGCAACCCGAGCACACCCCGGCCGCCCGGCCGCGCATCCCCAAGTCCCATACTGCTGGAGCCTAGATTCGAAGATGCAGCGCATCTGTGTAGACATGGATGAGGTGATGGCAGATACTCTCGCCGAACACCTGCGTCGCTACAACCAGACTTTTGACGAAGCTGTGACGCCTGAGGACCTGGCCGGTAAAGGGCTGTGGGAGGTTGCACCGCTCGACCGTCAGCAGCAACTCCGCGCCTTCCTTGACGCCGAAGATTTTTTTGAAGACCTGGCGCTCATGCCCGACTCGCAACAGGTGCTTAAAGACCTGTCAACCCAGTTTGAGATCTTCATCGCCACGCAGGCCATGACTGTGCCTAACTCTCTGGGCCCGAAATACCGCTGGCTGCAGCGGCACTTCCCTTTCATACCGCCGACGCACTACGTCTTCTGCGGCAACAAGTCCATTCTTCGCGCTGACTATCTTATCGACGATCTACCGCGCAACCTGGTTCGCTTTGAAGGGCAGGGCATTCTCTACACCGCTCCGCACAATTTGACGGCCACAGGCTTCGTGCGCGTGGATAACTGGCCGCAAGTTGCCGATTACTTCGGAGGCGTTCTGTGATGGTTGTGGAGTGTTAGTCGAGGCGATTATTACCAGACTATTTTGAAATTGTGCCGACAAGGTAGAGGTCGATAGCAACATCATTCTCCGCATTCCAGATGAAAAAGCTTGGATTCTTGAGCCCCCATTGGACGTAAGGCACCACGAAATGAGTCTTGGCAGTTGCTCCTGCGCCTTCGAGATGTACCTGCATGGGGACTGTGATTTCGTGAGGCGCACCCAGCAGAGTGAAGATTCCGGTGACCTGGATGGTGGAGTCGCCTGAAGCAGCGATGGAACCGGTATAGGTCTTCGGCTCAAAGAAAACTGTTGCGTGCTGCTCGACCAACAAGATGTCTTTGTACATCTTCTTGTCGCGACTGTCATTGCCCGTCTTGCCACTACCTGCGAGGACGACGACAGAACCCGACATCTTAGAATTGGCTCGATCAAACTCAATCGATCCCGATTGGATGTGAAAGGTACCGATGACGACCTCATGTGTTGTGTTCAGCGTCATCTTGACCTGGCTGGCATCTGGATTGACGACGAAGGCCTGATGCTGGGCGCACCCGGCTGTCGCGAATATGAGAGCAAGAGCGAAGACTGCGACGGATTTCATTGCGTAGCTCCTGAGAGGCTTCAGCGATGTCATGGGTTTCAGCTGCGCGCGGCAAGCGGCGTTCGCAAATGCCGGCGTCGAACCGGGCGGCGAGTTGCGGTCTTTGCTCAGCCAGGGTTCAGCCGGCGACTGCATGCGGAGCAACTACTGCGTGCTGGGAGATGCGCGTCAGTCTTGCCGTCACGCGCATCACGCCGGGCCAGACCCTGAGGCAGAACGGTAATACCGCGCGCGCGAGTGCGTTGTTCAAGCCATCGGCAGCGAACTCCGCAAGGCGCATTTGCGTCAGCATTGCGGAGCGCAACTTCGCCTGGAACACGGGTGCCGGCTCGGAGGCCAGATAGGCATCCACCGCGCGACGCGCAGTATGCAGGGCAATGGATATGCCATCGCCAGTGAACGAGGGGATGACGGCTGCCTGATCGCCGATGCAATACAGCCCTTCTTCCGTTGTCGGACGGATGAAACCATACGGAATATGGGTGATGGCGATGGGCTTGGCGAGCACAGGCTCCGCGCCTGCAAGTCTCATAGCCAGATGCGGACAGTCCCGCTGAATTTTGGCGAGGAAGCTCTCCCAGCGATGGCCCGCACGCGCGAGATACCGCTGTTGAACCACGCAACAAAGATTTGCAATGCCGTCTTCAACCGGCTGGATGCCCCCATAGCCTCCGGGATAAAGCATCAGCTCAGAGGCGCGCGCAAGCTCGGCGGCCTGCGACGGGGCCAGGCGAAAATACATTTTGAAGGCGACCCATCGCTTCGGGTCCCTGGGACGAGCGTGACCGCGGAGATCGTGTTTGCCCGTGGCGAGAAAAACTGTTGGAGCTTCACGTGTGCTGCCATCATCGAGCGTGGCCCGCCAGAGGTTGCCTGCGGTGCGGGCAAGCCGCTGCACGCCGCATCCGCGCTCTACGCGAACTCCGGCGGCGATGGCCGCGGCAATGAGCGCCGTATCCAGCGCCTTGCGCGTGAGCGAGGCTGCGTGAAAAGGCAGCGGAGCCTCAGCGGCGCGCCTGGCAGCGGCGAGGCGAACGTACTGGATGGGAGCGGCGCCAAGCGCGGCCACGTCGATGTCAAGTGCGCGCAAATCTTCAAGGGCCTCGCCGCTAAGGAACTCTCCACAGACCTTATGGCGCGGTGCGGGCTCGCGCTCGATCAGCGTAACGCCTCGCCCCTTGCGGGCGAGCGCGATTGAAGCGGCACATCCTGCTACACCACCACCGACAATGACCACTTCGTCTTGCAACGGAATCCGATTCAGATTGAACGTTCTAACGGGAATCTCCTTCTGTCGGACCTGATACGCGCAAATTGTATCGCTCCTGGTTGGCACTTTATGACGACAACTTCATTTGAATTCTGGCCCAGGTTGAAATCCTCAAGTCTGACGCAACCCGTTTGACAGGGCACTGCGAGAATCGTGAGCCGCCGCCCATCTCTGCCAAGGCTGTTGGCCTGGTAACATCGGCAAATTCTTCGATCCACCGAAAGTTGGCAGAAACGTTGCGGTTGTGGTCAGCATCAACCGCGCCGAGTGGTGAGCTCGCGCCAGTTGAGGCCGAGGTCGACGGCTAGAAGGGACACCAGTGTGAAAGCGATGACTCCGACGGCCGACAAGCTGTCGCCAAGGTGGCTCCAGTAGCGGGGCCAGAGGTTGAGCACGCGGCTGGAGACGAAGGTAAATGTGACCGCGTAGGACCGGGCCATCCACTGGCGATGTTGGACGATCTGGCGGTTGCGCGCGGTGATGAAGGCGGCGGCGGTGCATACGACCCAGGCAGCGGCCTGCATTGAGGTTCCCGGCAGCCCAGGGCGACCGGCAGCAAGTGAAATGCCTGTGAAAGCGCCGATGAAAACGGCAATGACATAGATGCGGCCGAGGACGCGGTGGAATTTCAAATATCGCTGGCGAATGCGCGAAGAGAATTGCAGGGGGCCGGCCAGGAGAGCGGTAACACCGCACAGCGTATGAGGGATGAGGAGACCGCGATCGGCGATGACCTGCAGCCGATATGCGTGGTACATGGGGTAATCGGTAAAGAGAAGGACTTCTGAAGTGATAAAGACGAAGAGTGCTGTTAGACCAAGAAATATCCAGAGAACGGTTTTGAATCCGGACCGGCTGGTTCCTGGCTTGACCAGGGTGGAAGATGCCATTAATTTCCCCTCCGATGAATAGACGTCGCGAAGGGTAAAAAATGCTCCATGCAGATAGCGTCTCATAACCGGCGATCGTCATGCACGGCCAGGGACACCTGCGAAGGAGTGGTATCGGCGGTATGAGACTCGCGGGCCATTCGCAACGGCGAAAGGCCCGGGGTTGTCAGCTTGTTGGAAAGAACTCAGTAACCAGGTCCCTGCGCTCCGCCACGCATGACCTGATCGTATCCGGCCATGAATCCACTGCGAAAATCCTGAATCAGGGGCGGCGGCACGGGAGGGTTCCGGAAGCGCGGGTGCCGGTTTGGGTCCGGCCGTCTCCCCTCTGCAATGTCGCGCTGCGCTGCTGCAACTCCGTCGTTATAGCCCTGCCGATTGGCATCGGCAAGCGCTGGAGAGGGTGGAGGCGCGGCATACATGACGACAGGCCGCGAAACACAACCAGCCAATGAAATGGGCAAAAGCAATGCTCCCAAAGCAATCAGTTTCCTCATGACAATTCCTCGCAAGTTGGATTTGATGGCCCGCCGGCCTGCCAGCGTAGCACTCCTTTACTGGAACCCACGATCACCAGAAATGTTGCACGGCGGCGGCGAGGGTTTTTGTTCAAGGAGTGAATCCCCGGCTCAGATGCGAGCCGGGGCGGCGATTGACAAGCGCATCGGCTGACCCTATATTTTGCAGGCCGAACAAATGAGCAGCCGCACCGTTACGGACGCCATTCACCGATCTCTGTCGAGGCATTTCTCATGTCAAGGAGCTGCACCCGCTGGTCAATCTCCATCGCCCTCTTTGTTCTTGTCGCAATCGTCCATTCCGGTTCGCTAAGCGCGCAATCCGCCACAGGCCCACTGGGAATATTTGAAGGCCAGTCGGATGTGGGAGCCGTCACCCCGCCGGGAAGCGCAGTGTATGACGCAGCAACTGGTGTTTACACGCTTACCTCCGCGGGCACAAATCTCTGGTCCACAGTGGATGGCTTTCACCTGGTATGGAAAAAAGTCTCAGGCGATCTATCGCTGGCAGCCGACATCCGATTCCCTGTCACCACCGGCGAACACAATCCACACCGCAAGGCCATCCTGATCTTCCGCCAGTATCTGGATGCCGACGCCGTGTATGCCGACGCCGCGATGCATGGAGCGGGATTGACCGCGTTGCAATCGCGAATGGCACCGGGCGCCGAAACCACCGGGTTGGAGTTGAATATTGATCTGCCTCATAGGATTCGCCTCACCAAAAGGGGCGACACGATCACGATGTATGTTTCGGTGGCAGGCGAACCTCTGCATCCGGTTGGCGCCACGATCAAGCTGCACCTGGACGGTCCGTTTTATGTGGGGATCGGCCTCTGCTCACACGACAAGGACGTGGTGGAAAAAGCAACCTTCGCCAACGTGGAACTCAAAGAGCTCGCTCCGCCCTCAGCGGGGGCGCCCGCGCTGTTCAGTACTCTGCAAACCATCGCAGCGGGAGACAACACGCGACGCGAACTTGTTTACACCGATCATGCCCGCTTTGAAGCGCCGAACTGGACCAAGGACAACCTCAGCTTGATTTTTGACGGCAGCGGCCACATGTTGAAGGTTCCTCTGAACCGCGGGATGCCAACCCAAATCGATACGGGAGATGCAACGGGCTGCACCGGAAGCCATGGGCTTTCTCCCGATGGAAAGACGCTGGCCATTACATGCACTACGCCCGCTCATCCGGGAAGGCATGTCTTTCTTGTTCCTTCCGAGGGAGGCACACCGCACATCCTGACTGAACATCCTGATTCCTATTTCCACAGCTGGTCACCGGACGGAAAGACGATCGCCTTCACGCGCCCAAATCATGGGTCAGGCAACATTCTTGCCGTTCCGATTGAAGGCGGGACGGAGACAGCTCTGACCACCGGGACCGGCATCAGCGATGACCCGGACTACTCGGCGGACGGCAGCTATATCTACTTCAACTCTGACCGCAGCGGTTCGATGGAGATTTGGCGGATGAAGGCCGATGGCAGCGAGCCTGAGCAGATTACGGCGGACGGTATGAACAATTGGACGCCACATCCCTCGCCGGACGGAAAGTGGGTGGTGTTTGTGACTTATGGAAGAGGGACAAGCGGGCACCTTGCCAACAAGGATGTCGCGCTGCGCATTCTCTCTACAGCCGACAACAAGATTCGCGTACTCACCAACTTTGTTGGCGGCGACGGATCAATGAATGTCAACTTCTGGTCACCGGACAGCAAGAACCTGGCGTTTGTAGGTTATGAGTTGCTTCCAGCAGAAGATGTGGACCAAACGAAGTAGCAAGAAAATGAACACGAGGACTGCAATGGGAATTCCGAAGATTTTAGCCGTCGCTGCAATCGCCTTCATGCCCGCCGCAATCACTCAATCGACGCATAGTCAGACAGCTCCGGCAGCGCGCCCGCACATTACCGGGATTTCGCACCTGAGCGTCTACACCACCGACGCCGCGAAGACCGAGTACTTTTATGTCCACGACCTTGGCGGCCAAAAGCGGGAAGACCCGCAGAATCCCGCGGGCGTCCGCTACTACTTCAGCCCGATTCAATTCATCGAAGTATTGCCGATGCCGACCGGGGACACCTCAATCAATCGCATGGATCACATTGCCTTCAACACAGTGAACGCGGATGCGCTGCGGCTCTACTTCTCTGCGCACGGCATCACGGTGCCTGGTCAGGTAGAAGAGGGGAGCGATGGCAGCCGCTGGTTTAACGTGCTTGATCCTGAAGGCAACAAGGTCCAGTTCGTACAACCTCCCGCCAACCCCAAGCCTGTTCCAGTGAACCCGCTCAGCGTGCACATCATTCACGTGGGCTGCATTGTGCACAGCCCGGACGCTGAGAATCCGTTTTACCGCGTGCTTCTGGGCTTCAGGCCTTACTGGCACGGCGGGCACACCGACACCTCCAACGACTGGATCTCTCAACAGGTCCCCGATGGAACAGACTGGATTGAGTACATGACCGTGGCCGGCCCTGAAACCAAGGGCATTCCGCCGACCATGAAGCAGGAGACCGCAGGCGTGCTGAACCATTTTTCGCTGGGCGTCTTCAATATTGAAAAGTCGATGGATTTGCTTTATGCAGGAGACCGCCTGACTGCGAAACACAGCCCGCCGCAGATCGGACGCGATGGCAAGTGGCAGTTGAATCTGTACGATCCGGACGGCACGCGTGCCGAGTTGATGGAATTTCAGGCCTCAGTCAAGCCGTGCTGCTCTGAATTCACTGCTTCCAGCCCCGTGAAGTAGACCGTAAAACCTGGTTCGGTCGGCTCAGTGTTCGGCGTCCGGAGCCCGACCTCCGCGCGAGCCGCTCCGTGGCTGCATGCTTGTGCCACGGAGCCAGCCGAGACCTACTTGGCTGCCGGCTCCAATTTCATCGTCAGGCCCGTACTGACTCCGCGAAGGGGCGGCATCGGTCCCTGCGCTGCCTGGTGCATGGTGACGATAATTGCGCCGGCAGGCCTCTTTCCACCGCACTGATACGAGTGCGCCGTGCTGGCGTCAAAGTAGACCGCGTCACCCGCCTCAAGCGTGCATTTCTGATCGCCATGGTGCAACTCCAGCTCCCCATCGAGCACATACAGGAACTCAAATCCCGCATGCATGTGCGCTTTGGGCGCTGCTTCCTTTGCCAGCGGTAGAAACTCAGCAAAATACGGGTCCATGGAGCGGTCTGGAACCATATAGCCCAGGCTCTCAAAAAAATAGGTCGGCGGTTCCACGCCGGTCTGCGGCAGCCTTACACGTTCCTTTCGCCGGTGAATTCTGAAGATCGACTGAGGCTCGGTCTCAAGGAAGTACGACATGTCCTTCGAGAAAACCATGGCAATCCGCGCCAGGTTTCGCAGAGTGGGAACCACGCGACCGGTCTCAAGCTGGGACAGGAAGCTGGCCGACAAGCCCGTATGTCTGCCCAGCTCTACCAATCCCATCGACTTTTTCAGCCGCAGCTTCTTGATTCGCTCCCCAATCCGCTTCTCGGCAATGAATCTCTCTGCCGTTTCCGGATCAACCTGGCATTTATGCATTTCCTCGTTCCGCGCTACAGCTGCCTCGCCCATGAGCCCTCCTGCTGATGCATCTTCAGAATGCGCTTTGCCTTGAAAAGTTGTCCAGATCAAAAATTTTTCTCGTCTCACTAAATTTCTTCAGGGCAAGCGCGGCCAATGACAACGCCTGCACGGTTGGTAAGATGCCGATTGGCCATTCGCGTTCTGCCTGCTATTCGGCGTTATCCTAGAAAGTCCGGCTGGATCGTTTTCTTCCGGCCTCGAAGGAACCCATGCCAGAAGACGAGAATGCTCCAGTAGAAAACTCATCTACTTCGCCCGCCCCGGTGGCCACCATTGCAACCCTTGGCCACCACGATGGTCAGGCCGTCACCCTGCGGGGGTGGCTCTACAACCTGCGCGAGAGCGGAAAACTCCTATTTCCCATCTTTCGCGATGGCACTGGAACCATCCAGGGAGTGGCGCATGTAAAGAGCGTTCCCCCCGAGGTATTCGAGGCCCTCAAGGGGCTCACCCAAGAATCCAGTGTCGTCGTCACCGGCAAGGTGCGCGCGGACAAGCGGGCGCCGGGAGGGTATGAGCTCGACGTCCTGGATATTGATGTGATTCAGCGGGTTCCCGAGTCGGATCCCTATCCGATCACGCTGAAGGAGCACGGCGTCGATTTCCTGATGGAGCACCGCCATCTCTGGGTTCGTTCCCCGCGCCAGTCGGCCATCCTTCGCATACGTGCTGAAATCATGCGTGCGGCAGCGGAATACTTTGACAGCGATGGGTTCATTCGGACCGATCCGCCCATCCTGACGCCGGCAGCATGCGAGGGCACCTCGACGCTGTTCCCGGTAGACTACTTCGGCGACCCCGCCTTCCTTACCCAGTCAGGGCAGCTTTACATCGAGTCCACCGCGCTTGCGCTGGGCAAGGTTTACAGCTTTGGCCCAACATTCCGGGCCGAGAAGTCGAAAACCCGCCGCCACCTGACCGAGTTTTGGATGATTGAGCCGGAAGTGGCCTACTGCGACCTGGATGGGCTGCTGGAGATTGCCGAAAACTTCCTTAGCCACATTGTTCAATCCGTTCTGAAAAACAGGGCGCAGGAACTGGTGGTGATTGGACGCGATCCGGCCAGGCTCGAGGCCATTGTTCCGCCGTTTCCGCGTATCACCTACGATGACGCGGTGACCCTGCTGAACGCTGCCCATAAGACCGGTCAGCTGGAACAGCCTTTCGAATATGGCAACGACTTCGGCTCCCCGGACGAAACATGGCTGAGCAGCCAGTTCGACCGTCCGGTCATGGTCAATCGGTATCCAGCGAACGTGAAAGCCTTCTACATGGAGCCCGACCCCCTGAACGCCAACCTGGCTCTGTGTGTCGACGTGCTGGCTCCGGAGGGTTACGGTGAGATCATCGGCGGCTCGCAGCGTGTTTCGAGTTATGAGCTGCTGAGCAGCCGCATCGACCAGCACAAGCTGCCCAGAGAAGCATTCGAGTGGTACCTTGACCTGCGTCGCTACGGCAGTGTGCCCCATAGCGGATTTGGCATGGGCATTGAGCGTGCCGTGGCCTGGATCTGCGGGCTCGACCACGTGCGGGAAACGATACCCTTTGCGCGAACGCTTCACCGCATCTACCCCTGATCGTATGTATAGATTTGATTCCAAAGATTAAGAGGCGACAGCCGAAGCTGCCGCCCTTCGATTGTTGCGTCCGGATTCCGGTCAAGATTGAGCGTAGATCCTAACGGCCGAGAGCTAGGGACGGGTCTGCGGAGAGGTCCGCAGAAGCGAACTGCCTTGCCTGAAGCCGCGGCCACGCAGCAGCGGCGATCATGGCCGCATTGTCAGTAGAGAGCGCAAGTGTAGGAAAAGACAGGCGAAGATTGCGGCGAGCCGCTTCAGCATTGAGGCGAAGGCGTAGTTCGCGGTTCGCGGCCACGCCACCGGTGACCAGGATGCGCGTAGCGCCGAGCGATTCGGCGGCGGCGAACGTTTTCTTCATCAGGTCGCCAACCACCGCGTACTGAAAGCTGGCAATCAGGTCGAGGGTAAGCTGATCGCAATGGGCAAGCGCGTCTTCAACGGTGGGACATGTTGGGGCGTCAGGCCCGGTAAAGAGCGCATCGCGACGCGATTCGGCTTCAGGGCGCAGGTTGTGGAGCTCGACGTAACGGAGAACCGCCGTTTTGATACCTGAAAATGAAAAAAGGAAATGGGTGTCAAGATCCGCGATAGGAGCAGTGACGGCAGCTTTTGTGCGCGGCGGCTTGCCGGCGAGATGGAGCTTGGTCTTGATTTGCGAGAAGGCAAACGGCACCGACCGCGGATTGCCGTGAAGTGCGAGGGAGTCGATCCATGGACCGCCGGGATAGCCGAGGCCGAGGAGCTTGGCGACCTTGTCGAAGGCCTCGCCGGCAGCGTCGTCGAGGGTCCGGCCAACGAGGGTGTAATTCCACATGCCGTTGATCGGGCTCGCCAGATACAGATGGGTGTGACCGCCCGAGACCACGAGAGCAAGCGCGGGCTCGGTATCGAGTGGCAATTCGCCGTCCTGCATGGAACGCTCATTCAAGAGAACGGCGTGGATGTGGCCTTCGAGATGGTTGACGGCGATCAGGGGAAGGTTTTGCGCGAAAGCGAGAGACTTGGCGTAGGCGATCCCCACGAGGAGTGCTCCAGCCAGGCCTGGACCATTGGTAACGGCGATGGCATCGAGGTCGCCGAGGGTGATATTCGCCTGAGTCAGCGCGGCACGAACCACCGGGACGATGGCGCGGAGGTGCTCGCGGGAGGCCAACTCGGGAACCACTCCTCCATAACGCGCATGGGTGGCAATTTGGGAGGCGACAACGGAACTGAGCGTATGTGAGCCGTGCTGAACCACGGCTGCAGCGGTCTCGTCGCACGAGGATTCGATTCCGAGGACGAGGTCTGCTCCGGGCATTAATCTAGTCTACCGACCCCGTGTCAGGCGGTTATCGCCGCTGCGCGATCTCAAGGCCGCTATGATGGTCTGCTGTGTTGGTCGGCAGGCGAGAGACAATAAAGGAAATGGCACCAGCATCGCGCCAATTCGATGCGGCTTTGCGAATCGTAGGAGAGTTGCGGGCTGCCGGGCATGAGGCATACCTGGCAGGCGGGTGCGTGCGTGATCTTCTGCTGGGACGAGAACCGGCTGACTATGACGTCGCAACGGCGGCGACTCCCGACGTGGTGCTCGGGATGTTCCCGCGAACGATTGCCGTGGGAGCACATTTTGGCGTGGTCCTTGTGGCTACCTCTGATGTCACGGCGGACGCGACAAACGCGGAATTGGATGAACGGGAATATGTCGTAACCGAGGTGGCGACGTTCCGGTCAGATGGGGCGTACTCAGACGGGCGGCATCCGGATGCGGTGCGGTATACCACCAGCGCTGAGGAGGATGTAAAGCGCAGGGATTTCACAGTCAATGGGCTTTTGATTGATCCATTGCGCGTTGAAAGCGATGTGCGATCCTCAGCAATTGATTACGTGGGTGGCCTGGACGATCTGGATGCGGGGATTGTCCGCGCGATTGGGAATGCGGAGGAACGGTTCCTGGAGGATCATCTCAGGATGCTGCGGGGCGTGAGGTTTGCGGCGCGGTTTGGCTTTGAACTTGCAGAGGGCACGAAGGCGGCAATTAAGCGGTTGGCCAAAAAAACTGACGCTGTGAGCCGAGAGCGCGTTCGAGACGAACTGACAAAGATGTTGACGGAAGGCCACGCGCGGAAGGCATTCGAGTTGCTCGACGAAACTGGGTTACTCGTCGAAGTTCTGCCTGAAGTGGCGAAGATGAAAGGCGTAGAACAGCCGGCGCAGTATCACCCTGAGGGCGATGTGTGGGTGCACACGCTCGAACTGCTAGGGCAGCTGCAGGCTGTCGTTCCTCTGACCCTGGCCTGGGGCGCGCTGCTGCACGATGTGGGCAAACCGCCGACGTTTCGCAAAGCCCCGGATCGGATTCGATTTGACGGACATGTCGACGTGGGCGTGGCGATTGCGGCTGATATATGCAGGCGCTTCCGGTTTTCAAATGAGGACACCCACCAGGTTCTGGCCCTGGTCGAAAATCACATGCGGTTTGCGGATGCTGCGCACATGAAGACATCCACACTCAAGAGATTCTTCCGGTTACAGGATTTTGAACAACATCTTGCGCTTCACCGAATGGATTGCATGGCGGGAAGCGGCAACCTTGAGCACTGGGAGTTTGTCCGGGAGCTGTGGCTGGCGATGCCTGAAGAAACCGTTCGACCGCCGGCCCTGATTACCGGGAGAGAGTTGATTGCTGCGGGCTACACGCCAGGCGCCGGGTTCAAGCAGATGCTCCGCGCAGTTGAAGATGCGCAGCTTGACGGAACTATCGCGACGGCGGAGGAGGCTTTGCAATTGGTCAGGGAGAGATTCCCGATGGGCGTCTCATAGACTACTCGATGCCCGGATCGGTGTATCCTGAGGGCCGGAAGGCTTCCACCAAAATCTGGCTCTGAGTTCCTCACTGCGCCCCTTGCATGGCGAGGCGCATTCAGAGAAAGGCTGGGTCCCTGATGCCTTGGAGATTCGATCAATTGGTTCAACTCTTCGCTGTCGCTCAGAGACTTGGAATATGGTTGTGCGCGTCGTTCGCCGCGTCGGCGATGATATGCATGCCTGGATCCGCACAGACGCCTGCGCTGACTGAGTCCGCGACCACAACTGCGGTCTCCTCGATGCAGGCGCGCGCCAACACTGAAGAGGTCTCCATCGACCTGGTAGTTAGGGACAAGAGAAAAAGACCTGTACTTGATCTGACTCCTGCGCAGATCGCAGTCAGCGACGCCGGCACGCCTGTGCAGCTTTCGGGTTTTCATCTCGTCACCAGCCAATCGGGCGAAACGGTTTCTGTAGCCCTTCTTTTTGACAAGATGACTCCCGAGTCGGCCAAGCTGGCACGTGAAGTTTCAGCCAAACTTCTTGTTCTCGCGCCTGGGCAATGCTCTTTTTCGGTTCTCGGCGTGGATAGAGGTCTGCGGCTGTTTCAGACCTTCACGCGGGATCGCGCCGCGATTGAATCTGGCACCGATATGGCGGCTGACAGCGGATCGCGCAAGGATCTTACTGAGGCGGAAAAGCAGCTGGTTTCCGTCGTCCAAACGGGTGCGACCGGACCAGGTTTGAACGCGAGCGTGGAAGACCGCGCCAAGGCCCGCTTGATGCTGGCAGCACTTGAAGAGTCGCAGCGGATTGTCCAGGATCAACATGCTGACCCAGGGCTGGCCGGACTCGAGGCGTTGGCAAAGGCGCAGCAGAATCTTGCCGGACGAAAGATCATCGTTTTCTTTTCAGCGGGTCTTCGCGCCAATTCCACCACCAAAGACATGAGGCACGAGGTGATCGAGGCGGCAAACCGAGCTGGCGTCGGCATTTATACCGTCGACACCAACGGGGTGGACGCAAAGTCTTTCGACGTTCTTACTTTGATGTATAGCCCGCCCCCGGCTGCAACAGTGCAGTTCACTCCTGGTGTGTCTGGATACATTCCCAGCCCGGTTGAAACGGTGCAGAGGATGGCAACCATGTCGGGGTCAATATCGGATATCCATTCGACCACCAGCGCAAGTAACGATCGCAACGCCAGCGAGGGAAATTCGCTTGGTTCTCTGGCTACGGGAACTGGCGGCTTTTCGATCATCGCCGGAGGTGATGTGCGGGAGCCGCTGAAGCGCCTGGTTGGCGACCTCGGGACTTATTACGAAGCATCGTATACGCCTGCGTTGAAGAACTACGACGGTCAGTTTCATCCTATCGACATTCAGCCGCTGCGTGACGGCATCACGATTCAATCGCGGGCGGGGTATTTTGCGCTGGCGCCCGAGGTCGCCGGAACTTCGACGGTACGTCCTTTTGATGCGCGGCTCTTGAAGATACTCAGCGACTCTCCTGCTCCTAAAGTGGTCACCTTTCATCAGGCAGTCGTACGCCTCGGCGGAGAGACCGGGCGTACCGCAAATGAGCTTGCCGTCGAGGTGCCTGTCTCTCAATTGGAATTGCGCAAAGACGAAAACAGTATGCTCTATTCCACGCATGCATCGATCCTCGCCCAAATCAAGGACAAGTCCGGGGTTGTCATTGAACGATTCAGTGAAGATTTCTCTCGCAACGGAGCTTTGGAAGGAATTGAAGCGGCCAGGGAAGATTTGTTGACCATGCAGCGGCCGTTCACTGCGGCGCCGGGCGACTACGCGCTTGAATCGGCGGTGCTGGATCGGCTTGGCAACAAAGCCGGCACCCTGCGAACGGAATTCACGATTCCAACGCCGACTGACGACGCCTGGATCAGCGATCTCACTCTCGTTCGCCGCACCATCCCCATGGGGTCCGCCCCAGACCCCGCAGAATCAATGCAATATGCCAAGGCTCGCGTGGTGCCTAATCTTCTTGGAGAAGTCCCCGCTGGCACGCCGCGCCTCTCATTCTTCTTCAGAATCCGTCCTGCTGCCGATGTCGCAGCCGGAGACGGCAAGCTGACGGTCGATATCCAACACGACGGGAACGTCGTTGCGAGCTCATCAATGATTTTCCCGCAAAGTGCGGCACCAGAAACAAGCGTTAACCTGGCGACCCTTCAAACCGGACCGCTCGCAGCAGGAATGTATCGGGCAGTTTTTGCATTCAACCAGGGGGGAAAAACTACTGCACGCGACTTGCCGTTCACAGTCGATGCGAACCCCATTGCAGGCGAAGATGCCCAGCCTGAGCTCGCTGCCGAGAAAGGTGAAGAGGATTCGGCCACTCGTGAGGGCGCTGCTGATGCAATGGCCCCACCCGCCGGGATGGACCAATTCGCTCCGGGGCGCTTTACTATGGCCAGCCTGTCAACTGGCGTCCGCGCACCCAGCGAGAAGCGTCAGAGCGCACTGCTGGCGAGTGCCCGTGAGCGGGCGCTCGGCTACGTTGACTCGCTTGTGAATTTCAAGTGCATCGAGATCACCGATCGCTTCATGGATCCAAAGGGCACAGGCGGGTGGCCGCGCCACGACAAGATCGCCGAATTGGTGACATTCGAGAATCATGAAGAGTCGCGCACGACACTCGAAGTCAACGGGCAACCGGCAAGCGCCCAAGGTTACGACATGAAGGGCGCCCGGCTGGACGGTGAGTTTGGAGGAGTGCTCAAAGCTGTGTACGACCCGAAGTCAAAGGCCCAGTTCAAATGGAAAGAAACCGACCTACTGGAGGGCGCGCCCGTTCAAGTATTCAGTTACAGCGTGGACGTGAAAAACTCCCAGTTCTCGGTGACCGCACTGCCGGCACCCTCCACCATCGTAGGATTTCACGGCCTTGTTTACATCGATGATGCCACGCGCGGCACCCGCCGCATCACCATGGAGGCGGAAGGAATTCCAGCAGACTCTCCAGTCCACGCCTCGGCCGTGACTATCGACTACGACTATGTCGAAATCAACGATCACGACTACTTGATGCCTGTGGAGGGAGAGATGCGGATGAAAGCTGGAAAGCGCGGCGGAATCATGCACCGCATCGAGTTTCAGGACTATCACCGATTTGGTTCGAACGCCAGAATTGTCGGCTTCAAGCCTTAGCCAGCAAAACGAGTTCGCCTCTCATTCCCCCGCGACTGCCCTGCTTTTGGCTTGAAGCAAGCCCCTCCTCCAAGTGAGTGGCGCTCAACTGCCAGGGGGCGCCGGGCTATAATTTTCTGGAGTCTGCAAATCGCTCGGGTACCGAAAGGTCTCTGTTTATCGGCCTTCGAGTTGTTCGCGCAAAGAGGCCGGTTTCCGAATGAATAGCGAAGAACTGATCCTCGTCACTGGCGCTACCGGTTTTCTGGGCACGCGGCTGGTGAGCGAATTGCTGGTGCGTTACCCACAAGCCAGTCTGGCACTGCTGATCCGCGACAGGCCCGGCGAATCTGGCCAGCAACGTGCCGACTCCATTGTCCCTGCTACCGAAAGAGCGCGCGTCCAGGTCTATTCCGGGGATGTGGAACACACAAACTGCGGGCTGGACAACGCGGCGTACGAACGGCTTTCCGCGGAGGCAACGCGGGTGATTCACTGCGCCGCCACGGTCCGTTTTGACCACTCACTGGACGAAGCAAGGCGCATCAATGTGGAAGGGACGCGCCGGGTGCTCGACTTTGCCAGTGGCGCGCGCCAACTTCGGAGCATGGCTTATGTAGGTACCGCCTATGTTGCCGGTGAGCGGTCAGGCCTGGTGAAAGAGAGCGAGCTTGCCGTGGGTCAGACCTATCGAAACACTTACGAGCAGACCAAGGCCGAGTCGGAGGCCCTGGTGCGGGAACGATTAAAATCCCTGCCCGGCGTGATTCTGCGACCCAGCATCATCGTAGGCGATTCGCGCACTGGCGTCACCTCAAGCTTCAAGATGATGTATTGGCCGCTGAAGATTTACGCACGCCGTCTGTGGCGCACCGTGCCCGGTTATCCTGACGCCGTCCTGGATATTGTGCCCGTGGATTTTGTTGCCAACTCGGTAGCCCGCCTGGCGTTTGACGAGGCCGCTCAAGGCAGCACGGTTCACCTTTGCGCAGGGCCCAGGGGAAGCGCGACCATTGAACAAATCGCAAAGCGGGCTGCCGAATACTTCAACGTACGGGAGCCACGCTACGTCGATCCGAAGTTCTTTTTCGCCGCCGTGAGGCCGCTGCTCTTCATATCGTTGTGGGGTCGCAAGCGCCGCGTGCTGCGTGATGGCCGGGCCTACCGCGACTATTTCACCATGAAGATGCAATTCGATACGACCAATGCGGAACGGCTCTTGAAACCGGTCGGAGTTTCCCCGCCGCCGGTGCTCGACTACCTGGATCGCCTCTTCAGTTACTGCGTCGCCAGCGACTGGGGACGCAAGCCGGTTGAAGCCCAATGAACATTTTTCGCCGGATTCAACTCTCACGCGATGGCAGCGTAACCGTTGCGAATCTTGTGGACGAGTTGCTGCGGCGGAATGGAGACCGCGAAGTCTCGGTCGAAAACGACAGATTCTATCGCCTCTCCGAGATGCATGCAGAGATCTGCTCCATTGACGCATTTCTGCGCCGTGATGTCGGGCTTCAACCTGGCCAACAGGTCGCCATTTATCGCACAAATGACCGTCGGTGCTTCCACTGGTTTTTAGCAATCATCCGGGCCGGGGGCGTCGCGGTTCCGCTCAATCCGATGCTCACTCTCGCGGAGGTACGCCGCATCCTTTCAAACAGCGGCACAGATATCATGGTCACCGACAAAGCGGTCTTCGAGCACCACATCGTTGACCGAAGCGCGCTTGAAGTTCAGACCTGGATTGAGGCGGATCAAGAGGCTGAGACGCTGGATGGTTTCCTTCGCGCCCGCGTCGCCGATGCCGATCATGCGTTTCCTCCGGTCGCCATTGATCCAAGCACCACAATTGCCGTGTTTCACACCTCAGGAACAAGCGGGTTTCCCAAGGGTGCGGCTCTATCCAGCAGGGCTCTCCTGGGCGCGCGTTTTTCCACTGTATTCGCTGGCGTCCTTGTTGGGCCAAAGGATCTGGCGCTTGTCGCGCTGCCCTGGTCGCACATCATGGCCGTCAGCATTGCGCTGTATGGCTTGATGGCGGGTACCCGCGGGTGTTTTCTTGATCGTTTCGACGTTTCGCGCGCGCTTGATTTGATTGAACAGCATGGTGTGACCGCTGTTGTGGGGGTTCCAGCCATGTTGTCCCGGCTGGTCAACAGCGATCCGGAACCTTCCCGGCTGGCAACTGTAAGGGTATGGCTCTCAGCCAGCGATCATCTGCCCGGTGAAGTGCGTCGACGACTGCGGGAGTTTGGCGCTTTGATCCGCCTTCCAGGAGGCAGGCGCATCCCTCCGGCGCTTCTGAACGGTTATGGCATGGTTGAGCTTGGCGGCCTGGCGATGATGGGCCTCGAGTTATCGATACTGCCCGGCAGTGGAAACCTGTGTTTTCCTGTACCGCCATTTCGTATACGAGTGGCTGACGAGAGCGGCCTCCCGGTACGCACGGGTGTGACGGGCGAGTGCCAAATCCGGAGCCGCGGGATAGATCCGCACTACTGGAAGGACAGCTCGAAAGAGGTGGCTGAGGGCGAACGCCTGCTGACCGCCGATGGCTGGCTGCGTACTGGTGACCTGGCTACGCGCAATCGCCTGGGCTTTATCAAGATTGTTGGCCGCATCAAGGACGTGATCAAGTCGGGCGGCTACTCGGTCTACGTCCGTGAACTTGAAGAAGCGATAACAGCCCACCCCGCGGTGGCGCGCGCGGCCGCTTTCGGCCTGCCCCATAAGGATAAGGGGGAGATTCCGGCGGCGGCGGTGGAGCTGCATGACGGTTCCCTGGCAGACGAAAGTGAGTTGCTGGAATGGTGCAGACAGAATCTGGCGCCTTACAAAGCCCCGCGTCGCATCTGGATTCTCGATACCGGCACCCTGCCCAGAAATCATACCGGCAAGGTGATGCGGCGAGCGCTGCGCGAGCGGTATTTGGCAGAGATGGATTAGGAGTTGCTCCCGGATGGCCGGAGGCCGCTGGAGATTTTCTTAGACCGACGCTGCTCGATTTGGAGTGATACAGTTCCGGGTGTGGCTGCAATCTCCCAACATTGTGATAGGCCTCACTGCCAGTTGAGGTGGTGGATGAGATAAAAAGGATGAGCCGCTTGCGGCTCGGCAGTCGTTTTGGGTACCCCGATTCCCCCCGAAAGAGAGAGACGCTATGGCCACCGCTGGCGGTGTTGGTGCAGTTGTCGACTTTCATGCTAGCTGGGCGGAGATCGATCTGCCTGACGCGGTCAAAGAACTGTTGGCTGCGGCGCCGGTTGTACAAACGCCTGAAACGAGGGAAGATTTGCTGAATTGGGCGTTGGGCCGGCCCACAGGCGAGACGGACTGGACACTTGGCAATCGGGACGACCACGGGATGTACGAAGCGGTGTTCAATGCCCCGGGCGTGGGACGGATTGTGGAAGCAGTGATCACCAAGGCGCGGAACGGGCTTGCCATCAATTTTCCCGATCCTGCCATGCGCCGGCGCGATTCTGACGCCATGGTGATTGGCGACCATTTGCCGACGGACAAGCCAACCTATCAATCGCGGTTTGGGGAGAGTTTCGAGAAGACGCGTCGGGCGACGATTGATTGGCTGAAGACCCAGGAACTGGTAGTCATGCCGTTTTATGCAGGAGCGGATGCGCTGGGCTATGGGTCATTGCTGATCGTGCCCCGTCAGGCTGCCTTTTTTGCGGCCGCTCTTGGGGACTTGCAGGGGATGATTCCGCGAAGCCAGGTTCCGGCAGGATTCCGAATCACCGGTGGAGTTTTATTTGTGGCGCCACCATTCCGGCATACGCATTTTGGCGGGCGGCAGGTGGTGGTGCACGAACGAACGCCTACACACCAGGAAATCTTCGCCTACAACCTGTATCCGGGACCGAGCGCCAAGAAGGGTGTCTACTCCATACTGCTGGACATCGGCGAACGCGAGGGCTGGACAACCAACCACTGCGCCGCTGTCGCCGTGGTGACGCCGTATGAGAACCAACTCATCCTGATGCACGAGGGAGCCAGCGGCGGCGGAAAAAGCGAGATGACCGAGCACATCCACCGCATGGAGGATGGGCGGCTTTTGATTGGGCGCAACGTAGTGACCCACGAAGAGCGAACGCTGAACTTGCCCGAGGCTTGCCATCTGCGACCGATTGCCGACGACATGGCCTGCGCGCATCCGAAGAACCAGGGCACCAGCGGTCGACTGACGGTGGCGGATGCAGAGAATGGATGGTTTGTCCGCGTTGACCATATTCACAGCTACGGGACCGCGCCAAACCTGGAGCGGCTGTGCATCGATCCTCCCGAACCGCTGGTGTTTCTGAATCACTACATCGTTCCTGGGGGAACATGCCTTACCTGGGAACACGTGGAGGATTCCCCAGGGAAGCTGTGTCCGAATCCGCGTGTGATTTTGCCGCGCAGGATGCTTGAGGACATTCTGGACGGGCCGCAGCGGGTGGATGTGCGCAGCTTTGGCGTGCGCTGTCCGCCGACCCATCGCGACAGCCAGCTTTACGGCATCCTTGCCATGATTCAGGTTCTGAGCCCGGCTTTGGCCTGGCTATGGAGGCTGGTTGCGCCGAGAGGCCACGCCAACCCAAGCATTCAGGATTCAAAGAGCCTTGAGATGCAGTCTGAAGGGGTCGGGTCCTATTGGGCGTTTGCAACAGGTCGCCGTGTGGATCAGGCAAACCTGCTGCTCAAGCAGATTGAAAACACGCCGGAGACGCGGTATGTGCTGCTGCCGAATCAGCACATCGGAGCGTGGAAGGTGGGCTTCATGGCCGAATGGATTGCACGCGAGTACCTGGCGCGGCGCGGGAGTGCAAAGTTTGGACGCGAGCAGGTGAGCGAAGCGATTTGCCCACTGTTGGGATACATTCCCAATCAGCTGCGCATTGAGGGCTTCATGGTCCCGCGCGTCTTTCTTGCGGTTGAAGAGCAGATTCAGGGCGGCATGGAGGTATACGAAGAGGGTGCGCGGCAGTGGAGGGAGTTTTTTGCGCGTGAATTGCAGCAGTTTCTTGTGCCGGAGCTTCATCCGCTGGGCAAGAAGATCATCGAAGCTTGCCTGGACGGCGCGCACCAGGAAGATTATCGCAGGCTGATTCCACACCCAATGTTTCGCGACGATGGGATGTAGGAGCGGGACCGACTACGGTCAGAATTCACTGTTATGAGCTTTCTTCATGGGGTTGCTTGATTGCACGCCCATCAGGCGAGAATGGAGATGTGCTTCTACCACTCCACTCGCGCCGATTCGATGTGATTGTCCTGGGCGCTGGAGCGGCGGGCTTAATGTGCGCGGCAACCGCAGGACAACGTGGAAAGCGCGTGGCGCTGCTGGAGCACGGCGGCCAACCCGGGCGGAAGATTCTCATCTCCGGGGGCGGGCGGTGCAACTTTACGAATCTGCACTGCGGGCCGCTGAACTTCATTTCTGAAAACAAGCATTTCGCAAAGTCGGCGCTGGCCCTGTATCAGCCGCACCACTTTATTGAACTGGTTGACCGGTACGGAATCGCATGGCACGAGAAGACGTTGGGGCAATTATTCTGCGACGGCTCATCGCGGGCGATTCTGGATATGCTTCTGGCAGAGTGTGCGCTTGGCAACGTGGAGGTGATGCTGAAGGCACAAGGGATCCAGGTAGTGCGTTCTGCAGGCACAGGATTTCAGGTGGAGTGCTCACGCGGGAGTTTTCAAGCCGACACGCTGGTGGTGGCAACCGGCGGTTTGTCGATTGCAAAGATGGGTGCAACGGGGCTGGGCTACGACCTGGCACGGCAGTTTGGCCTGGAGGTCGTAAAGCCGAGGCCTGGACTCGTGCCGCTTTTGCTCGGCGGCGAGGAACAACAGTGGACGTTGCTGGCAGGAGTTGCGTCAGAGGTTGTGGCTTCAGCTGGCGGATCGAGTTTTAGAGAGAAGATGCTGGTGACGCATCGCGGGCTGAGCGGGCCTTCGGTGTTGCAGGCTTCATCGCATTGGCGGAGCGGAGAGGAGCTGATTCTGGATCTCGCGCCGGGCCGAAAGGTGCTAGCGGAGCTGATGGAAGTTCCGCTCAAGCCCGGAGTCCGGCGCGACCTGGCTTCGTTGAAGCAGGCTTTGCGCGAAGCGATGCCGCAGCGGCTGGCCAATTATCTGGCCGAAGCAAACGCCCAGAATGGTTGGTCCAATGTGGCTTTGAGTGCCTGCGAACAGAAGCTCCACCACTGGGCGGTGCATCCAGTGGGAACTGCGGGCTTCGACAAGGCGGAGGTCACCGTCGGGGGCGTGAATACTGATGGTTTACATGCGCGAACGATGGAGGCAAGAGCAGTGCAAGGACTCTACTTCATCGGAGAGGCGGTAGATGTGACAGGGCAACTGGGCGGGTTCAACTTTCAGTGGGCCTGGGCATCAGGCGTAGCGGCGGGTCGGGCGGTGTGAGAGCCAGAATGAGAAATGAATCACATCAACCAGGATGCAGGAACCGAAGCCTCGCGGCACGGCGATGCTAGTTCTGCGCCGGGGGCTCATGCCGCGGTGACCGTTCGCTGCGAAGCGCAATCGGTTTGCCCTGCTCAATGCGTTTTACAAATTCATACAGGACTTTGGGACCCGGTCCAGAGAAAGCGTCTCCAGGATGGACATCGGCTTTCATCCAGGCGAAGAGAAACAGCAGCGGAATCCATCCACGAGTTTCGTGTTCAAGTTCCGCGCCCATCGCGTTGAGGATGCGAGAGAACCGGAGCGGCAATTCAACCGGTTCAACCTGAAGAGTGGCGGGATCATAACAATGCTCGGGCGTCGACGTGACCAGGTACTCGCGGCAAACGAGTGGCCGAATGGCGTAAATGGAGCAGGCTTCGTTCTCAAGGAATGGACATGCAACGCGGGCGTAGAGGTAATCGAGCGACAATTCGCTTGCGGTTTCGCTGTCGAGAAACCATGTCTCATCAACCATGCGGTCAATGAGCCCGGCAGCGGAGATCTTTAGCAAGGCCTGATGAAAGCGCTCTGCAAGCTCCTGTTGACGAGCCTCAGGAAGGGTGCGAATCCAGGTGGCCAGGGCCTCGGCCTCAAAGATGGTGAGCGGAACCAACTGCCGGCAGCAGGCGCCGCATCCAGCTTTACAAGAGACGATTTGGCCTGCGTCAGCAAGCTGGCCGGTTGCGCCCTGAATGAGTGAATTGTCCAGCGACTGCAGCACCGGCAGAATCTGGGTGAGGTTGGTTGGGCCGGCGGGAACGATTGCCTTGGCCGTGAATTTTCCATCGCCAATGGAGACAGCAAACTCGACCGTCACGGTTTCGGCCGAGTTGGATGGTGGCGCAGTCATTGAGACACGATTGTACCGAAACGGTGGGCTTCCCTCTGCGGCTACTGTAATACGGGCGGAGGGGCGGCGTCGGCTGGGGCGGCCGGTGGTGCATTGGGTTTGGCTGGCGGGGTCAGGACGAATCCCTTGCGGATGAGGGCGAAGCCCCGCTGAGGAAGTTCGGCCTGAAGCAGTTGGTTTTCGGGCCCGGAGAAGAGATCGGTAGCCGCGCCCCCGATGGTAGCCACAAGGTGATGAACAGCGATGGGCTTGCCATCCAGGGTTCCCTGCTCGTCGGCAAAAGTGGCCAACTGGATCGGCTCGATTGAACCGGAGTGCCGTGGAATGAGTGCCCAGATTTGGGAATTATTCCGTGTCACCCCGAGAGCGAGGAGAGTCTCCAAAGCACCTGGGTCAAAGTCTGGCAGAAAGACCGTACCGGGATGGAACTCCAGGCGCGTCGTGGAGCTATGGCCGTCTGCAGAAACATTGATGAGGAACTGGGCTGTGTCTGGTGCGGCGGTCAGGTTGACAGCGGCGCCGTTCACGGCTGCGCTGAGTTGAACGTGGCGAAGGCGGTTGTCAGGCGAGAGCGATTCCGTCTTGGACAGAGCGTAATCGAGGCCTTGCATGGCGAGCCGCACCACCGAAGTGGAACTGTATCCATGCGGTGTGGAGATGAAGTTGAAGTTGGCCGTGCCTACCGGGTTCCCACGCTGGGAGATGACAAAGTTGCCCGACTGGGCAAGGGCGGTGGCTCCAGTCAAATACAAGAGGACCGCTACCAGAGACAAATGAGAAAGATTGCGGAAACGTCTCAGCATCATCACTTCTGAATTAGACACGAAATTGCGGAAAGGGTTGTGGCGATGGTGCTGAGTGGACGACCGCTGCCTGAACATATTTTGGCCCCCACCCATTGAGCATGAATCGCTCGATGGGTGGGAATCCGGCCAGTCGCTAGAAGCTGTATCCGCTGCATTTACCCTTTGGCGGTTGCAAAGCGCATGTTAACTTCGTGCCAGTTGACGACGCTCCACCAAGCGGCCAGATAGTCGGGGCGGCGGTTTTGGTACTTCAGATAGTAGGCGTGTTCCCAGACATCGTTGCCGAGGACTGGATATAGACCCTGCGTCAGTGGCGATTCCTGGTTGGGTGTGGTGAGAACCTTGAGCTTGCCGCCCGTGAACACAAGCCAGCCCCATCCAGAGCCAAACTGCTTGGCAGTGGTTTCGTTGAAGGTCTTTTTGAAGGCTTCAAAGTCGCCGAAATCTGCTGTGATCTGGGCGGCAATTGCGCCGGAGGGCGCGCCACCCACACCGTCGGAGCCGACAGGGCCCATCAGCTTCCAAAAGGCCGTGTGGTTCGAGTGACCTCCAGCGTTATTGCGAACCGCAGCCTTGATGTCATCAGGCACCGAGGCCAGATCGCGCACCAGATCGTCAACCGGCTTGGCGGCAAGGTCAGGGTGGCTGGCGAGCGCTGCGTTCAGGTTGTTGATGTAAGCCTGGTGGTGCTTGCCGTGATGAATCTTCATGGTCTCAGCGTCGATAAACGGTTCGAGAGCGGCGTAGTCGTACGGAAGCGGTGCAAGTTCGTAAGCCATAAGGGGATTCTCCTCAGTTCGGATTGTACTTCGGGGGTTTGGCCGCGGCAGCCGGGCCGACAGCAGCAATTCGTGATTCCGGCCCGCACGCGTTCTCGCGTGGTCGTACCCTTGGATGCTGGAAGAAGTCGGGACGGTGCAATTGAATTGCACGACTGGAGCGTTACGGCAGCCCGGATTTGGGCGCAGGTTGCGGCTTGTCTTCGATTCATCTGCTCAAGTTCAGGGCTCTGCTTGTCCACTTATTCGCCTTGCCGAGATCATCCTTCCGGGCCGAATCGCTGGCCCAGTCCAGATCAGCCTTGCGCCGATAGATTAGGCTCATGTAGGTCAAGGGGCCATCAAAATTAGGACTGGTTTCCATGGCCTGGTTAAAATACTTCAGGGCTTCTTCAACGAGCGGGCCGTTTTGCGCCTTGATAGTCTCCATTACTTTGACAGGCGCTTTTGCATTGCCTTCCCCGTCGCCCTGGAAACCAGCTGCTTGCAGTGCTTTGACGGCATACTCGTTGGCCTGGGTCCAATCGATCAAGCCGATCATGAAGGCCGCGTCGGGGTCCTTGGGATTCTCAGCGAGCACCTTCTTCTGCCACTGCTTCGCATCGTCGAGCCTCTTGATGGTGAATTCAAGCCCAGCAATCATCTGCATGGCGGGCAAATCGTGCGGGCGCTTTTCAAGAACCTGTTTGAAGTTGTCAATCGCGCTTTGCGCGGTCTTTAAATTCTCCGGAGATTCCACGCCAGGCGCCACTTTTTGGGTGAGCGCGGCGCCCAAATACAACCTGGCCATAGGCTCGTCGGGCTCCAATTCCGACGCCTTCTCGAAATGATCAATCGCCTCATCGAAGTGTGCGCCCCTGAACGCTTCAACCCCCTTGGTCAACTCGCCCGCCTCCGCAACCTCAGAGGGCGTTGAGTGCGGAACACGATCACCGGGATTTTGCCCATTAGCCGCGATAGAAGCGGCGAAGAGAATCAACAGGCCGGTGAATGCGAGTTTGAAAATGCGGGGGAATTGCCGGGAATCGGGCAAAGTGCACCTTGGGCGATCAGCCAGGAGGACTGGTCCATCCGACCGTCCATGATAGATCAGGGGTTTATATCCGGGTAAACAGTCATTCACCTGGAGGATTGTCGGGCGGGAGAAAAAACCGAATATTAACATTTCAGGATTTATGGACTCTCACGGCGGTTCGGGAAAGTTGAGGAACAAGGAAGCTTTCAGGTCTGATAGAACATCGATAGAGAAGGAAACCGCGAAAAGCGGCCCAGCCTCTTCGGCATTCCGAACTTCCCCAGTCCGAAACGAGAACTGTCACCATGAGCGATCAGCAACAGTACCGTTGGCTTGCGCTGCAGGGCGAGGCCTTTGGAGCTCCGGGCATGGAGCCGCGTTGGACTTCAAGCCTGAAGGATGCGGTGGGAACGGCGTATGCGGCATCGAGCCGCATCTGGTTTACCTGCTCGCATGGAGTTCTCAACGAGGTCTACCATCCGACGATCGACCGCGCGCAGGTCCGGGACATGGAGTTCCTGATCACCGACGGCGAGACGTTCGTCCACGAGGAGAAGCGTGACCTGACTACAACATTTGAGTACATCCATCCCGAGGCGCTGGGCGTGGTTTACGTGAATCGCGATCCGGCTGGCCGGTACGCCTTGACCAAGGAGATCATCTGCGATCCGCACCATAGTGTGATCCTGATGCATGTTCGGCTGGAAGGGGATGTGGAGCTGCTGAAGCGGCTTAAGGTGTATGCGCTGCTGGCGCCCCACCTTGACGGCGGCGGGGCCGGCAACTCGGCGCGAGCGATTGACATAGCCGGACATAAAGTGCTGCTGGCCTGGAAGAACGAGTGGTCGCTGTCGATGGCGGCGAGTTGCGGCTTCTCTCGAGTGAGCTGCGGGTTCGTAGGCTCGAGCGACGGCTACCGCGACCTGGTTGATAACTTCCACATGGACTGGCAGTTTGGCTCGGCCACCGACGGCAATCTCGCGCTCATGGGGGAACTGGATTTGAACTGCAAAACAAGCGCAGACAGCGTCGAGTTTACGGTGGCGTTCGGCATCGGTGAGGGGCATCATACTGCTTTGCAAAAGACGATGGGAGCCCTGGCAATGCCGTTCGAGGAGCACCGCAGCCGTTACATCGCGCAATGGCAGAGGGCGGCGATTCCAGAGTGGCTTGCGGCCAAGTCGGAAGACAAGGGCAAGCTGATGCGGATCAGCCACAACGTCCTGCTGGCGCATGAAGACAAGACCTACTCCGGCGCGTTTGTGGCGTCAGCGTCCATTCCGTGGGGACAGGTGAAGAGCGACGACGATCTGGGCGGTTACCACCTGGTGTGGACTCGGGACATGGTGCAAACCGCAACCGCGCTGATTGCATGCGGGAGGGTTGAGACGGCACGGCGGGCACTGGTTTACCTGGCCTGCACGCAGGAACCGGATGGAGGCTTTGCTCAGAATTTCTGGATTGACGGAACACCGTACTGGTCGGGGCTGCAATTGGATGAAGTGGCTTTCCCAATCATTCTGGCGTGGCGGCTTTGGAAGGCGAATGGTCTGGGGGAGTTGCAAGGGTTCTTGTTTGGAGAGCGGGCTGCTGGGTTTCTTGTGAGGCATGCACCGATCACTCAACAAGAGCGGTGGGAAGAGAACTCGGGCTATTCGCCGTCAACGCTTGCGGCGGTGATTGGCGGCCTGATTTGTGCCGCGGAGATTGCGCGGGCCGGCGACGCAATCGAACTGGCAGTGTTCCTTGAAGAGTACGCAGACTGGATCGAGGGGCACATCGAAGACTGGACAGTGACCAACAGAGGGGTCCTTCATCCGGAGATCAAGCGGCATTACATGCGCATCCGGCCACCGGAGTGCGGCGAAGCTTACGCGCACGAAAGCTGCGGGAAAGAGACAATCCATCTGGCGAACCGGCCGCCGGGCACGCGGACGGAGTTTGAGGCGAGACAGATTGTCGACGGCGGATTTCTGGAGCTGGTGCGCTATGGAGTGCGGCGGGCAGACGATCCGCTGATTGTGGACACGCTGAAGGTGGTGGATGCGGTGCTGAAGCGCGACCTGCCGCAAGGGCCCGGCTGGCTGCGTTACAACTGGGATGGCTACGGACAGAAAGAGGATGGCGGGGCTTTCCAGGGTTGGGGCCAGGGGCGCGTCTGGCCGCTCTTGACCGGCGAGCGAGCACATTATGAGTTGGCGGCGGGAAAAGATATCTCCGCATTGATCAGGACTTACGAGGCGTTTTCAAATTGTGGCCAAATGATGCCTGAGCAAGTGTGGGATGAGGAGAATATGCCGGATACGAGCCTGAAGATCGGCCAGCCGGCGGGATCTGCCATGCCGCTGGTATGGGCGCACGCGGAATATTTGAAGCTGCTGCGTTCGGCAATGGACGGAAAGGTATTTGATCGCATCGACCCGGTTTATGAGCGCTATTGCACGCCCGAGGGCCGCAGCCGAAGGCGGATAGACTTGGAGATTTACACGCGCAAGAGGCCGATCCAAAGAATCGCCAGGGGTGCCACACTCCGAATTCTGGACGAAGAGCGCTTTGAGGTGGTGTGGACCATAGATACGTGGAAGACGACCAACACCACTCTGAGCCGCGCATTGGGTTCGGCAGGCTTCAGTGTGGATATCCCAGTTGGAGCCGAAAGCAGTGACCTGGTATGGACCATGCATTGGATTGGGCCGGACGGGCTGGGGCAGAACGGTGCGGGGCAGCACGGCTGGCTTGGATACAATGTGAACGTGAAGGTGGACGCCAATTAGCCCGACTCGACGGCGCATCACGCATCTGATGGAAAGGACATTTTAGAAACCGACATGACATTAAACGTAGCGGAACCCTCCGTTGATCAATTGGCTCTGGACGAGCTTTCCATCGATACGCTTCGCCTGCTGGCTGTAGACACTGTGCAGAAGGCGAACAGCGGCCACCCGGGAGCTCCGCTGGGTTGTTCGCCGATCGCCTACCTGCTGTTTCACAAGCTGATGAAACACAATCCGGCACATTCAAAATGGGCTGATCGGGACCGGTTTGTGTTGTCGAATGGACATGCGTCTGCGCTGCTTTATTCAACGCTTTTCCTGTCAGGGTATCACCTGACCATCGAGGATTTGAAGAGCTTCAGGCAGTGGCACTCGCGCACGCCGGGGCACCCGGAATATGGCGATACCGATGGCGTTGAAGCCACCACTGGACCACTGGGCCAGGGTATTGCCATGGCGGTAGGAATGGCCATTGCGGAAAAGCATCTTGCGGCCGTGTACAACAAGCCGGGGTTTGATGTTGTGCATCACCACACCTATGCACTGCTGGGCGACGGCGACCTGATGGAAGGCGTGAGCCACGAAGCATGTGCCCTGGCGGGAACGCTGGCGCTAGGCAAGTTGATCGTTCTTTACGACGACAATCTGATCTCGCTGGATGGGCCCACCGAACTGAGCTATAACGACAACGTTCCAGGACGTTTCGAGGCCTACCACTGGCATGTGCAGCGGGTGGCAGACGGCAACGACCTGAAAGCGATTGAAGCCGCGATCGAGGCAGCCAAGAAGGAAACCGCCAGGCCGTCGCTCATCGCAGTGCGGACGGTGATTGGCTACGGCAGCCCCAAGGCAGGGACGAACAAAGTTCATGGCGAGGCGATGGGCGCCGCGGATGTGGCGGCGACCAAGAAGTTTTTCGGTTTTCCTGAAGATCAGAGCTTCTATATTCCTGAAGCCGCGCTGGTGAACTGGCGCAAGGCGGTTGAGCGGGGAGCAAAACTTGAAGCCAAGTGGAACGAAGAGTTCGAGGGATACAAGTTGGCAAACCCTGAGCTGGCGGCGGAGTTTGAGCGGACCCAGAAGGGTGAGTTGAAGGCAGGGTGGGAGAAGTCGATTCCGAGCTTTGCAACGGGCAAGCCACAGGCCACGCGCAACGCAGGCAACGCGGTGATGAACGCGATTGCCGACGTTGTTCCCGAGCTGTTTGGCGGGGCGGCTGACCTTACCGCGTCGACCAAGACAATCTTCAAGCCGGGCGCGAGCTTCCATGTAGACCCGGCGGGGCGCAACGTCTTCTTCGGGGTGCGCGAGTTCGGGATGAGCGCCGCAGTGAACGGGATGGCCGTTCATGGCGGGCTGATTCCGTTTGGGTCGACCTTTTTTGTGTTTTCAGACTATGCAAAGCCTGCGATCCGGCTGGCATCACTGATGCAATCGCATTCCTTGTTTGTGTTTACGCATGATTCGATTGCCTTGGGCGAGGATGGACCGACACACCAGCCTGTTGAGCATCTGATGGCGTTGCGCGCGGTTCCCGGATTGACGGATTTTCGTCCCGCTGACGCCAACGAAACGGCTGCGGCTTGGCGTCTGGCTCTTGAGCGCAAGGGGCCGAGCTTTTTTGCCCTGAGCCGGCAGGATCTGCCGGTGATCGATCCGGCGGCCCACGACCTGTACGCGGGCGTCAGCAAGGGAGCTTATGTTCTTGAGGATGCATCCAATCCACAGGTAGTGCTGATTGCAACCGGGGCCGAAGTGTGGCCTGCCCTGGAGGCTGCGAAGCTTTTGGCCGGCGACAGCATTCGCGCACGGGTGGTGAGCTTCCCCAGTTGGAAGATTTTTGAAGAGCAGTCGGCGGAGTACAAGGCGAGCGTACTGCCCACAGGGGTGCCCAGGCTCGCGATTGAAGCGGGCGCGACACTGGGTTGGTGGAAGTATGTTGGCCTGGACGGCGACGTTGTCGGGCTGGACCGGTTTGGCGCGTCTGCGCCGGGGCCGATTGCGCTCAAGAACCTGGGATTTAGCGCGGAGAACGTGGCGGCGCGGGCGAAGAAGCTGGTGAAGTAAAGCAACCACTAGCTCCTAGCCTCTAGATCTAAGCTTCATCGTGCCGCCGGTTGGTTCCGAGCTTGCGGGCCAAGGATGAAGAGGCTAAGAGCTAGAAGCTAGAAGCAAGAAGCTAGGAGTGCACTGTGAAGTTAGTCATCAGTTCCGACCATGCGGGATTCTCCCTGAAAGAGGAGGTTCGCGCAAACCTTGCGATGGCCGGGCACGAGGTCATCGACCTTGGCACGTATAAACCGGATCCCCTCGATGACTATCCTGATTTCGCTGAGAAGGTGGGTTTGGCACTGAGGCGGGGCGACGCGCCGCGGGGGATTCTGATCTGCGGCTCCGGAGTGGGTGTTTGCGTTGCGGCCAACAAGATGCCGGGGATCCGCGCCGGCATGTGCCACGATACCTACTCAGCCCACCAGGGTGTGGAGCACGACGATATGAATGTGATCGTGCTGGGGGCGCGCATCATTGGCACGGCACTGGCCTTTGAAGTGATCCACGCATTTATCGGGGCCAGGTTCATTGCTTCTGAAGAGCGGTTCGTACGGCGCTACAAGAAAGTTCTGGCCATCGAAGCAAAATATCAGTGCGGAGACGGGTCCGCCAATCCCGCGTAGATCAGGATGCTATGACCTCGCGACTGCATTGTTCTTGCAGGCTGCGCTCGATTCACAATCGCCGTTACGAAGACTTCATCAGGCTTTCATCGCAGATACGCATACTGAAAGGCGCCGATGTTCCCCTTCGACGTGATTCTTTTCGATGTTGGCGGAGTATTGCTGACCAACGGCTGGGACCACCGCGAGCGCGCGCTGACAGCCGAATACTTTCATCTTGATCTCGCAGAACTCGAGGCCCGGCACCCTGTTCCCTATACGGCCTGGGAGTCTGGCGCCATTCCATTGAAGGCCTATCTGGATGCGGTTGTGTTCTACCAGCCGCGGAACTTTTCGCAGGACGATTTTTACGGCTTCATGCTTAACCAGTCAAAGCTGCTTCCCGATGGGGCTCTGAGAATCGTTGAGGAACTTGCAGCATCACATCAATGCATGTTGGGGGCCTTGAACAACGAGGCGAGAGAGACGAATGAGTTTCGATTCGAAAGCTTCGGCCTGCGCCCGTATTTTTCAGTCGCATTGAGTTCGTGTTACCTAGGTCTTCGCAAGCCGGATCCCGCAATGTATCAGCGCGCACTCGACATTCTGGGCCGGCCGGCAGAGAGGATCCTGTTCATCGACGACCGTGTGGAGAACGTGGCGGCCGCGGAGGGCAAGGGTATTCAAGCCATCTGGTTTGAGGGCGCGGAAGCGCTGCGGTCAAGATTGGTGAGTATCGGAGTTCTTTAGAGAACGGCTATTGGAGGGGTTATGCAACTTGGAATGATCGGGCTGGGCAAGATGGGCGGCAACATGGCGGAACGTCTGCGCCTGGGCGGCCACCAGGTGGTGGGATTTGACTTCAACGCCGAGGCAGTCGCGAAGTTGAGCGCTACAGGCAATGTAGGCGTGTCGACGCTTGAAGACCTGGCAGGCAAGTTGAATGGGAGAAGGGCGATCTGGATCATGGTGCCGCAAGGGCCGCCGGTGGACCAGACCATTGCCAAGCTGGAATCGGTGTTGAATCCCGGCGATATATTGATTGACGGCGGCAACTCGAACTACAAGGATTCACAACGCCGCCATGATGAAGTCAGCGCCAAGGGCTTTCAGTTTTTGGATGTAGGGACTTCAGGCGGAGTCTGGGGGCTGACCGAGGGCTACAGCATGATGATCGGCGGTGACAAGGAGCCGGTGGAGTATCTGCGGCCGATCTTTGAGACGCTGGCTCCCGCGGCAGACAAGGGCTGGGGCCACGTTGGGCCCGGAGGCGCAGGACACTTTGTCAAGATGATCCACAACGGAATTGAGTACGGGATGATGCAGGCGTATGCCGAAGGATTTACGATCCTGGAAAAGAAAGAAGAGCTGGGCCTCGACCTGGGACAGATCTCGCAGATATGGCGCTATGGCAGCGTGGTGCGCAGTTGGCTGCTGGATCTCGCGGCCGATGCGCTGCGCAAGAATCCCACGCTGGAAGGACTTGAGGCTTTTGTCGAGGACTCCGGCGAAGGACGTTGGACCGTCTTCGAAGCCATTGATCTGAATGTTTCAGCGCCGGTGATTACTGAGTCGCTGATGCGGCGCATTCGCTCACGCGAAAACAACAATTTCACTGACCGAATGCTGGCGATCATGCGCAACGAGTTTGGCGGACACGCGGTGAAGAAAGAATAGTGCACGGCCACCCCTGCGACGAAGACCTGTCGCCGGGGACCCCGGTGGAACCAGGGAGCAGGAGCCAGGGACTAGTGAGTTGGGATTAGCCAGGTTGCAGGATTGCGAAAGGAAACAGCAATGGCGACGATTCAGGCGAGTGTACGAGCAGAGGATCTTTCTCGCATTGCACATGCCACTGAGAGAATTCCCGATCCGGGGATTCTGGTGATCTTCGGAGCATCGGGCGACTTGACCAAGCGGAAGTTGCTGCCGGCTTTGTTTCATTTGCGGCAGAACGATCTGTTGCCCAAGCAGTTTGCCATTGTGGGCGTGGCCCGGCGGCCTCTCGGTGACGAGTTCGCACAGGATATGCGGGAAGGGATCCTTTCATTTGGCGGCGCGGATGCGAGCGACCCAAAGATTGGCGAGTTTGTCTCGCACATCAGCTACTACGCGCTCAATTTTGACGATCCATCAGAATACTCTGGGTTGAAAGCGGAATTAGACCGCATTGCCAAGGAGAAAGGCATCGGGGGCGACCGGCTCTTTTACCTGGCGACCGCGCCGGAATTCTTTGCCGGCATTATCGAGAATCTTGGGGCGCAGGGGATGGCGCAGCCGGAAGAAGGCAAAGTTGCCGTGGTGATCGAGAAGCCGTTTGGTCACGATCTTGACTCGGCGCGCGAATTGAACCAGCAAGTGAACTCCGTGTTCCACGAGAGCCAGGTATTCCGCATCGATCACTACCTGGGCAAGGAGACTGTGCAGAACATTTTGGTCTTCCGATTTGCCAACGGGATTTTCGAGCCGGTTTGGAATCGTAACTACATTGACCACGTGCAGATCACAGCCGGTGAGACGTTGGGTGTAGAAGCACGCGGGCCTTTTTACGAGAAGGCGGGCGCGCTGCGCGACGTGGTGCAGAACCACGTGATGGAGTTGCTGAGCTTTGTGACGATGGAGCCGCCGTCGAACTTTGAGGCAGAGAGCGTACGCCGGGAAAAGCTCAAGGTATTTCAAGCGATTCCTCCCATCCCAATCCTCAACGCTGTGCGCGGTCAGTATGGACCTGGGCTGGTGGGTGGCCAGCATGTGGTGGGCTACCGCGACGAGGATCGCGTGAATCCCGAATCGAGCACGGAGACCTACGCCGCTGTCCGGCTGGAGATTGAAAACTGGCGGTGGGCAGGGGTTCCGATCTACCTGCGCGCGGGAAAACGGCTCAAGAAGCAGGCTACGGAGATCAGCATCCAGTTCAAGCAACCGCCGCTGTTGATCTTCAATCGGATGGCGGCAAGCGGCCCCTGCCAGGAGATTCAACCCAACCTGCTGACCATTCGCATCCAGCCGGATGACGGCATTGCGCTGCGATTTGGGGCAAAGGTGCCTAACACGCCAGGAATGAATGTTTGCCCAGTGACCATGGACTTCGACTATGCGGCGGCATTTGGCAAGTCGAGTGCCAACGGCTATGAGCGCCTGCTGCTCGACGCCATGCTGGGCGACCAAACCCTGTTTGCCCATCGCGACGGCGTGGAGACAACGTGGGGACTCTATACGCCGATTCTTGAAGCATGGGCCGCAAAGACGCCGGAGGTTTTCCCCAACTACTTTGCTGGAACCTGGGGGCCTGAATGCTCCGATCGCCTTCTGGAGCGGGGCGGGCATGTGTGGAGAAACAACCTGGGGAGACAGGGATAAAGCAGGGAACAGGGATCTACTCGGGAGAGATCATTGACGAAAGAGGAAGCGTGGAAGTTGGCCAACGATTGGGTTGCGGCGTGGAACGCGCACGATCTTGACTTGATCATGACGCATTATGACGACACGATCGAGTTGTCCTCACCTGTGGTGGCGCAGCTTTTGGGCGCTCCCGATGGCAAAATCACCGGCAAGGCAAACCTGAGGGCCTATTTTCAGCGGGGTCTCGATGCCTATCCGAATCTCCATTTTCAGCTTGAAGACGTGCTCTGGGGATTGAACGGCCTGGTCCTCTACTACATCAATCAAAAAGGCACCCACTCGGCGGAATTCATGGAGTTATCCGCGACCGGGAAAGTGGCTCGCGTGGTGGCCAACTACAGCGCCTAGCATCGCAAGGCTCCTTATCTGTTTGAGTGCTTTCTGACGTCCACGACGATGGTTTCCGCCAGGCGGTCCTGGGCGCACATACGGTTTCGATCCCAGAAGAATTGAAGAAACCCAAGGCCCGCTTCCAGCACCGCGGCGCCGTAACCGAGACCGCGCTCGACGGATTGCCACAGCCCCATCCGCTCGCTGGTAAGAGATACAACCCTGATGCGCGCAACCCACTTGCCAGGCGTTTGGCCATTGCCAACGTAGGTAGCCAGTCCCCAATACACAATCATGACGATGATGTTCTCGGCTTCGTGAAGGTCCCAAACCATGTGGATGTCCGTCTCACGAAGTACGAAGTGCCGCCAACTGAACTCCAGGGGGGACCAGATCACGACCGCAATCAGCAGGTCGACTACGTAGCCGACCAGCCTTTGCCAGAAAGTGGCCAGCAGCGCGCCATTCAGGGCGTGCAATCGTGCGGTTTCGTGCGCGTGAAAATGGCGTCGTGACTCTGTTTCCTTGGGGGGCATCGAAAGTAGTGTAACCGAGAGTTGATTTCGGACGATTGTCTCTCGCGAGACCGATCTGCAGACGGTTCCCAGCATGGCTTAACCGTCGGTGCGGTTCCGGCCCATGCCCTTGTCCATGGCTTCGTTGGCTAGGCGATCGGCCTCCTTGTTTCCGCCGCGAAGGGTGTGCCGCATTTCGAATTTATCGAGGCGGGCGGCGCGGCGTTTGGCTTCTTCCCAAAGCGGACGGAGGATGGGGCTGGCCACCTTGTACTGGCCCTTCATCTGCTTGACCATCAGTTCAGAATCGGAAACGACCCGCAGCCGTTTCGTCCCGTTTTGAATGGCCCAGGCGAGCACGGCCAGCAGGCCGGAATACTCGGCGTAATTGTTGGTCTGCACGCCGAGGAACTCGCTGAGTTGGGCCGCTACGCGGCCTTCAGGGTCTTCAACCACAGCTCCATAGCCTGAGGGCCCGGGGTTGCCGCGGGATCCACCGTCACAATGTGCGGTATGCCAGCCTTCAATCGGGGCTGGAAGAGGATCGCCAAACAGGTTTCCAGTCATCGAGTCCCAGTTTAGCCGGTCACAGGGCGCGAGGCGGCATTTGCTTACCAAAAGTGCGATTTGCCGTCTACCCAGATACGGAACTATCCCTTACCACGGAGCGGAAAGCTGATGGCAACGGATTCGGTGAGCTACCCCTTATCGCCGGTTGCGGCCCCGGCGGGTTTGGCCTGGCCGGCGGCGCGGAGGGTACAATCCTTCCCAGGTATGACCGCGACAGATGTAACGGACGGTACAGGTCGAGGCGGGGCAAGCCGAGCACAGGAGCGTGCACAGGCGCGCGCGCCGGAAATGGAGCTCATCCGCGAGGCTCAAGCCGGCTCCCGGTCAGCCTTCGACACCCTAGTGCGCCAGTATGAGCACCAGGTGCTTCGACTTGCGTTGCACCTGACGGGAAGCGAGCACGACGCCGAAGACATTTACCAGGAAGCTTTTCTGAAGGCCTACCGGTACATCGGAAACTTCCGTTTCGAATGCTCGTTCTACACCTGGATTTACCGCATCGTGACCAACCTCTGCCTCGATCAACTGCGGCGCAAGAAGACCCGCAGAGAAGATTATGCCGTGGTGCTGGATCACTCCGGCGACGAGATTGACCGGCTGGCTACGGTTTCAGACGATCGGTCGTTTTCAAATCCGGCGAAAGAGCTTGACCGCAAGGTGTTGGGTGAGCGGATTCAGGCGGCGCTGGTAAAGCTGACGCCGCGGGAACGCATGGTTTTTGAACTGAAGCACTACCAGGGTCTCCGCCTGCGCACCATCGGAGAGATGCTGAGCACGACGGAAGAGACCGCCAAGAATACGCTCTTCCGCGCGACCAAGAAGTTGAGGACACAGCTGGCGGGGTTAAGGTAGATCGGCCCCTTTGCAACTCCCGGACGGGATGCGGATTTCAGGGCCAAATGCAGGATGTTTGAGGCTGGAAGGACGTAGCGATGAATTGTGAACTTGCGCATGAGCGGATTGTGACGGCGGCATACGGTGAGCTGCCCGACGAACAAATCCACGAGCTGGATCGGCACGTGGCAGTCTGCCTGGAGTGCCGCACGGAGCGGGATCAGTTGCTTGCGCTGAAGGTGCTGGCCGATGCGCATCCGGTCATCGAACCCCCACCGAACCTGTTGGCGCGGTCGCGGC
>Ga0181535_10000863_pt1 | contig 42284 bp, 33 predicted proteins | sample PEATcosm2014_Bin_44_FD_119774 | JGI IMG/M metagenome (GOLD analysis project Ga0181535, IMG submission 119774) | Peatland microbial communities from MTU Mesocosm Facility, Houghton, MI, USA - PEATcosm2014_Bin17_30_metaG | ecosystem: Environmental > Terrestrial > Soil > Wetlands > Peat | place... | reverse complement strand
GGGTGTGTAGATGAAGCCGAAGGAGAGCAGACTGAGCGCGATGCAGTGCAAGAAGAACGAAACCACAAAAGAGGTTGACTGCTGGCCGACATCCCTACTCTCTGTAAAGAGCGTAATCATGCGGGAAGACGTCATGTATAGAGGAACCCCCTCCCAGCGGTCTCTTTCATTGTAGCCTCTAACAGAATGGCTTAACGGAACGGGCATGCTCATAGCACTCTTGGTACCTTAGTACCGTTTCATGCGATTTCATGAGGGGGTTTACTTGTGGTGGGGAATAAACTGAAACCGCCTTTGTAGTGAATTGAATCATTGGCGACTTCCGAGGCGGGCCTGGCTCGCGTTGGGGGATTTCAAGTTCACGGCGCGGAGAAGGGCGCAGTGGACAAAGAGCGATTCGTGCCGATAAGCAAAGTTATTCAGGAATATCTATGAATCGAAAGCTGCTGACAATTCTACTCATCTCCTTCGTGATCGCCGGCGGCTGCGCCTTGCTGGTCTACAAGATGGTCAACGGACGTATGGCTGCATCGCGTCCGGTGCTGACGACGCGAGTGGTTGCGGCGGCAACGGACATCAAGCTGGGCACGGTGCTGACGGCGGCGAATCTGACGACTACCGAGATTCAGGGTCAGGTTCCGAAGGGCGCGATTCTGAAGCCGGAGGCGATTATCGGGCGGGGCGTGATTTCGGAGATTTATCAGGGCGAGGCGATATTGGAGAACCGGCTTGCGCCGGCCGGATCGGGAGGGGGATTGGCGTCGATCATCCCTCAGGGGATGCGTGCGCTGGCCGTGAAGGTGGATCAGGTGGTGGGCGTGGCTGGGTTTGTGACGCCGGGGATGCGCGTGGATGTTCTTGTATCGGGCGTACCTCCTGGGTCCAATTCACCGACGCAAGGCACGGTGACGAAGACGATTCTTCAGAATATCCAGGTGCTGTCAGCGGGCACGGACATCCAAAAGGACGCCGAGGGCAAGGCGCAGCAGGTGCAGGTGGTGAACCTTCTGGTAAGCCCGGAACAGGCGCAAACATTAAGCCTTGCTTCGGGTGAGATGAAGATACAACTGGTGCTTCGGAATCCTCTGGATACCAAGGTGACGAAGGTAGCCAGCGACTCGATGGGGCAGATCTTTGGAGAACAGGGCGGACCGGCGCCGAGCAGCGTGAGACGCGCGCCGAAGGCTGCGCCGAAGGTGTTCACGATCGAGATCATCAACGGCAATAAGACGAGCCAGGAAAAATTCAAATCTCCCGAGGCAAAGCAGTGAGAGCGAAGGCCGTACTATCGATCGCATGTGTCAGCGCAATTTGCTTTGTCCTCAGCGCAGGGCAGGGCTTGCGGGCTCAGGCAACGCCGCCGTCATCTCAAGGGGGCGGGGCGTCGTTTCAGGACTCGACGAATGAGCTGACGGTAGCTGTGGGCAAGACGGTACTGGTGGATTGCGTGCGTCCTGTGACGCGGGTGGCAATCGGGCTGGGCGAGGTGGCCGAGGCGAGCGCGGTGAGTCCGACGGAGATCATGGTGAACGGGAAGACCGCGGGCGAGACGAGCCTGATTATCTGGGACGATCGCGGTGGACGGCAGTTTTTCAACGTGACGGTGCGCGCGAGCGCGGCGGCGTTGGACAGCAGCATGGAATCGGTGCGGCGGGAGTTGATCACGGAGCTTCCGGGTCAGCCGCTGAAGGTGACCTCAGAGAATGGAGTGATTTACCTGCGCGGGACAGTCAAGGATTTGACGAGTTCCGACCGGGCTACCAAGATTGCATCGACGGCCGGGAAGGTCGTGAATCTTCTGAACGTGGAAGTGCCGGCGCCGAAGCCGCAGATACTTCTGAAGGTTCGTTTTGCGAGCATTGACCGCAGCAAGGCGCGATCGTTTGGGATCAATTTGTTCAATCTTGGAAAAGGCAATACGGTGGAAGGGATCTCGACGGGGCAGTTCTCTCCGCCATCGGTTTCAGGTTCAAGCGGGACGAGTACGAGCGGATTCTCAGGCTCGGGGAACGCGGCCACCATCTCGAGCGATCTGAACCTGTTAGCGTTTTTCCCCGGACTGAATATGGGCGCGACGATCGAGGCGCTGGAGACGCGGGGCATAGCGGAAGTGCTGGCGCAACCGAACATTGTGGCGATGGATGGGAAAGAGGCCAGCTTCCTGGCGGGCGGCGAATATCCTTATCCGATGGTGCAGGGGACTTCGAACGGCGGTTCGGGAGCGGTGTCGATCATGTTCAAGGAATATGGCGTCCGTCTGAACTTCATCCCGACCATAATGCCGAGCGGAACGATTCGGTTGCAGGTGGCGCCGGAAGTGAGTGCGCTGGATTTCTCGAACGCGATCCAGATTTCTGGTTTCAACGTGCCGGCAATCTCGACGCGCAAGGTGAACACGGAAGTGGAACTGAAGGATGGCGACACGTTTGTGATTGGCGGATTGCTGGACAATCGGGAGACGGAGACGTTTGAGAAGATTCCGTTTCTTGGCGACATTCCGATTCTGGGCAAGTTTTTCCAATCGAAGCTGACCAACAAGACCAATACGGAATTGATCGTCCTGGTGACGCCGACGATCGTGGCGCCGATCGAAGCGGGCGCGGCCATACCGGAGCTGAAGTATCCGACGAAGTTCCTGCCGTCGAACTCGAATATTCCGATGAACCAACCGGACGCGAAGACGGCAGCGAATACGCTTGCACCTGCGCCGGCAACCATACCTGTGGAGACGTTGATTCAGAGCATGAAGTCGGAGAAGCCGCTGGTGATCGAAGGGGCGTCGGGGACCTTTGGCGCGGCATCGACCGCTACGCCAGGCTCCGGCGGTGGCGCTGTTCCTTCGGTTGGCACGCCGACTGGTCCATAGCGAGGGGGCCTGAACGGCCGGACACGGGATCAGGGGCGAGCACATGAAACCGATGAACTGGGTTGCAAGGATGCTTGGGGGGCGGTCTGTGCGGCGCGAGGCGTTGACGCCGGAGTCCCGCCTTGAGGTCAGGAATCCGGCGCGGTCAACGGTGCTTGCGACGCGTCTTGAAGTGGCCGACAGCGGACCGAAACGCAACAAGGGACTGCTGGGACGCGAGGGACTTGGGCCGGGCGAAGGGCTTTGGATTGTGCCCTGCGAATCGGTGCATACGTTTTTCATGCGCTTCGCGATCGACCTGGTTTATCTGGACCGCCAACACAGAGTGAAGAAGGTAAGGAGCGCGGTGGGGGCGTGGCGGCTGTCGGCGTGTTTCTCGGCGCACTCGGTGCTGGAGTTGCCGGCGGGTACAATTCGCGCTACGCAGACCGAGGCGGGGGATGTGCTGGAGTTTTCGGCGGCGGATTTGCCGGGTGGATTTCTCGGGTAGGATGACAGACTTTGCTTGAGGACTGGACCTTTGATGAACTGTTCGCTGGGGAGAAGACAGAGAAACTCACGATGACAAAAGCACGGCTCGATGGTCTGTATTTGCTGCTGTTGGGGGGCGTGGTATTTGTTCTGCTGGGCACAGTTCTGGCCAGCACTTCGCCAGTTGCTCTGATAGATTTCAGAGGACTTTACTATTCCGCTCGATGCCTTATTCAGCACAGTGACCCGTACAACGCAAATGAGGAGTTGCGCATATCCCAGGCAGAAGGAGGAGTTCGCCCATGGGATAGCGCCAACGCGCATGAGGTTGTGACACAGTCCGTATACCCTCCAACCACATTTTCTTTTACTGTCCCTTTCGCAATGTTGCCGTGGGGGTCCGCGCACATTCTCTGGATGGCGCTCACTATTGCGAGTCTGATATTTGCATCGTTTCTGATTTGGAATCTCGGTGCAGATTACGCGCCGATCCTCTCGGGGCTTCTGGTTGGCTTCCTTCTAGCTAATAGCGAAGTACTTATTATCGTTGGCAATATCGCCGGGATTGCGATAGGCCTATGCGTGGTGGCCGTCTGGTGCTTTCTTCGCGGGCGTTTCATTCTGGCTGGCATCTTGTGCCTGGCGATCAGCCTTGCCGTCAAGCCGCAGAATGCAGGTCTAGTCTGGCTTTATTTTTTATTGGCGGGCGGGGTTTACCGCAAACGCGCACTTCAAACCCTCTTGGCGACAGTTGCCGTGAGCCTGCCGGGAATTCTATGGGTCTGGCATGTGTCACCCGGCTGGATGCAGGAATGGCATTCCAATGTACTGGCGTTTTCCGCACATGGGGGCATGAACGATCCTGGCCCGTCCTCAGTGGGCGGCCATGGTCTCGGTATGGTGGTAAACCTGCAAGCTGTCATCAGCGTCTTCCGGGATGATCCGCGCTTCTATAATCCGGTGACCTATCTTATATGTGTTCCACTTCTGCTCCTGTGGATGATTGTCACTCTGCGGTCACGCTCCTCGCCGTCAAGAGCCTGGATCGGGCTTGCGGCAATTGCGGCTCTTTCCTTGCTGCCCGTCTATCATCGGCAAACTGACACCAAGCTTCTGTTGCTCACAGTTCCGGCTTGCGCCATGCTCTGGGCCGAGGGGGGCTTGATCGGGTGGCTTGCGCTCCTGTTGAATACAGCGGGTTTCGTGTTGAACGGAGATATTACGTGGGCGATTCTCCTTGGCCTCATTAATAGGCTGCACATGTCCACGGCGGGGCTGTCCGGGCAAATATTGATAGCTGTGCAGGTTTTTCCGGCCCCGCTCATCCTGCTGGCGATGGGTGTTTTCTACCTGTGGGTTTATGTTCGGCGCAGTTCGGCGGAAGCACCAGCGCAGCCGCAGTAGGAGCGCAGTGGCTGGGCTTGCTGGGTGCGGAGAAGGGCCTGAATTCCGACCTTGGTGCGAAGAGAGATTGCGCAGGGGCTAAAGCTCCGGTTGATTTGAATGGCTTAATGGCTGGGCTGAGCCGGCTGCGGAAGAACTCGGGATTACGGGAGAATTTGAAGAAAAACGTTCCTCAGCGGCTAAAGCCCTCGTTCATTCTGTGACACTTACGGCACGACTGAAGTCGTGCCCTTTCAAAACAACGTTGCATCATCGGGAGTTTTTTCCGCAGCATGTGAAGGCCAGACCTACCAGTCCCGGCCTACTGCCCGAAGGGGTTTTTCTGCAGCCAGTTCAGCTTCTGAGGAAGCGCTGCTATTGGGCGAGGATGGTGGCGGGTTCGGAGGCGGGAACGGCGGGGGGGCGCCACTCTGTAACCACTGCGTGGAACGCTATGGCGACGGTGAGGGCGGCCATCGATTGCAGCAGGGCGGGGTGGGCGATCAAGAATGGGGATGCGAACCGGATGGCAAGCGACCAGGCGAGGACGACTCCGAGATAGAGAAGCGCGTTGCGGAATTTGCGGTAGCCGACCGATGCGGCGAAACAGCCGAAGACCAGACCGGCAACGAGGTCGATGACGTAGTGCTCGCCGGTTGAGAGCGTGGCGAGCGCGGTGCCGGCCAGGAACGCAAGGGCGACGGCTTTCCATGCTCTGCCCGGCGCAAAAAGGACAAACACAAAAGCAGTTGCAATGTGCAGGGAAGGGAATGCGTTCGGCATGGCCGCCAGACGGATGGTGTTCGCCTGGACCAGGGGCGGATTGAGCCACTGCGCGCCAAAGGCGTAGATGGGTCCGCATCCAGGCAGGACGGCGTATAAGAGAGGGCCGGCTACCAATTCGCCGATGTAAGCCAGCACCACCGATCCGCGGGTGTTGCGATAACGCGTGACCAGAAACCAGCAGATCATCATGGGAACCATCAGTTGATAGATGACGAGGAGCGGAATCCGGCAGACTCCCTGCAAGAGGCGCGCGATTACGGCAGCCGAGACGCCGAGAGCGCTGTCCATGGCGAAGAGAATGTGGTCGTATTTCCAGGGGAGCAGGCCGCCCTCACGGCCCATGAAGACGGTGAGGAGGAAGCCGAAGAAGACATTGAGCGTGAGGGCAAAGACAAGCAGCGGCCGCGTCTTGTCTTTCTGGTCGCGGAGCATCCAGATGACGGAGAGGAAGAGGGCCAGTGTGGCAATGATGGCGGGGTTCAAGAGAAGAGAAAGCAGGCGCATGTCCGATTCCAGCCGATCGTCCGCCGGTATTGCGTGGTGGCGGCGTTGTCAGTGTAACGCAGGTAAGAATTGCATCGTGTTGAAGAGGACTTTGCAGAGCAAGTGAACATGGAATCTCCCAGTTCTCAAAAGCGGGACCTCCGCCCCAGGGACGAAGACCTATCCCTTCACCCCAACGAGCAAAGATCGCTCGTCGGGGACCCCGAGTCCTTGGGGACCCCGGACCTTGGGGCACCCAGCTCAAGTGGCGGCGAGGGAGGAATCCGGACTCCGGCTGTATTTGGCAGAGGCGCGGGCCAGGAGATACCAGAGGAACCAGCCGGGGACAGTCCAGAGATAGAGGGCCGAGGTGACTTTGACGCCAGCGACCAACTCCACTTCGATCATGAGGCTGGCGATGGCGAGCAGGGTCAGCAGGATGCGGGAACGGTTCGAGTAGGCTGCCTGCAAGAGGGCCGGAATGGCGAGTCCGCCATCGTAGACCCAGGAGTAAGGGGCGGCGACGAGCGAAACGAGTACGAGCAGGTTGCCGTATTTTTCCCAATCCCACGCGTGACGACGTGGCCAGAACCAGGCAAGCGCCCAGACGGAGCCGAGGATGGGCGCCAGGTACTGGAGCCAGATGGACTGCGGGCTGAAATGAAGCCGGGTGACGACAACGAGGCAGGGGATGTATTCCTTGCCGAATCCCGCGGCGTTCATCATTCTGGAGTATTCGGACCAGGCAGAGGGGTCAATGATCCAGGCGAGGGCGCAACTGGTGGCCATGGTGACCACGGCGCCGGCGAGGATTCTGTAGCTGCGGGAGAGGACGATCCAGACCAGCAGGACAACGCCAAAGGGCAGGAAGAGGTGGGGTTTGAGGGCGCAAAGCCAGAGGGAAGCGCCGGCGAGGAAGGGCCGCGAGCGGTGGAGGTAGAGAAACAGGACGTAGCCGAGCAGCGAAAAGAGGGTGGTTTGGCCCATCATGGCGCAGATCATGGCGGGCCCGAAGGAGAGGCCGAGCCAGTGGATCTGGTTGGGGGGATTGCCGTTCATCTTGCGCAAGAGGTGGACGGAAACAACCAGGCAGGCAACGATGCCCAGCGACCAGACGAGCGCAGCGAATCGCAAGCCAAGGAGGCCAAGCGGCAAGACGAAGGGCAGAGCCCAGGGTGGATTGCGCATATAAAGGATGCCGTAGCCAGAGTAAAGGCCGGCGGCGCGCTCAATCTGGCCCATGGCAGCGGGATCGTAGGGGTTGGCGTGGTGGATGAGCTGCTGGGCAGTGGCCCAATAGACGACGAAATCGCGGGAGCCGGCAATGCTGCCGGAGAACGGCACAACGCAAAGAAACATCACGGTGAAGGCAAGGGCAAGCGCGCAAACGGTTGCAATGGCAAAATCGGCAAAATCAACGTGAGGTTTGCTGTCGGACAGATCCTTGCTGCTAACCATGATGGCTATTTTACGTTCAGCGCAGGGTCGGAAGCGGGCGGCGTCCAATGCGTTGTTGTCACATTGAATTCCCAGGCCTGAACGCGGTGGTAATGTATACGGCTTCACTCTGTCCGGGTGGGCAGTGTAAACGGGCGTATACAGCGTGCGGACGGACGGCAGGAAGGGTGATTCTGTAAGTTATTGATTTATAAGGAAATACTTTGGAGACCGAGAATGGCACACGACTTGCAATAAGTTGGGTACCCCGGCTGAGGCTGGGAATTCTGAAAAACGGAGACACGAAATGAATAACATGCTTCTGAAGCTCTATGTGAAGTTCCAGGATCTGGCCAGCCGTGAAGAGGGTCAGGATCTCGTCGAGTATGCCTTGGTCGTCGCTTTGATCGCGTTCGGTGCCGTCGCCGGCATGAAGAGCCTGTCCAGCGCCATCAACACTGCGTTCAGCAACGTCAGCGCGCAGCTCGGTTCCGCCATCAGCTAGTTCAGACAAGGTATCGAAAGAACGAACATTCCACAACCTCAGCTCCTTTTGGGGGAGAGATATATATATCCGGCGCAACGCCGGAAAGTACTCTCCCCCATCAGGGTAAATATATAGCCAGCATTCAACAAACGGTAGTACGTTGCCGCAAGTTCTTGGATGCACAGCTGAGGATTCTGATGTCTGCTTTGGTTCCATGAGATTCATAAGCTCTGGACCATCAGGAAGAATCCGATATTCTGCCGGTAATCTGGCTGGGGCCGGAAAGCCGAACAACATGGAGATGACGGAATGAACAACATGCTTCTCAAGTTGTATGTGAAGTTCCAGGAACTGAAGAACCGCGAGGATGGACAGGACTTGGTAGAGTACGCCCTGGTAGTTGCTCTGATCGCGTTTGGCGCAGTCACGGGCATGGGCGCATTGGCAAGCGGCATCAACACGGCATTCAGCAACGTCAGCGGGCAGTTGGGCAGCGCTATCAGCTAGTTCGGATAGTTCGAACCAGGCATCGTCAGAATGAATGTTCAGCAACCTAAGCTCCTTTTGGGGAGGATATATATCCGGTGCAACGCCGGAACGTACTTTCCTCTACCAGGGTAAACCGATAACCAGCATTCAAAACGGTAGTACTTTGACGCAATAACCTGGATGCACAGCCAAGGATTCGGATGTCTGCTTTGGTTCCATGAGATTCATAAGCTCTGGACCATCAGGAAGAATCCGCTATTCTGCCGGTAATCTGGCTGAGACCGGAAAGCCGAACAAGGGGATGACGAAATGAACGACGTGCTTCTCAGGTTGTATATAAAGTTCCAGGTACTGAAGGACAGCCAAGAAGGACAGGATATGGTGGAGTACGCCTTGGTTGTGGCTCTGATTGCATTCGGCGCAGTCGCAGGCATGAAGAACTTGTCCAAGGCCATCAGCACTGCGTTCAGCAACGTCAGCGGGCAACTGGGTAGCGCTATCAGCTAGTTTCTGCGGAAACTGGGGCTGACAACGCAACCAGGTAATGCGATATCTTTGCGGGAGAGTACGACCGCCCGACTCAGGGCAGGAGCGTGTTTCCCGCAAAGGTGTTTTTGAATGCTGCTTTTTATGACGGCAGCCTCTTGATATTTGATTTTGCAAGTTTATCCGCAGACTGCACTGCCAGATTTGGCCCAGCAAGAACGGGTAACATTCACACTCCCAGCTGGGGCTGGGGAAATCGATCATCGAGGAGGAAGCCGCAATGAATGACATGCTTCTGAAGCTATATGTAAAGTTCCAGGAACTGAAGTACCGCGAGGAAGGTCAGGATCTGGTGGAGTACGCGCTGGTTGTTTCCCTGATCGCTTTTGGCGCAGTCGCGGGCATGCGTTCGCTGGCGAGCGGCATCAACACGGCGTTCAGCAGCATCAGCTCGCAACTGGGCAGCGCCATCAGCTAGCGGCTTGCCTGAGTACGGCACCGGCAGAACAGCGCCGTCGGAAAGTTCGATTGATAACGGGAGAGATACGCGGGGCAAAGAGATTGCCGAAGCGTACTCTCTCTTGTGTTTTGGGGTCGAGTTTAGGAGAGAAATCATTCATGCGCGGGATGGGGCGCTTGATGCGGTGTGGCCGAGACCGTCTAGAATGAAGTTCAACATGGACAGAACACGGCGCATCGGTCTGCTCTTGCTGCTGTTGAGCGGCGGGATTTCCATCTTGTGGGGACTGGCAATAGGACAGAGTGCGCAGGGCGGCACACTGGACTTTCAGGCGGTCTACTACGGGACGCGCTGCCTGATTGAGCATCACAATCCTTACAAAGTGGCGGAGCTGGAGTCTGTTTACAAGGCTGACGGCGGGGAACGTCCAACAGAGACGCTGAAGCACCGCCAGACGGTCACGCTCTATGTAAACCTGCCGACCACATTTCTTTTTGTGGCCCCGCTGGCGATGTTGCCCTTTTGGGCCGCGCAGGCAATCTGGCTGCTGTTTCTCACCGGGTTTTTTCTTCTGGCGGCGATCCTTATGTGGCGGCTGGGGGAGAGCTATTCTCCGGGAGTCACCGTATTTCTGATCTGCATTTTGCTTGTTGAAAGCGAGCTTACGTTTGCAACGGGGAATACCGCGGGCATTGTGGTCGGACTTTGCCTGCTGGCGGTCTGGTGTTTTCTTCGCGAGCAGTTTGTGACGGTGGGCGTACTTTGCCTCGCGGCGAGCCTCGCCATCAAGCCTCATGACGCTGGACTGGTGTGGCTCTATTTCCTGTTGGTGGGCGGAGTTTATCGCAAGCGCGCGCTTCAGGCCCTGGCGATTACTGTCGTTCTGAGTGTTTCTGGGCTGCTGTGGGTAACGCATGTGGCGCCGAATTGGATCGCGGATTGGAGCGCCAATATGGCCACGATCTCAGGGCCGAACGGCCTCAATAATCCTGGGCCCAGTTCCGTGACCGGAAACACGGCTGGAATGGTGATCGATCTGCAGGCGGCCATAGCTGTCTTTCGGAACGATCCACACATTTACAACGCGATCAGTTATGCGGTTTGCGGGGTGATGCTGCTGGTGTGGGGGGTGACTACGCTCCGGTCGAGATTTTCCCCGGAGCGGGCGCTGTTTGCGCTGGCTGCGATTGTGCCATTGACGATGCTGATTACCTATCATCGGCCGTATGACGCAAAGCTGCTGCTGCTGACGATACCCGCCTGCGCGATGGTGTGGGCCGAGGGGCGGGCGATTCGCTGGGTTGCCTTGCTGGTTTCCACAGTAGGCATCGTGATGACGGGCGAGGTACCGCTGGCGGTAGTTGTGATCCTTACCGAGAAGCTGCATGTGGGCACGGGGGGGATCTTTGCACGGATGTTGCAAGCGGTGGCGACGCGGCCGGGGTCGTTTGCGCTGCTGGCGATGGCGGTGTTTTATCTGTGGGTTTATGTGCGGCGGGGCGTTCCCTCCTCATCCGCGGCGGCCAAAGGCTACGATCAGGAGCGCTCGTCACCGGTGACTGCATAAGTCACGATTGTCTTTGAAGTTGAGTTAGTCGAATAACCTTTTTGCATTCGTGCTACCCAGGACGAAGGGGGAGACTGAACATGACGATGGGGCGCAGGCTTGGTCTTTTTCTGTTGCTGACCTGCGGCGGGATCTCCATTTTCTACGGTTCGGCTTACGCAGTAAAAGCGTCCGGGTCTCCGGATTTCCGGGCGCTGTACTACGGCACACGTTGCCTGCTTCAGCACCAAAACCCATACAACGAGAGCGAACTGGAGAGTGTTTACCGGAGCGAAGGCGGAGAGCGCGCGACGGATACGTTTCGGCAACGGCAGGTTGTTACGCTGTATGTCAACCTGCCCACCACATTCCTATTTGTTGCTCCGCTGGCGATTTTGCCATGGGGAGTTGCCCAGGCTGTTTGGCTGACGCTCCTGGCTGGCCTGTTTCTGCTTGCCGGTTGGCTGATGTGGCGTCTGGGAGGGAAGTATGCGCCAGGTGTCACGACTTTGCTGATTTGCATAGTGTTGATCAACAGCGAAGTTGTTTTTGCCGGGGGCAATTCGGCTGGACTTGTTGTGAGCCTTTGCGTTGTCGCGGTTTGGTGTTTCCTCGAGGAGCGGTTTGTGACGGCGGGCGTTCTGTGCATGGCTGTGAGTCTTGCGATCAAGCCGCACGATTCGGGTCTTGTGTGGCTCTATTTTCTTCTGTCGGGTGGAGTCTACCGGAAGCGCGCACTGCAAACACTGGCTGTGACCGCCGTGCTAGCAGTGGCGGCGATACTGTGGGTGTCGCAAGTTGCGCCGCATTGGATGCAGGACTGGGGCTCCAACATGGCGGCGATCAAATCTCATGGCGGGATGAACGACCCAGGGACTGTTTCTGCCGCTACGCGTGATGTCGATCTGGTGATCGATTTGCAGTCCGTTATAAGCGTCTTTCGCGACGATCCGCGCTTCTACAATCCGGCCACCTATCTTATATGCGGAACTATGCTGGCGGCATGGTCGATCCGCACACTACGGTTGCGCTTGTCGCAGAAGGGAGCCTGGCTGGCAATTGCGGCGGTGGTGCCGCTTACGATGCTGGTGACCTATCATCGACCGTGGGATGCGAAGCTCTTGCTGCTCACCGTTCCTGCCTGTGCCATGCTGTGGGCCGAGGGCGGCTTGACCGGTTGGCTTGCACTTGTGGTAACTGCCGCAGGCGTTGTTTCGACGGGAGATATTCCGCTGGTGATTCTGAGTATTCTTAGCGGGAAACTGCACACGTCCACGGCGACGTTATATGGGCAGATGCTGGCGGCTGTGCTGATCCATCCGGTTCCTCTGATCCTGCTTATGATGAGCGTGTTCTATTTGTGGGTGTATATGCGGCGTGCCGCGCCGGATAAAGGTAGAAGGCACGAAGGAAGGACTGCGCAGCAGGACGATTCCAAGGTTGCGCAGAGTTTCTCAGGCACACGATGAAAGCGACGGCAGAGCAGGAACAACCGAGGACCGGACTCCGCGCCTGGCAGCAGGGCGCTGTTTTTCTGGTTGCCTGTGCCGTGATTATTTCGCGGAGGCCGGATGCGTTTTTTCACGCACAGTTCCGTTATGAAGATGGGGCGGTGTGGTTTGCGGACGCCTATAACTTCGGATGGTGGCAGGCGCTGTTGCGGACTTGGCAAGGCTACTATCAAACTCTGCCTCGCCTTGGCGCCTCGTTGGCATTGCTTGTACCTCTATCTAAGGCGCCGCTGGTGCTTGCTCTTCTTGCGATCGCGGTGCAGGCTCTGCCTGTGAGCCTGCTGCTCTGCTCGCGGTCTTCTGGATGGGGAAGCCTGCGCTTCCGCGCGTTGTTGGCAGGTATGTTTCTTGCCTTGCCGATCTACGGAGAGGTCGGCGCGATCATGACTACTGCGCTTTGGTTCCTGGCTTTGAGCGCTTTTCTTTTGGTTGCAGCGCCGAGGCCGCGCGGCCTGGGCGCGCAACTTCTCGATCTCTGCATTTTATTGCTTAGCGGCTTGACGGGACCGTTCTGTATCGTGCTGCTTCCGATCGCGGCGTTCCTGGCGTGGAGGCGCGGCGACGGTTGGCGTTGGGTTGTGACCGGCGCACTTGCGGTGGCAGCGCTCATTCAGGTGTGGGCGTTGCTGATCGTGGATCCCCACGGCCGGTCTCATCAAGCGCTCGGAGCGAGTCCCCTGCTGTTTGTTAAGTTGCTTGCCAGCAAGGTCTATCTTGGAACGCTGCTGGGCAGCAATTCGTTGGCGGCGCAATCGGGACTGTGGGGCTCGATTGTTCTTGTTGCCATCGCCGCCGGTGGAACTGTTGTTGTTGGGTTCTGCTTTTTAAAGTCACCCTGGGAGCTGAGGCTTTTCATTCTGTTTGCGAACATGCTTCTGGTGGCTTCGCTCATCTCGCCCAAGGTTGGTGTGCGGCCAGGGCTCACCACTTGGCAGGTACTGGTGTTTCTTGGTGAAAGCCGCTATTGGTTCTTTCCGATGCTTGCTTTCGCGTGGTCGATTCTTTGGTGTCTTCAGAGCCGAATTCTCGTTGCCTGGATTGTCTCGATCGTTCTTCTGTGCGTGATGTGCTTTGGGATTATCCGGGAATGGCGGCAGCCGGCACTGCGGGATGCGCATTTTGCGGAGTACGCAACGGAGTTCGAGGCCGAGCCAGCGGGAACCGCTGTCACAATCCCGCTGAGTCCGGCGGGCTGGAACATGACGCTAGTGAAGCGCCTGCCTGGAAGATAGCGGGGCGAGCATTGATGTTGGAGAGCAATCTAGTGTGGTGAGTCAGAAGTTCGTGATGTTAATCGGACACCCGAACCGCAGATCCTTCGACTCACCACCTCCAAGCTGAAAAGCGCTTGGGGCCCCGTTCGCTCAGGATGACAACCAGTGTTTGCTGCGAATTTCTGGGATAGGACACTAGTTCGGAAGAAACAGGAATAGAAAAGAGAGGTTCTTCTATGTCGAATCGACCCATAGTTGCCGCCGTCCGTACACGGCCAGAAACAGTGTTGGAAGATGTTGCGCGGCTTTGCGACTTGGCTGGTTTGCCTCATAGTCTGGCGTCTGGAGCGACGACAATCCTGAAGGACAACATTTCATGGCACTATCCATTTCCGGGCGCGAACACAACGCCGTGGCAATTGGAAGGCACGATTCAGACGCTGAAAAAGAGCGGCTTTCAGGACCTTGTGTGCGTGCAGAATAAAACGGTCGTTACCAACGCCTTCAAAGGGGAAGACCTCAATCACTACATCCCAATATTCAAGAAATACGATATTCCGGTGCTTTATAACTTTCGCGACAGCGATATGAAATGGATCACTTATACTCCAAAGGCGAAGATGCTCACGCTGGACAAGGTCTTTCCCGAAGGAATCCAGATTCCGGATTTCTTTTTTGGCAAGAATATAGTTCACCTGCCGACGGTCAAGTGCCACATCTATACGACCACCACGGGAGCGATGAAGAATGCGTTCGGCGGGCTGCTGGCCACGCACCGGCACTATACGCATTCAACGATCCACGAGACACTCGTGGACCTGCTTGCGATCCAGAAAGAGATTCACTCGGGACTGTTTGCGATCATGGACGGCACCACGGCGGGCGACGGCCCTGGGCCTCGCACCATGCGGCCACATGTGAAGAATATTCTGCTGGCCAGTTCCGACCAGGTCGCCATCGACGCCGTGGCTGCCCGTTTGATGGGCTTCAATCCCATGGATATCAAGTACATTCATTTGGCGCATCGCGCAGGCCTTGGGGTCGGGAAGCCAGAGGAGATCGAACTCGTGGGCGACGACATCTCAGGGGAGAACTGGAATTTTACCGTGGGCGACAACATGGCCAGCCATGTTGGGGACATATGCTGGTTCGGACCACTGAGGGGCATACAGCATCTGCTGTTTCATACTCCTCTTTTGCACTTTTTTGTTTTCGGCTCCGAGTGCTATCACGACTGGTACCGCTGGCCATTCAAAGACAAGAAGATCTATGAGCGCTGGGTGGCGACCACGACGTGGGGGAAGTTGTTCGCAAACTATGCGGCAGGGAACGGACCCCATATTCCATAGAGCGAAATAAATGAGCAGGATACTTCTGAGGTTGCAGAGCGAGCGACGACATCTGAGCTGCAATCTTGAGGCCAGCATCCTTGTCTCATCTCCGCGGCTCACGCAACCGGCGGTATACTGACGCGGTGACGGGGCCGCAAGAAGCGCTGAAGTTCCGATTGATGGCAAGGGTGAATCTTTGCTGCGGAAAGCTGGTTATTGCCAGTTTGCTTGCGCTCTTCTGTGCGGGGGGTGCGGGTGGGCAGCAGGAGGGTGCTCGTGGGTCGGCGGGCCTTGCGGATGCGGACGGAGCGGCAGATCCGGTTCGCGTGACAGTGGTTGACGAGAACGGAGTGCCTGTTGCCGGCGCGCAGGTGACGATTCTGGAGCCGGGACAGAACGCGGTCCAACTTTGGACCGGTTACGACGGGCATTGCAGTTTTGCACTGCGGCAGCGCGGGTCTTATGAGATTCGATCGGGGAAGGCCGGGTTTTATGAGGACGTGCGGGATGATGCTGATCCGGCGGAGAGCAGCATACGGATTGTGCTGACGCACGAGCAGATTGTGCAGGAGCAGGTGAATGTGACTGCTTCGGTTCCGGGGATCGATCCCGAGCAGACTGCCGCAACGACAACGATGAACACGCCGGAGATCGTCAATATTCCCTACCAGACATCGCGGGATATTCATTATCTGCTGCCGCTGAATCCGGGCGTGGTGATGGAAGCGACCGAACAGGTTCACGTGGCCGGGTCGGTGACGTGGGGAACGCTGGACGAGATCGATGGCTTCGATGTTCGCTCACCGCTGAACGGGGTGCTGGGCATGCGAATGAGTCCCGACGCGGTGCGGACGATTGAAGTGAAGTCGACGCGCTACCCGGTGGAGTTTGGCAGATCGACGGGCGGGGTGATCGCTCTCTACACAGGGATGGGCGACAACAAGTTCCGGTTCAACGCGACCAACTTCATTCCATCGTTCCGCAACCTGAATGGGATTCGCTTTGACAAGTTCGTGCCGCGGTTTACGTTTTCAGGGCCGGTGCTGCGGGACCGGGCGTGGTTTTATGACGGCATGGAGGTGGAGTACGACAACATTTATATTGCGGAGCTGCCAGCCAACGCGGATACGAACTCGGTGAGCCGCGGCAGCAACCTGCTGAAAGTGCAGGCGAATGTGACGCCCGCGAACATTGTGACGGGCGGACTGCTGTTCAACGACTATCACTCGCGATACGACGGGATTTCGCCGCTGACGCCGCAGGTGAGTACGACCAAGCGCGACACCATTTCGTGGATGCCTTATGCGCGCGACAAGGTGAGTTTTGCGGGCGGCGCGCTGCTGGACGTTGGCGTGGGCGGGATTCGCGTGCGCGATGGCTACGAGCCGCATGGAAACACTCCGTACGAGATTACGCCGGAGAGGTCGGCGGGCAGTTATTTCGAGAGCCGCACGGGGTACTCGGAACGCGTGGAAGGGACGGCGGCGCTGTATCTGCCGGCGCGGCGCTGGGCGGGGCAGCATGATTTGAAGCTCGGCTTGGATTTGGACCATGTGGGCTACAACCAGAATGTGGCGCGGGCACCGGTGAACTACTTGCGCGAAGACGGAACGCGGTTGCGGCAGAGCGTGTTTCCAGCGACGGCGCCGCTTGTGCTGCACAATGCGGAACTGGGAGCTTACATACAGGACAGGTGGCAGCCGCGCGCGGGACTGCTGGTGGAGCCGGGGTTACGTTTCGACTGGGATGAGATTGTGAGGCGTCCGCTGGTTTCGCCACGGATTGCGGCGGTGTATTCGCCGAAGGGCAAGGAAGGCACTACGAAGGTGTCGGCCGGGGTGGGGCTTTATTACGAACATACGCAACTGGAATATCTGACGCGCGCGCTGGCGGGCGTTCGCTCCGATACTTACTTTGCGGCGGATGGGGTGACGCCGACGGGGGCGGCGCAACTGACTAGCTTTACGGCGAACTATGGGACGCTCGATGAGGCGCGGGCCTGGAACTGGAGCCTGGGCTTGGAACAGAAGTTGCCGCGGCGGATCTTTGCGGGAGCCAACCTGATCGAGAAGCGCACGACGAACCTGTTCACGTATGTGAACGAGAGCGGGGCGGCGGCGCTGGCGGGGAATTATCTGCTCACCGATCAACGGCAGGATCACTACTATTCCGTGGAGGTGGATGCGCGGCGGCTGTTTGCGAATGGGTATTCGCTGTTCGGGTCGTATACGCGCTCCTCGGCGCGGACCAATGCGGCGCTTGACTATATGCCGACGCCGACGCTGCTGGGCGCGCAACAGAGCGGGCCTCTGGCTTGGGACGTGCCGAACCGGGCAATCTCGTGGGGCTGGCTGCCGGTGCCGCTGCCGATGCTGAACAAGAGGTGGGATTTTGTGTACCTGCTGGACTGGCACACGGGATTTCCGTATACGCCGGTGAATGCGAATCGGCAGGTGGTGGGCGGGGCGGGATCGCAGCGGTTTCCGGATTACGTCGATTTCAGTCCGGGGCTGGAATGGCGGTTTCATTTTCGCGGGGCTTACTTTGGGTTGCGCGGCGTGATGGAGAACGCGACGGATTGCGGGAATGCGGCGGTGGTGAACAATGTGGTGGATTCGACGCAGTATGGGACGTTCAGCGAGTTTCAGGGGAGAGCGTTTACGGCGCGGATCCGGTTGATTGGGGCGAAGTAGGGGAGGGGTCGCGTTCCATCCCACTGTAGTGTGTTCCTGAAGTTGGACGAAAGGCAGAAGCAGATCCTTTACTCCGCTTACCCCACGTTCAAAAAGCGAACGCGGGGCCCCAAACGCGCTCCGTTCAGGATGACAGTTCTCTTTTCATTAAATATTTACGTGGTAACTATATTTCGATACGGCCTAGCGGTAGGAGTCGTCGCGGTGGATGACGAACTCGGGATAGGCGCCGCCGCCTAGTTCGTGGAGGTCCATGCCGACGCGTTCGCCGTCCGCTTCTACGCGGAAGGGGACGATGCGGTTGAGGAGCCAGAAGAGCAGATAAGGCAGAGGGAGAAAGAGGCCGAGCAGAGCGGCGACGCCGACCATTTGCGCGACGAACTGGCCAGTCTGCGGGGCGAAGAGGCCGGCGGCGAGAAGGCCCCACAATCCGGCGACGGCGTGGACGGAGACGGCTCCGGAAGGGTCGTCCACGGCAAGAGCCAGCTCGAAGAGTTCGACGAGCAGGGGCGTGGCGATGCCGGCGACGAGACCGATGAAGAGCGAAGCAGCGGGGGAGACGAGTGCGGCAGAGGCGCTGGAGGCAACGAGGCCGGCCATCCAGCCGTTGGCGCAGAGGCTGGCGTCGGGCTTGCCGAAACGGATGCGGGTGACGACGAAGGTGGCGGCGAGAGCCGTGGAAGCGGAGAGCAGGGTGTTGATGGCGGTGAGGGGCAGAGCGGCTATGGGGGCGTGGAGCCAGAGGATGGCGCCGGCCAGGTTCCAGGCGGTCCAGCCGACCAGACAGATAAGACAGCCGAAGAGGACGTAGGCGGCATTGTGGCCGGGCATGGCTGTCGAGAAGCCTTCCTTGGGGAATTTGCCGCGGCGGGGACCGGCGATCCAGATGACGGCGAGCGCGCTGAGGCCGCCGAGGACGTGGACGGAGGCCGCGCCGCCGGTGTCGAGGAAGCCTGCGCCGAGCGAGAAGTTGATGCCGAGCTGCGAGAGCCAGCCGCCTCCCCAGATCCAATGGGCGGAGAGTGGAAAGACGAAGGCGGCAAGGACAGCAGCGATGGCGCAGCCGGCGATCAGGCGCAGGCGATCGGCGCCGGAGCCCCAGGGGAGCATGGCGGCGAGAGCGACGGCGAGGAATTCAAAGAGGAGCGCGAGCTGCGACTGGGCCGGGGCAGAGCTGACGCCGCCAAGCAGGAAGGGGCCCGCGCCGAGCCAGTTCCAGGGCTTGCCGGCGGCATGGAAGATGTGGCCGGGGCCTCCGGGCAGGCAGCCGGCAAAGGCCGAGCCGACGATGGCGAAGACGATGGCGGTGACGGCGATGATGGCTACGTTGCCAAGCAGAGCCTGCGCGGCGGAGCGGGAGCGGCCGAGACCGGAGTTGATGAGGGCCACGCCGGCGATGGCCAGAGGGGCCAGCAGCAGGAGCACAAGAGTAAGCGCGATGAGGGAGTCGGAAAGGATGGGAGTGTTCATGGGCGGCTCTCTCCCCGCGCCGGCATATTTCCGCGGACGGCGACAACGAGGCCGAGAGCTTCGACAGCGAGGCCGCAGACGACAAAGACGGCACGCTGTGAGGGGTCGGCGAAGAGCACAATTGCGGCCAAAGAGAGAAAGAATCCGGCTGGCATGACGAGGAGTCCGGCGTACTTCATGGTCTTTCCTTTCCGGGCATTCAAGAGCCTGGGATGAACTATGGGGCAGAACGGGGAGGGATGAACGGCCGCCTGCCGGGTTCTGAATCAGGAGGTCCGCTCTGCCAGATGTTTTTTAGGGTCGACTGTTACGCGCTGATGAATTCCATTAAGAATTCTATCGCAATGGGTGGTGGGGCTTGGCGGGCGGGTGTCACAGTGGGAAGCGGGTTTGGGCAAAAGTGGCAAGTTGGCCCCCGCTGCTCGGGTTTGGCGAGTTGGCAAGTTGGCGGGGGATGCTTGAGGGCAAGGTTTCATTACGAGACAGAGTGGTAGGGCAAGTGGAGAACGTGGTGGCTGGCGGGTCTTTACGACTTCCTTTTGCGGGGCGGGGCATAATGGCGTATGTGGAAGCGCATTGATCGAGCCCATCGGGCTCTGCCGGTAATACTTGGAATTGTGACACTTGCGGACGTTGGGGTGTTGCTGGTGTGGGATGCGGCGCCGAGGCTTTTTCCCGCGCGGGCGCACGATTGGCTGGCGGCATTTTCGCTGACGGCGATTGCTGTGGCTTACCTCGCTTACCAGATTGTGCACCGGCCTGTGTGGAGGGAGTTCCTGAAGGCGGGGATGCTGGCGGTGGCGTTTCTGTTCTGGGCGGCGAACCAGTTCTGGCCGGATTGGCGGCAGGCGAATCTGTGCAATGACATTGCGATTGCGCTGTTTGTTCTGGATGTGTTTCTGGTGATGGTTGGGTGGCCGCCGACTTCGCCGGATGAGTCGTTTGCCGAGACGTATGCGGAGACGGGCGAGGAGTAGGGGCGCTGCTTCTGTGTTTTCACCGGGAAGTTTTTGCGGCGGAGTGGCGAGTCGTGTGTTGGGCGTGGTATTTTGTTAGGCATAATCCCAGTTTCTGGTACGCAAGGCGCCAGGAGCGTGGTGGGTTGTACCCCGCAATCATCCTTATCACAACAGGTTTAGTTATCAATGGGTTACGAGGCCGTTTTACACAGGATTTTTTGGGAATTCGGGCTTTAAAGCTCTCGCGCGCGGCATCCGGGCTGTTATATTAAATTTTCGGGGTCATCCGCCTCTCGGGTGAGTTGTATCCAAGAATGAATTTTGCACACAACCTGTGTGACCGCCGACACAGCGGGCGCATTCAAACGCGAAAATCAAGCAGGGAAAGCATTCATGGCGCAAATATTTGACCGCAGCTCCAACGCGCTCGCACGGATGAGCCTGGTGCTGACGGGGCTGATCGTGATCGCCTTGGGAGTTACGCTCGATCAACTGCAACGTTCGCCTTGGGTGACGCGGCAGGGGCAGCGTGCGGAGCAGCCGGTACCCTTTAGCCACAAACATCATGTGCAGGGTCTGGGGCTGCAGTGCCAGTACTGTCACACGACGGTGGAGAAGTCGAGCTACGCGGGGATTCCGCCGACCAAGACCTGCATGAACTGCCATGCGCAGATCTGGACGAATGCGCAACTGTTGGAGCCGGTGCGGCAGAGCTGGGCGACGGGGCAGTCTGTTCCGTGGATACGGGTGCACGACCTGCCGGATTATGTCTTCTTCAACCACTCGATCCATGTGAACAAGGGGCTGGGTTGCTCGACCTGCCATGGGCGCGTGGACCAGATGCCGCTGATGTATGCGCAGAACACGCTGCAGATGGAGTGGTGTTTGGACTGCCATCGGAATCCGGCGAAGAATTTGCGGCCGACAAGCCAGGTCTACAACATGGCGTGGGAAAAGCCGGCGACGGACAGGCCGGTGTGGTGCGCGGTGGGCGGCGAGAAGGCGGGCGTGCCGACGGCGGAGAGTGTGGATTGCGTGACGAAGGACCCGAGCGGGGCGGGGGTGCAGGTGGCTTCGCTGGCTTTGCCGTTGGCGAGTACGCATGGGCTGGCGGGCGATGTGGCTGCGGCGACGCTGCCGCCGGTTTACCAGAAGTTCACCAGCCAGGATGAGCTGGGGCGTTTTCTGGTGGATCACTACAAGATTCGCACGCCGAAGGATCTGGCTAGCTGCGAGGTCTGCCACCGATGAGTGAAAACGGCGTGAATGGAAGTGTGGACAAGACGGGGAAAGGCGCTATGGATAAGGGCCGGGATCGGGTCCAGGAAGTTTCCGAACAGCATCCCTCGGGGGCTAAAGCCCAGGTTGGTGGTGGGGGTATGTACGGGCTAAAGCCAGTACCCTTCGGCGAAACGATTGCGCCTGTTACGGCGGCGCCCGTCCCTGTACCCTTCACCGAAACGAGTTTTTCTGTGGCCAGTGAAGCCGCGGCCGGCCGGGATGAAGCGAATGCTCAGGCGGGTGCGATGACGCTGGTGCAGATTCGCCAGGAGTTGAAGGGCGTTAAGGGCAAAAAGTTCTGGCGGTCGGTGGATGAGCTGGCCGATACGGCGGAGTTTCAGGCGGCGGTGGAGCGGGAGTTTCCCTCTGCGGCGCAGGAGTGGATCGATCCGGTTTCGCGGCGCGGGTTCTTAAAAGTTATGGGCGCTTCGCTGGCGCTGGCGGGGCTGGCCGGTTGCACCAAGCAGCCGGAAGAGACGATTTATCCCTACGTGAAGCAGCCGGAAGATTTGGTGCTGGGCAAGCCGATGTACTTTGCGACGGCGCATCCGTTCACGACGGGTGGCGTGCCGGTGCTGGTGAAGAGCGACGAGTTCCGGCCGATCAAGGTGGACGGCAATCCGGAGCACGCGTACAACCAGGGCTCGTCCGATCCGTTTACGCAGGGGACGCTGCTGGATCTTTACGATCCGGACCGGTCGCAACATGTTATGTATCGCGGCGAGAACCGCGAGTGGGCGGAGTTTGCGCAGGCTCTGCGGCTGAAGGTGGCGGGGACCAAGGACGGGACCGGCATCTATATATTGAGCGCGATCATTACTTCGCCAACGCTGGCGCGGCAGTGGAAGGCAGTGCAGGCGGCGTGGCCCAAGGCCAAGCTGGTGCAGTATGAGCCGGCGCTGGCGGGGACCGCGGCATCAAAGGGTTTGAATGTTCAATACGCGCTGGACGATGCGGATGTGATCGTGTCTCTGGACGCGGACTTTTTGTCGGGCGCCAGCTTCCCCGGATTTCACAAGCTGGTCCGCGAGTACGCAAAGCGGCGCAAGGACCCAAACCATCTGAACCGGCTGTATGCGGTAGAGAGTACGACGACCACAACGGGCCTGAAGGCCGAGCATCGGCTGGGGCTGAGGGCGAGCGAGATTCCGGCGTTTACGGCGGAGCTGGCGAAGGCTGTGGGCGTGGCGGGCGTGAATGCGCCGGCGTATGCGTGGACCGATGCACAGAAGAAATATTTGGTTGCGCTGGCGAAGGACCTGAAGGCGAACGCCGGCAAGAGCGCGGTGATTGCGGGGTTCTATCAGGACGAGTCGGTGGCGCAGTTGGCGTTGGCGATTAACAGCGCGCTGGGCAATGTGGGCAAGACGGTGACGGTTGCGCCGGAGCCGATGAATCCGCTGCCGAGCGATCAGATTGGCGATTTTAAAGCGCTGGTGGTGGACCTGAATGCGGGCAAGGTGGATTGGCTGGTGGTTCTGAATGCCAATCCGATATATACGGCGCCTGCCGATTTGAACTTTGGCGATGCGTTTGGCAAGGCGAAGTTGGTTGCGCACCTGGGCTCGCATGTGGACGAGACGGGACAGATTTCACACTGGCACATTCCGGCGGCGCATTATCTGGAATCGTGGTCGGATGTGCGGGCTTACGACGGGACGGTCTCGATTATTCAGCCGATGATTGAGCCGTTGTATGGCGGGCGGTCGGCGCACGATGTGTTGCAGGCGTTGCTGGATGAGCCGATGTTGAGTCCCTATGCTGCGGTGCGCGCAACGGCGCAGCCGCTGATCAAGGGCGACTTTGAGACGGGGTGGCGGAAGGCGCTGCACGCGGGCTGGATTGAAGGCACGGCCTACGAGAAGAGTGTGAGTGCGAGTGTGAGTGCGAGTGGTGCGTTCAGGGGAGCTGTTCCCGCACCGACGGCGAAGGATTCGCTGGAGATTATCTTCCGGCCCGATCCGAATATTTATGACGGGCGCTGGGCAAATGTGGGCTGGCTGCAGGAGTTGCCCAAGCCTGTAACGAATTTGAGCTGGGACAATGCGGCGATTGTGAGCGGGGCAACGCTGACGAAGCTTGGCCTGGAAGAAGACGACATTGTCGAGATCGCGGTGGGCAACGGCAAGGTGAAGGCTCCGGTGATTGTTGCACCGGGGCATCCGGATAATTCTGTCACCGTGCATCTGGGCTACGGGCGCTCGTTTGCGGGACGGGTGGGTTCGGGAGCGGGCTTTAACGCTTACCTGATTCGCAACACGTGGGCGCCGTTTTATGCGACGGGCTCGATCCGGAAGATCGAGGGCAAGTGGGGCACGGCGATCACCAAGAGCCACTTCCAGGATCACCGTTCGGCTACGTTCGGCGGACAGGGCACGGGTAACAACTCGCTTGAGGCCGATGAGGCGCTGGGGGCGCGCGGGATTATCCGCTATGCGACGCTGGAAGAGTTCAAAGCGAACCCGGGATTTGCGAACGAGGGCGAGGGGCACGAGAAGACCGAGATAGACACCACGATGTTCCCCAACTGGGAGTACAAGGACAATGCGTGGGGCATGTCGATCGACATGAACAGTTGCACGGGCTGTAATGCGTGCATCGTGAGCTGTTATGCCGAGAACAATATTGCGGTGGTGGGCAAGCAGCAGGTGAGGGTCGGGCGCAATCTGCAGTGGCTGCGCATCGATACGTATTTTGAGGGCGATCTCTCTTCGCCGCGCGCGCACTTTCAGCCGATGGCGTGCCAGCACTGCGAGAACGCGCCCTGCGAACAGGTTTGCCCGGTGGGGGCGACGGTGCACACGCCGGAAGGCCTGAACACGATGGTCTACAACCGGTGCGTGGGCACTCGGTACTGCTCGAACAACTGCCCGTACAAGGTGCGGCGGTTCAACTTCCTGCTCTACTCCGATTTCGAAACGGAGAGCCTGAAGCTGATGCGGAATCCGGATGTTTCCGTGCGGTCGCGCGGCGTGATGGAGAAGTGCAGCTACTGCGTGCAGCGCATTTCGGCAGCCAAGATCGATGCGGACAAGGAGAACCGTCCGGTGCGCGACGGCGAGGTTGTGACGGCCTGCCAGCAGGCGTGCCCGGCATCGGCGATTACGTTTGGCAACATCAACGACAAGAAGAGCCAGGTGGCCAAGCTGCGCGGAGATGAGCGCAGTTACCAGGTGCTGGCCGATCAGAACACGCGTCCGCGGACGACGTATGTGGCCGCGGTGATTAATCCGAACCAGGAACTGGAAGAAGCGCCGGTGGAACATGCGCCGGCAAAGGGTTGAAGAGTTTTTTGTTGGGTGGAGATTCCCTCGGGGGCTAAAGCCCAGGTCGATTTTGTTGATTTGGATGTACGGGCTAAAGCCCGTACCCTTCAGAGTCTTGAAATCGACTCAGGATGTGAAGTCGATGTGGGACGCGCATTGATCCAGGATGCGGATTTGATTGAGAACGTGCAATTGATCGGTTGTTCCTTAAGAGGGTTGAAGCAACGATGGCAACCAGCGAACTGAAGACCAAAGATCCCGGCGTCGATCCAGCAACGGGAGAGTACCGGGTCATAGGGCAGGGCCAGACCTTCAGGTCGGTCACCGAAAAGATCTCGCAGGTCGTGCTGACGCCGTATACGCCGCTGGGCTGGTTTGCGCTGTTCGGCATTGGCGGGGCGGTGGCGACGTTTCTGATGGTGGCCGTGGTGTGGCTGTTCCTGGTGGGCGTGGGCATCTGGGGAATCACGCAGCCGGTGGCGTGGGGATTCGCGATCATCAACTTTGTCTGGTGGATCGGCATCGGCCACGCGGGGACGCTGATCTCGGCGATTCTGCTGCTGTTCAAGCAGGGCTGGCGCAACTCGATCAACCGCTTTGCGGAAGCGATGACGATTTTTGCGGTGGTCTGCGCGGGCATGTTCCCGCTGATTCACGTGGGGCGCCCCTGGGTGGCTTACTGGATGCTGCCGCTTCCCCTCACGATGAACGTGTGGCCGCAGTTCCGTTCGCCGCTGATGTGGGATGTGTTCGCAGTTTCGACGTATGCGACGATTTCGGTGGTGTTCTGGTACCTGGGCATGATTCCGGATTTCGGCACGCTGCGGGATCGGGCGGACTCGAAGATTGCGCAGTACATATACGGAATTCTGTCGGTGGGCTGGCGCGGATCGACGCGGCACTGGATGCGCTATGAGACGGCATCGCTGCTGCTGGCCGGACTGGCTACGCCGCTGGTGCTCTCGGTGCATACGGTCATCAGCTTCGACTTCGCGGTGGCGGTATTGCCGGGGTGGCACACGACAATTTTTCCGCCTTACTTTGTGGCAGGCGCGATTTATTCAGGATTTGCGATGGTACTGACGCTGGCGATTCCGCTGCGCAAGTTCTATCACCTGGAAGGGTTGGTGACGGAGCGGCACATCGACAACATGGGCAAGGTGATGCTGGCGACGGGCTTCATTGTGGCGTATGGGTACGGCATGGAAGTTTTCATGGCGTGGTACTCGGCGTCGCACTGGGAAGCCTTCATGATGTGGAACCGGATGTTCGGGCCGATGGGGTGGTCGTACTGGGTGCTGGTGACGTGCAACCTGGCGATTCCGCTGACGACGCTGTGGTCGCGCAAATTGCGCACTTCGATTCCATTCATGTTTGTTCTGTCATTGATTGTGAACACGGGCATGTGGTTCGAGCGATTCGTAATTGTTGTGACGAGTTTGTATCGCGACTTTTTGCCCTCGTCGTGGGGAACGTACCGCGCGACGAAGTGGGACTACATGACTTACGTGGGAACGCTGGGGCTGTTTACGGCGCTGTTTCTTTTGTTTGTGCGCTTCCTGCCCATGATTCCCATGAACGAGATCCGCATGATGTTGCCGGGCGCGAAGATTACGCCCAAGGTAACAGCGAAGGCAGATGACTAATGCCCCCACGCGAAGGAACATACGGCCTGCTGGCCGAATTCGATAACCCCAGCGACCTGGTGCGCGCGACGAAACAGGCGCGGCTGGACGGCTGGCGGCGCATGGACTGCTACACGCCCTATCCGGTGGAGGAGGCGGCCGAGGCTCTGAACTTCCATCGCAACAAGGTGCCGCTGGTTACGCTGGTGGGCGCGCTGATGGGGTTGGCGGCTATGTTTGCGCTGGAGACGTGGGTATCGGTGCTGGCGTATCCGCTGAATATTGGCGGGCGTCCGACGTATTCGTGGCCGGCGTTTATTGTGCCTGCCTACGAGTGGACGATTTTGTTTGCGGGGTTGTCGGCGGCATTTGGGATGCTGGCGCTGAATGGATTGCCGGCGCTTTATCATCCGCTGTTCAACGCGCCGAACTTTCGCGATGGAGCGACGACGGATAAGTTTTTCCTGTGCCTGGAGGCGCTGGACCCGAAGTTCGATCTAGTGGAAGCGAAGAAATATCTGGAGAGCTTTCATCCGGCTTCGGTTGTGGAGGTGCAGTACTAATGCAAGGACACCTCGAAAACAGGAATCAGGGGTCAGGGATCAGGGGTCAGGCAAGGCATCGCATGATTGCGCGAACTGCTGGTGGAAGAGCGCTTGCGTTCGCGGCTTTTGGTGCGCTGCTGTTGGTGGCAGGGTGCCGGCAGGATATGCAGGATCAGCCGAAGATGTTTCCGCAGCGGGGCACGGAGTTTTTCGCGGATCATCGCGGGGCGCGTCCGCAGGTGCTGAATACGATAGCGCGCGGGCAACTGCACGAGGACAGCTACTTCTACACGGGCGTGGTGCAGGGGGCGAACGGGTATCGCGAAGAGAAGAACGTGATGCCGTTTCCGGTGACGCTGGAAGTGCTGAAACGCGGGCAGGAGCGGTTCAATGTTTACTGCACGCCTTGCCACTCGCGGGTGGGCAACGGGCTGGGCGAGATTGTGCAGCGCGGCTACAAGCCTGCGGCGAACTTGCAGGACCAGGTGCGGTTGGCGCAGCCGATTTCGCACTACTTCTACGTGATGACGCACGGGTACGGAGCGATGCCGGACTATGCGACGCAACTGGAGCCGGTGGATCGCTGGGCGGTGGCGGCTTACATTCGCGCGCTGCAGTTGAGCCAGGGAGCGACGGCGGCCGATGTGCAGGCGGGCGCGCAGATTCAGGACTTGAAGAGCATTGCAGCGGCGACGGGGCATCCTGAGTACGCCGAGCCGTGGGCGCTGCCGGCGACGGCGGTGCAGGCGTATCCGCATGTGACGAAGGAAGGCACGCCGGGGATGGCTCCGGCGAACCCGGCAGACCCGGCGATCAAGATTCCCGCAAGCAAACCAGCCGCAACAGCGGCGGCTGCGAAGTAAGGACGCAACGGAATGGCTCACGAATCTGACATCAATACGCTCCACGCAACACACGCGAGGGCACTGCCCGCGGACTTGAGCGCGCCGGCCTTTGTCGACGGCTGGAAGACGCGCGCGCTGGCGGTGGGAGCGGTCTTTACGGTGATTGCCGCCGGCTTGGCCTTTGCAGATGGATCGATAGATCACGTGCTGCGCGCATGGGTTCTGGGGCTGATGCTGACCTTTGGCTGGTCGGTTGGGGGCCTGGCGCTGCTGATGGTGCAGTACTGCACGGGCGGCAAGTGGGGCCTGCTGCTGCGGCGGCCACTGGAAGCGATGACGCGGACGCTGCCGCTGGTGTTTGTCTACTGGCTTGTGGTTGCATTCGAGCTGAAGAAGCTCTACCTGTGGGCAGCGGTCGGCGATGTGAGCGCGGCGCTGAAGTCGGGATGGATCAACGAAGTGCAGGCGCATGCGATCGAGTTCAAGCGGCCGATGCTGAATCCGGAAGCGTTTGTGCTGGTGAGTGTGCTGTGCTTTGCGATCTGGGGTTTCTACACGTGGCGGCTGAATGCACTGGCGCTGAAGCGCGACAGCGACTCGCCCGAGAACACGCCTTACTGGATCAAGAAGTTTGAAAATATCAGCGGGCCGGGGATTGTGATCTATTCGCTGACGATGACGGCGGCGGTCATCTATTGGGTGATGTCGATGGACCCGACGTGGTACTCGTCGGTGTATGGGCTGCTGTTCCTGGTGGGGCAGGGCTACTCGGTGCTGGCGCTCTCGATTATTGTTGCGATTTCACTGTCGAAGGCGGAGCCGTTCAAGACGATTCTGCGGCAGACCGAACAGCACGACATGGGCAAATTTACGTTTGCGTTTGTCATGCTGAATATCTACCTGGCCTTTGCGCAGTTCCTGATTATCTGGTCGGGGAATTTGCCGGAGGAGATTCCCTGGTATCTGGATCGCATTCGCGGCAACTGGGGCGTCATTATCACGCTGGACTTTCTGTTCCACTGGCTGATTCCCTTTACGCTGCTGTTGTCGCGCGACTTGAAGCGGAACAAGAAGCGGCTGGTGCGGGTGTGCCAATGGATGGTGTTCGCCAAGGCGTTTGATTTGTTCTGGCTGATTGAGCCGAACTTCAAGGACGCCGCGCGGAACCTGCACTTCAGCTGGGGAATTCTGGAATATGTGGCCGTGCCGGTGGCGATGGTTTCGTTCTGGGTGGCCTTCTTCTGCACGCGGTTGAAGACACGGCCGCTGGTGCAGACCAACGATCCGCACCTGGCGGAGATTCTGGAGCCGGAACATGCAGAAGCCTGAGAATCACGGTTCGGAACACGAGCCGGAAAAAGTGGACGCGTCGGCGGGCTACGAGACGAGCGACGTCAAGGTCACGGGGATTGTGGTTTTCATTATCGCGCTGAGCATCTTTGTGGCGGTGACGGGGATTCTTGCTTACGGGATCGGCAAGGTTCTGAACGCGCACATGAACAAGGAAGACGGGCCGACGAGCCGGTGGGCGAGGACGGTGGATGTTCGCCAACTTGGGAACCTGCCGAACAATCCGGAGATGCAGAACAAGGTTGCGGAACTGACGCAGCAATTTCCAACGCCGCGGGTGCAGACCGACGATGGCAACCAGGATGTGGCCGACCTGCACGCGCGCGAGGATTTGTTGCTGGACAACTACAGCTGGGTTGACGCGGCGCACAGCAAGGTGAGGATTCCGATTGAGCGCGCGATGGAGTTGCTTGCGCAGCGCGGGCTGGCGGTGGCGCCGGCTGTCGAGACTGCGCCGTTGATGACGGGGGAAAGTGTTCCGACAGTGCAGGCGCCTTTGACCAGCGGGTTTGCGCGGACGGCGTATGAACAGGACGAGGCGGCGGCGGAAGCGGCCGAGGCTCGGCAAAGAGGAACGGGGAAGTAAAGAGTCAGAGGGCGTTAGTGGGGTTTTGTTCTATCCCACCCTTGCCGCAAAAAGCGCGGCGAGGATGGGGCACCCTTCTGAATGTGGAAGTGGGAAGTAGATGGCGAGGATTTTTCATTCCCAGGTCCCAGAATCTGGATCTGGGGCACCCGACATTTTTAGGTAGGACGAGTTTCAGGGACGAGCGGTAGAAAGAGTGCAAGGCATGATGCGGAGCAGGGGGACAATGCGGAGGGGCGCTGGAGTTTGTGCGCTGCTGGTGTGGCTTGTGGCCGCGAGCCCGGTGCTCGTGGCGCAGGTGTCGAGTTATGGGGATAAGCAGATGGGTGCGGTGAACGACAAGCCGCCGGCGCTGCTGGATGGGGTGGGGATTGCGCAGCGGCTGAACGCGCAGTTGCCGCTGAACCTGACGTTCACCAATGACGAGGGACAGCAGGTTGCGCTTGGAAGCTACCTGGGCAAGAAGCCGGCGATTCTGGCGCTGGTGTACTACCGCTGCCCGATGCTTTGCTCGGAAGAGTTGGACGGGCTGACGAGCGCTCTGGAGATGGTGAAGTACGTTCCAGGCAAGGACTTCAATATTCTTGTAGTGAGCATCGATCCGACCGAGGGGACCGACCTGGCCGCGGCCAAGAAGCGGGAGTATCTGAAGCGCTACGGACATCCGGAGACGGCTGGCGGATGGCACTTCATGACGGGCACACAGGCGAACATCGATGCACTGACGCAGACGGTTGGCTTCAAGTATGTGAAGATTCCGGTGCCAGGCAGCAACCAGATTCAGTTTGCACACGCGAGCGCGATTCAGATTGTGACGCCGGAGGGGAAACTGGCGCAGTACTACATGGGCGTGGAGTATTCGCCGAAGGATTTGCTGCTGGGGTTGAACGAAGCTTCGGCTAATCGCATCGGGTCGCCGGTGGACAACATTTTGACTTATTGCTACCACTATAATCCGCAGACGAACAAGCACTCGTTGATTGTGGCGCGGGTAGTGCAGATGGGCGGCGGGGTGACGGTGTTGCTGTTGGGTGGATTCATGCTGGTGATGTTCCGCAAAGACATCCACAACGAGGATGGCGCGGGCGGAGACGGCGATACGGGAACAGGCAAAAAGGTGAACGGATAACGGAATGGATCATATCAGTCCAGTAATCTGGCAGTTTCTCGTCAAGTGGATGACGAACTTCGCGCTGTTTCCACCGGAGGCGTCGAAGATCGCGCCGCAGATGGACGCGCTTTATTTCTTCATGGTGCTGGTGAGCCTGATCGGGCTTACGATCGTCGTGCTGCTGATTGTTGCCTTCTCGATTCTCTACAACAAGGAGCGGCATCCGAAGGCGATACAGATCGAGGGCTCGACGCTGCTTGAGGCAACGTGGACGATCATCCCGCTGGGGCTGTTTCTGATCATGTTTGTGTGGGGCGCGCTGATCTATTTCCGCGTGTACACGCCGCCGGCCAACGCGATGAACATCTACGTGGTGGGCAAGCAGTGGATGTGGAAGGCGGAGCACCAGGGTGGGCAGCACGAGATCAACTCGCTGCACGTGCCAACGGGCCAGCCGGTGCAACTGACGCTGATTTCGCAGGACGTGTTTCACAGCTTTTCGATTCCGGCATTTCGCGTGAAGCGCGAGGCGATTCCGGGGCGCTACACAACGGTGTGGTTTGAGGCCACGACGCCGGGGACGTATCACTTGTTTTGCACGCAGTACTGCGGCACCGACCACTCGGGAATGATTGGCGACGTAGTGGTGATGACTCCGGAAGACTTCAAGAAGTGGCTGGCGAGCTCGACCAGCGGCAACTCGCTGGCGCAGGACGGAGAGCGGCTGTTTGCGAGCCTGAGCTGCGCGGCCTGCCACAACACGCGGCCCGATGCGCGGGGGCCGAGCCTAGCGAATGTGTACGGAGCGAAGCTGACGCTCGCGACCGGGCAGCCGATCAACGTGGACGATGCTTATCTGCGCGAGGCGATTCTGAATCCGTCGCAACATATTACACAGGGATACGCGCCGATTATGCCGACCTATCAGGGGCAAGTGAGCGAAGAAGGCATCATTGCGCTGGTCGAGTACATCAAGCATCTGGACTCGGACTACCGCGTGCAGCAGACAACGACAACAACGGACCTGCTCCCAGAGAGCGAACAAACTGCGGCGCCGGCGGGAGCCAAGCCGGCAGCGCAACAAGCGAAACCGCAGGGGAAGGTGAACCCATGAGCGCCACAATTATCAATCTTCCCGACCAGTCGACGGCCAGGATTCCGAAGACGAACTTCCTGACCAAGGAGAACGGCCTGCTGAGTTGGCTGTTGACCGGAGATCATAAGCGGATCGGGATTCTGTATCTGATCTCGATCACGTTCTTCTTCTTTATCGGCGGGGCGCTGGCGGGTTTGATCCGGCTGGAGCTGCTGACGCCGCAGAGCGATCTGATGGCGACCGACACCTATAACAAGGTGTTCACCATGCACGGCGTGGTGATGATCTTTCTGTTTCTGGTGCCGTCGGTTCCGGCGACGCTGGGGAATTTTTTCATTCCGATGATGATCGGCGCGAAGGACCTGGCGCTGCCGAAACTGAACCTGCTGAGCTGGTACTTGTATGTGATTGGCGGCATCCTGGTGATCTATACGATGGTTGCCGGCGGCGTGGATACGGGGTGGACGTTTACGACGCCGCTCTCGACGCACTACGTCAATACCAATGTGATGTCGACGGGGCTGGCGGTGTTCATCGCGGGGTTCAGTTCGATCTTTACGGGGCTGAACTTTATCGTGACGCTGCACAAGATGCGCTGCCCAGGGATGACGTGGTTCCGGCTGCCGCTGTTTTGCTGGGCCCACTACGCGGCCAGCATCCTGATGGTGCTGGGCACGCCGGTGCTGGCGATTGCGATTGTTCTGGTGGCGCTGGAGCGCACGGTGGGCATCGGCGTGTTCGATCCGACCAAGGGCGGCGATCCGCTGCTGTTCCAGCACCTGTTCTGGTTCTACTCGCACCCGGCGGTCTACATCATGATTTTGCCGGGCATGGGTGTGATCTCCGAGGTGATTTCGACATTCAGCCGGAAGCGGGTCTTCGGCTACACGGCGGTTGCGTTCTCGTCGGTGGCGATTGCGGTGTTTGGATTCTTTGTGTGGGCGCACCACATGTTCATCATGGGCATCTCGAATTATGCGGTGCTGGTGTTCTCGCTGCTGACGATGCTGGTTGCGGTGCCTTCGGCGATCAAGATTTTCAACTGGACGTTCACGCTCTACAAGGGATCGATCACGTTTGAGACGCCGATGCTTTACGCGTTTGGCTTCATGGGGCTGTTCACGATCGGCGGCATGACGGGCGTGTTTCTGGGCACATCGGGCACGGACATTCACCTGACGGAGACATACTTCATCGTGGCGCACTTCCACTTTGTGATGGTGGGCGGCATGTTGATGGCGTTCCTGGCGGGGATTCACTTCTGGTGGCCAAAGATGACGGGGCGGATGTATCCGGAGAAGATTTCGCAGATGGCTGCCGTGATCACGTTTGTCGGGTTTAACCTGACATTCTTTCCGCAGTTCATTCTGGGTACGCTGGGCATGCCGCGGCGGTACGCATCGTATCCGGCGGAGTTTCAGGTGCTGAACGTGTTCTCGACCGCGGGCGCGACGATTCTGGGCGTGGGTTATCTGATGCCGGTGCTGTACCTGGTGTGGTCGCTGAAGTACGGTGCGATCGCGGGCAACAATCCGTGGCAGGCGACGGGGCTCGAGTGGCAGACGCAATCGCCGCCGCTGACGGAAAACTTTACCGAGCTTCCGATCATGGATCACGAAGCGTACGACTACGAGTGGCTTGAGCAGCAGCAAGCGAAAGAGGTGGCCAGTGCCCGATAGTTCCACGATCGCACAGGGCGCAATGGCGGAGACTCATGAGGAGCACCCGTCTTACCAGCGCCACCACTTCGAATCCGTCGAGCAGCAGAAGGACGCCGCCAACTTTGCCATGTGGCTTTTTCTGGTGACGGAGGTGATGTTTTTCGGCGGGTTGTTTACCGCGTACCTGATCTACCGCAACTGGTACTACGCGGCATTTGTGGCAGCATCGCACCAGTTGAATGTGTTTTGGGGCACGCTGAACACGGTAGTGCTGATCCTGTCGAGCTTCACGATGGCGATGGGCGTGTGGTGCTCGGAGACGCGCCGCAGGCGCGGGCTGGTGCTTTGCCTGTCCCTCACCGTTGCGCTGGGCATGTGCTTTCTGGGCATCAAGAGCATTGAGTACCACGAGAAGTGGGAGAAGCACCATATTCCAGGCGACCACTACAGTCTTCAGTCGTTTCTGAATCCGGCTTCGGACGCAGAGGTTTACAGCGAGTATCACGACAAGCCGCTGCCTCTGGATATGGCCCGGCACACGGAGATTTACTTCTCACTCTACTTCGTCATGACGGGCATGCACGCGCTGCACATGATCATTGGCATCGGCATATTGGTGTTCATGATCTTCCGTGCGCAGGCCGGGGCTTACACCTCGGGCCATGCGACGTATGTTGAGAACTTCGGCTTCTACTGGCATTTTGTCGACCTGATCTGGATCTATCTCTTCGCGCTGCTCTACTTGATCAGCAGACATCAATAAAGAAGGACACCGGCATGAGTGAACAATACGAACAAGCAGAACACGCGCATCACATCGTCGGCCCCAAGGTCTACGTGGTCATCCTGCTGGCGCTGCTGGTGGGCACCGCGCTGACGGTGTGGGCGTCGTTTCTGGAGTTGGGCATCTGGAATCCCATCGTGGCCCTGGCCATCGCAACCGGCAAGGCCATTCTTGTGGTGCTTTTTTTCATGCAGGTGAAGTACAGCAGCAAGCTGACCAAGCTTACCGTGGGCGCGGCTATTTTCATGTTTCTGGCGCTGGTGGGCATGACGCTTTCGGACTACATGAGCCGGGCGTGGGGGCGGTGGTGAAAGGCAGCTTCTAGCTGCTAGCTTTTAGCCTTTAGCTTTTCGAGAAGGGCCGCCTGCGGGCGGCCCTTCTCTATTGCAGTCGTGTCGTATAGTAAGGGCGGAGTTGACTGAGATGCGGGAGGGGAGTTGACTGTGTTGCTGACGAAGATGCGGAGGGCGTTGAAGGCGGCGGGCGATCCGGAGCGGGCGGCGGCGATGCAGGCATATATGAAGTCGGCGATGCCATACCACGGGGTGACGAATGCGACGCGGGTCGAGGTCTGCAAGGCGGTGTTTGCCGATGTGCAATTTGCGACAGCGGCGGAGTGGGAAGCTCAGGTGCTGGAGATGTGGCGCGGGGCGCGGTTCCGCGAAGAGCGCTATGCGGCCCTGCATCTGGCGGGGGACAAGCGGGCTCGCGCCTTTCAAATACCTGCAGCCGTGAAGATGTACGAAGAGATGATTGTGACTGGCGCGTGGTGGGACTATGTGGATGGCATTGCCTCGCATCGCATGGGGGCGATTCTGCGCGAGTATCCAGGGCCGATGCGGCGAAAGATGCTGGCATGGAGCAAGTCGGCCGATATGTGGAAGCGGCGGACTTCGATTCTTTGCCAGCTCGGATTTAAGGAGGAGACGGATCTGGAGCTGCTGTATGCGTGCATCGAGACCTCGCTGGAGTCGAAGGAGTTCTTCTTGCGGAAGGCGATCGGGTGGGCGCTGCGGCAGTATGCGTGGACGGATGCGGAGGAGATCAGGGAGTATGTGCGACGGAACCGGGAGAGGCTGAGCGGGCTGAGCTGCCGGGAGGCGCTGAAGAATATTGGGTGAGTTGGAGAGTTTGACGTTTTTGAATAACGGTGGCGAGTTAGCCTCCGCTTCGCGGAGATAGCGAGTTGGCAGGTTAGCGGGATTTTGCGCTGCCTTTAAAGCAGAGGTTTGGGCGGTTTTACTGGGCTCCATGCGGGGGCGCACATGCAGAATAGAGATCGAGGCCGATTGACGATGGCGCGCTTTTCAGGCAATGAACAGACTCCGGAAGAGCTTGCCAGGCTGGCGAGCGATCCGCGCGTGCTGGTGCGGCGAGGCGGCGCGCTGAGGAAAGACGCGCGATGCGTCGTCTACTGGATGCAGCGGGCGATGCGCATTGTCGACAATCCTGCGCTGGACGTGGCGATCGAGGCGGCGAATCTGCTTGCGCTTCCGGTGGTGGTGTACTTTCAGGTGATTCCCAACTATCCCAATGCCAACCTGAGGCACTATCACTTTCTGCAACAGGGGTTGCGGGATGTGGCTGAAGACGCGGCGGAGCGCGGAGTTGGTTTTCTAGTGCGGCGGACGCCGGCGACACTGGAGGCGTTTGTCGATGAGGTGGAAGCGGCACTGGTGATCGGCGATGAGAATCCTTGCCGTGAGCCGGAGCGCTGGCGGGCGGTGCTGGCAAAGCGGCTAAAGATTCCTTTCTGGACTGTGGACGCGGACGTGGTGGTGCCCTCGCGGGTGTTTGGGCGGAGCTTTGTGCTGCTGCACCACTTCAGGCCGCACCTGAAGGCGGAGCTGCCCAAGTTTCTGGTTGCGCAGGGGAAGATTGCGCCACATCTCCTGTGGAAGCCGAGGAAGGCTCCGGCGGGTCTTTCTCTTGCGGTCGACATTACCGAGGGGTTTACGAAGCTCGATCGCGCGGTGGGTCCGGTGGACAGCTTTACGGGTGGAACGCGCGCGGCGGTCAAACGGCTGGGCGAGTTTGTGAACTTCGAACTCAAGGATTACGAGGAGACGCGGAACCATCCGGAGACGCGGGGAACAAGCCGGCTGTCGCCTTATCTGCACTTTGGCAACATTGGGCCGCTGACGATTGCACTGGCGGTGAAGAAGGCCGTTGCGGAGGGCAAGGCTGCGGAGGCGGCGGGGGACAGATATCTGGAGCAGTTGATTGGATGGCGGGAGCTGGCGGTGCTGTTTGTGCGGAACGAGCCGAACTACGACAACTGGGAGTGCGCGGCGCCGTGGGCGCGGAAGACGCTGACCGAACACGCCGGGGACCCGCGTCCGCACCGCTACAGCTTGAAGGAACTGGAGCGGAGTGAGACGGCCGACGAGCTTTGGAACGCGGCCCAGCGGGAGATGGTCGTGACAGGCTGGATGCACAACTATATGCGGATGTACTGGGCGAAGAAGATTCTGGAATGGGCGCCGGAGCCGGCCACGGCGTTCGACTGGGCGGTGACGCTGAACGACCGGTATGAGCTGGACGGGCGCGATCCGAACGGGTATGCGGGAATCGCCTGGGCGATTGTGGGCAGGCACGACCGGCCCTGGTTCCGTCGCCCGGTTTTCGGTCTGGTGCGGCCGATGACGGGGGCATCGATTGCGCGGAAGTTCGATGCGGGTGCATATATCCGTCAGCAGGGCGGGGAGTCATAAGAGTGGCTTAAGAGCGCGGGTTGGGGTGGGTGTACCGGCCGTCACATTCTGAGAGGATTCGAAGTGTCCTATAATGGGCCACGATTCCATTCCCGGAAACTGTGTGTTTCACATTGCGTAATCCAGTAGCTTCTGCACCAATCCCCCACGGAAGATGACGGTGAGGGGAGCCGGAGCCGGATTCCGGACGCGTGTGAGAAAACTAATCTTTGAAGACTATAAGGCGAGTGAGACTGCCCGGCGCGGCGGGTTGAGGGAGCGTGTCTGTTCGGCCGGGTTGGCGTTGTGGGTGTTGGCGGCAGCGGTAGTGCTGACGGCGCCGGCGGCGAGGACGCAGCAGGCGAAGGCGAGGGCGGAGAGAGCGAATCTACCTCCGCGGGTGTTGGAAGCGCAGCGGTTCATGGCCGAGCGGGGCTGGACGCCGGGGCGGAGATTCGCCGTACGCGGCGGCGGCGCGGTGCGCACGAGCCTGCGCGCTGCCGCGAATGACGCCGCGAATGGTACGGGGACGGTGGCGACCTGGCAGCCGCTGGGGCCGGCGGCGGTCCAAACGCCGGGATTTGGCCTGGTGACGGGCCGGGTTACGGCGCTGGCGCTGGACCCCTCGGATGCGAGCGGCAACCGGCTTTACCTGGGGACAACCGGGGGCGGAGTTTGGGTGGCGCAGAACGCCGGGACGTCGAATGTGTCCTCGATTGCGTTTACGCCGCTGACGGATACGCTGGCGGCGCTGGGTGGGGCCTTGGACGCCTCGATCAGCATTGGCGCGCTGACGGTGCAGCCGGGCGGGACGGGCGTGATTCTGGCCGGCACGGGCGACCCGAACGATGTGCAGGATTCCTACTACGGGAGCGGGATTCTGCGTTCGGTCGACGGCGGAAATTCCTGGACCCTGATTGCGAGGACTAGCGATGCGGAGCAGGGGCCGGGGATGCAGGACTTCCGCTTCGCCGGCGAGGGGTTTGCTGGCTTTGCGTGGAGCACGGTGAATCCGCAACTGGTGGTGGCGGCTGTGTCAGAGGCCTACGAAGGCACGCTGGTGAATGCGGGCCAGTCCGGCAACAGCTACCAGGGGTTGTTTTACTCTCCGGACGGCGGGGCCACATGGTATCTGGCCACCATCACGGACGGAAGCGGAAGCGTGATCCAGGGGCCGTCGGTTTCGGTTGCGGGTTCAGGGGGCAACGCGGCCACATCGGTGGTGTGGAACCCGGTGCGGAAGTTGTTTGTGGCGGCGGTGCGCTTCCACGGCTACTACCAGTCGGCGGACGGCATCACCTGGACGCGGATGAGCGCACAGCCGGGCACGGGGATGACGGCGAAGCTTTGCCCCACAAACCAGGGCAGTACGGGGTCGATCGGTTGTTCCCTATATCGCGGCACGCTGGCGGTGAATCCGTCGACCGGGGACACCTTTGCCTGGACGGTGGATGGGAACGATCAGGACCAGGGGCTTTGGCAGGATCAGTGCAATGTGAGCGGCAGCGCGTGCGGCAGTCAGACTATCGCGTTCGCGAAGCAGTGGAGCACGGCGGCGCTGGAGACGAATACGGCGCAAGGGGCGTCGACGCTGGCCAACGGCAGCTACACGCTGGCGCTGGCCGCCGTTCCGGCGGGTTTGGGGGCGTGGCAGGACACGCTGCTGCTGGCCGGCGCGAACGACTTGTGGAAGTGCAGCCTGGCGATGGGCTGCGTGTGGCGCAACACCACCAACGCGGAGACGTGCGAGAGCGCGCAGGTGGGCGAGTTTCAGCATGCTTTGGCGTGGAACGCGGCCAATCCTCTGGAGATCTTCGCGGGCAACGACAGCGGGCTTTGGCGCTCGACCGATGCCGTTGGGGAGAGCGGGCAGGCCTGCTCGTCAACGGACGCGAGCCACTTCCAAAACCTGAACGGAGGCCTCGGGTCTTTGGCGGACGTGGTGAGCCTGTCGGGGATTACCACGTCGCCGTATACGCTGGTGGCGGGGTTGGGCGTGAACGGGACCGCGGGCGTGAAGAGCAGCGCGGCGGTCGCGGATTGGCCGCAGATTCTCGGCGGCTATGGCGGGCCGGTGGCGGTTGATCCCATTGTCAGTTCCAAATGGTATGTGAACACCGAGGCGGGAGTTTCGATCTACCGGTGCACGCAATCCGGGGACTGCACGGCGGCGGATTTCGGTTCGAGCCCGGTGGTGAGCAATGCGGACGTGGACGGCGATGGATCCGCGATGTCCACGCCGGCGCCGTTCCTGGTGGACCCGGTGGACTCGACGCAGTTGCTTGTGGGGACGTGCCGGGTTTGGCGCGGGGCGGGGGATGGCAGCGGCTGGACGGCGGCGAACGCGGTGAGCCCGATTCTCGACAGCGGCGTCACGAACGGCTCGTGCAGCGGAGATGCGCAGATTCGCTCGATGGCGGCCACGGCGCTGGCCACGGGCGGCGAGCGAGTTTACGTGGGCATGCACGGCGCGGCCACGGGCGGCGGGAACCTGGCCGGCCATGTGCTGAGCGCGATCGTGAACCCGGCGTCGAGCAGTTTGCCAGTATGGCAGGATCTGACGCTGAACCCGGTGGCTGGCGACAGCAATACGCTGAACGCGTTCGGCATGGACATTTCGAGCATCTTCATCGACCCGCACGACGCAACAGGGAACACGGTGTATGTGACGGTGGAAGGCGTCGAGAACTCGACGGAGAATGTGCGGACGGCCTACCGGTCGACCGATGGCGGGGCGCACTGGACGGATCTGACGTCGAACCTTCCCAAGGCGCCCGCCAGCAGCATTGTGGTGGACCCGCAGGACGCGCATACGGTTTACATTGCCACGGACCAGGGCGTCTATTTCACGACAGAGGTGGGAAGCTGCGTCCAGTCCGGCTGCTGGTCGGAGTTTGGAACCGGTCTGCCGGAAGCGCCTGCGGTTGCGTTGAGCGCTGCGCCTGTGGGTGCAGCCTCGGCGGTGCTGGTGGCGGCCACCTACGGGCGCGGGATATGGCAGACTCCGCTGTGGACCAGCGGCACGAGCCTGACCGAGGCAACTGCTAGTCCTGCCGCGCTTGCGTTTGCCAGCCAGGTGTTTGGGACCGCCGGCAGCGCGCAGACGGTGACCTTGCAGAACACGGGCACGCGAGCCTTGGTGGTGACGCGCATCGATCTGAGCGGGGATTTCAGCGAGACCGACAACTGCGTGAACGCGAGCGTCGCGGTGGGGTCGAGCTGCGCCATCCAGGTGACATTTACGCCCCAGGCGACGGGCATCCGCACCGGCCAGATGACGGTCAGCGCCAACGTGTACGGCGGGCAACTGACGGTGGACATGACGGGAACCGGGACGCCGGCGGGGGTGGTGAGCCTGACTCCAGCAAGCGTTGATTTCGGCCAGGTGGAGGTGGGAAAAACATCGTCCGCTTTGCAGGTGCAGGCCGGCAACAATAGCGGGACGGGGGTTCCGATCAGCAGCGTTACGATTACTGCTCCATTTGCGATTGCGAGCAACACCTGCGGGAAGACGACGCTGGCGCCGAGTACCAGTTGCCAGGTGCTGGTGACGTTTTCGCCTGCGCAGGCGGGGGCGGCGGCGGGAACGCTGATGTTTACCGACGGCGCCGGAACGCAGACGGTGGCGCTGACGGGGACCGGGGCGGCGGCGCCGACCGACAATCTGATTCCGGGATCGTTGAGTTTTCCGGCGACGGCGACGGGGTCGCTGTCGGCGGCGCAGAACATTTTGTTGACGAACACGGGGGACGAGACGCTGACGTCAATCAACGCGTCGGCGGTGGGGGCATTTCAGACGTCGAACACGTGCGGAACGCAACTGACCGGGCACACGGCGTGCACGATCAGCGTGACGTTTGCGCCGGCGCAGTTGGGGGCGCAGCCGGGGACGCTGACCGTCTCCGATGCGTTGCGCACGCAGACGGTGGCGCTGAGCGGAACGGGCGTGGCTCCGCCGACGCTGAGCGCGAGCCCGGCGAGCCTGACCTTTCCGGCGCAGCAGGCGGGCGTGGCCAGCGCGCCGCAAACGGTGACGGTGAGCAATACGGGCGCGACGGCGATGGCGAATGTGGGCTTCCAGATCACGGGAGCGACCGCAGCCAGCTATTCGGCCGGCGCGACGACCTGCGGGGCTGTGCTCGCCAGCGGCGCTAGTTGCACGGTGCAGGTGGTCTTTACTCCGGCGGCGGGTGGGGCTATCTCGGCCGTGCTTACGGTTTCGAGTTCGACCAATGGCGTGGCGCCGGTTTCCGTATCGCTGAATGGCGCGGGACTGGTGGCGGGCGGCTTGAGCGCAACGCCGTCGCTCGTCACATTTTCAACGGTGGGCGTGGGACAGGCGAGTGCGGCGGCGATGGTAACGCTGAGCAACACCAGCGGCTACGCGATGAGCGCGCTGACGTTTGCGTTGAGCGGGCCGTTCGCAACGACGCAGAACACCTGCGCGGGCGGCGTGAACGCGGGAAGTACGTGCACGGCGACGGTGGTGTTTCAGCCGGTGGCGTCTGGGGCGGCGACGGGCGCGCTGACGATCAGCTCGGTTTCGCTGACAGCTCCCGTTACGGTGACGCTGGGGGGAACGGGCTTCGATTTTCAGTGGGCGATCTCCGGTTCAAGCGCGGTGACGGTCGCGGCCGGAACGACGGCCACCTACACGGCGGCGATTACGCAGGCTAGCGGGGTATCGGGAGACTTCACGTTCGCGTGCGGGACGCTGCCGGCCAATGCGCTGTGCCTGTTTAATCCGACGGCGACGACGGTCAGTTCGGGCGTGACGGGGAATGTGCTGATCCAGATTTCGACGGCGAGTCCGGAGAAGGCGCGGCTGGAGAGGCCGGGCGGCTGGGAGATGCTTCCGATGCTGTGCGGGCTGCTGCTGTTGCCGCTGGCGCTGAAGCGGGGCCGGAAGCTGCTGCTGCCAGTGGTGCTGCTGTTGGCGATGGCCGGCGCGATGTGTAGTTGCACCAGTTCAGGCGGAGGTACGAGCAGCGGCGGGTCCGGCGGCTCGGGAAGCAGTTCGGGCACCCCGGCGGGGACCTATTACATTTCTGTTACGTTTACCTCGAACGGCGTTTCACACGCGCGCACGGTGACGTTGACGGTGGATTGAGGCTGGCGGCGCGGGTTCAGGGGGGAACGGGCTGGATCGGGCTTCGGGCTATACTTTATTTTTGGGCGCGAACGCCCGGTTTTGCTTTGAAGAGTTTGATCCACAGGAAGTCCGTGGACAGATGTAGGTCCGGAAAGACTAATAAGAAACAAGTGCGTAAGTTGTTGAAAAACAAGTAAGCGCATGCAGGTCGATGCGAACCCATCCTAGGCGCAAAAACAAAGACGCGCCGAGGATGGGGCACCCGGAGTTTCATGCG